>Ga0126380_10000007_pt1 | contig 42741 bp, 64 predicted proteins | sample PanSoiMetPlot_26_FD_92544 | JGI IMG/M metagenome (GOLD analysis project Ga0126380, IMG submission 92544) | Tropical forest soil microbial communities from Panama - MetaG Plot_26 | ecosystem: Environmental > Terrestrial > Soil > Tropical forest > Bulk soil | place: Panama | collected 2016-02-17
GAAGAACAGATCCGTCCGCTTCTTCGGCCCTCGGTTGATGAATGTACCAGCGCTTGCCATTGCATTGGCGACCTTGGTAGCAAGCGTCTGCTGGGTCACGTACAGGCATTCTGTCCCCATACCGTTCGGCTTCTGTGCCGCCGTGTACTTCTGGTAAGCGTTAAAGTGCACGCTTACGTCGTAGTCGCGTGTGCGTGAGTTATGGTAGTTGACGATGGTGTTGAGGTTCTGGTTTTGTGACGTCGACGTATTGTCATGGAACACGTCGACGCCAACGCCGGACTGCTTCCAAAGCTCCGCTACTCTGTTAACCACCTTCCTAGCTTCATCAACTTCGTCAAGATAAGGTGGCCGAGGGCTTGACGAAGCGCCACGGATAAGCTGTCCGTGGCCAGAGCTAATGACAATCTTCATTTTCCCGCCTCCTTCGCACGCATCCTCTTAAAGGCATCACGAGTCGTCTGCATCTGCTGCGGCGTCAGCACCACTTGCCTGACCTTGACAAGGACGCCGGGCGTGGTTGCCACGACCACTGTGCACTCACCAGCATCCGGCGTCGGGGTTGGCTCAGGAGGCGTCGGCTCGGACTGACCAGTTGCCCACTCTGCCTCAAGCTGCTCGGGCGGCCCGTTACGGTAGCTGTTGACGTCACAGTTGCCAACGCCGTTGATTGAATGTGGACCGGGCCCATACTGGCCGTCGGTGAATTGCCAGAGCCAATAGACTGGCCACACCTCTGTTGGCCACGACGCCGAGTCACTATACTGGCAGAGCCACAAGCGCCGCGCTGACCAGAACTCGTTCGGCGAGTTGGGGATTGCTTCCTTGATGGTGTTGCCGCCATAGACCACGCACTGGTTCGGACGGCCTAGGCGATCCTCGACGCCTTGTATCCACTGCTCGGCCTGTGAACGGCTCATTTTGGCGCCGCCGTTGTCCTCCCAGTCGAGGCAGAACAACTCGTCTGGATCTGGCGCGGCGAACCTCATGAAGTTGTCGATCTGGCTCTGCGTATTCGAGCTATCGGCAAAGTGGTATGCTCCCCACTTTAGCCCGGCGGCGCGCGCAGCAGAGCGCTGAGAGACGTAGGTATCGTCGGTGTAGCTGGTGCCCTGCGTGGCCTTATAGATGACGCCGTGGATACCATCATCCATAACGGCGCTGTAGTCGTCAGCGGGGTCCCAGTGCGACAGATCAATAACCATTGGATTAACAGGTTGTGCCATAGTCACTTCCCCTTTTGCTGTAGCTCTTTCAGTTCCCGTGCCCTCTTGTCTATTGCCTGCATAGCTGCAATGTAGGCCCGGCGCGCTTTGTTGGCGCCAGCAATGACACGTTGGGGCTGCTCAGTATCGTCCACTGTCCATACAGCGAATAGATGCTGGAGCCTATCTTCGTAGGCAGCGTCCATTGCCTGCCGATCAAGTTCTACTATGTGTTCTTCATACTGCGGCGAGATTGGTTCCAAAGCCACTGGCCTTGGCTGCGCCATCACATTGAAGGCAAAGGCAATGAGCAGCAGCGCCAGCAGAGCCAGCACAGCTACTACCCATTGGTACTTCCACATTATGGGTCTCACTTTAGCTGGAAATATTTGACCATGTGGTCCCCCAATAGCTCGCTGCGTCGTTGCCAAGCAAATTGCTGTCGGTAACGCTGATTAGGACATTGAAAAGGTATAGTTCGGCTATGTAGCCGTCCAAGTGTTGGCTGTTAGTGTTGTAGCAAATTGCCGATGAGGCCGTCGTTATTTGAACGTCGCTGGTTGTAACTGTATTTGCGGTCCCGCCTCCGATATAAGCCTTGATGGTGGGCCCGGTACCGTCGTAGCGGTGGAGAGCTGCCGCAGTAAATGGAAATGCCACCGATATCGTGACATTATTAGGGGCACCAAACTGGCCAAAGTTAGCAACCGAGGTAGAGGTGTGTACGCTGCCACTCCACATATAGTTAAAGGTGTCACCAAACACGAGTGGATCGTTTTGGGGGCCCGCGCCAGCGCCACCGGCGTTCCAGCGAACAACGTAAAATATCGAAAAATTCGAGGCGTTAATGAATGTGCCAAGGGTCGCAGCGGTCATCGTATGGGTGGAGCCGTTACATTGCATCGTCCCCTTGGAACTAAGCGCCGTGAGCAGCGCCCCGGAGGCTACAATCTGCGGCTGATTAGCCGCCGTCGCCTGCGTAAAATTGCGCGCATTGCCGCTCTGGTCGTACCACGTCGCGACAAAACAATTCGTCGCGGCGCAGAACGTGAGCATTGAGGCGGTATCGAGGTTGCACCCACCCGAAAAGCCGATGTTTTGGGTTGCGTTGTCACTAGCTCGGCGCACCTGTAGGGCATTACCGGCATAAGCCGAGCGCACCTTGCGCATGGAAAATATGCCGGTCGGCGCAGAGGTAAGCGAGTCAACCGGATAAGTGCAGGCTGCTGCACCGGCACCAGCCTTTCCCGGCCCTGGCCAAGGCAGCGACACCTGTGCACTGGACGAAAGTGCAAGCGCAACGACAAGCAGTAGCGCAGCAAGTAATCGGGTCATCTGACCACCCGCCAGTTAAGAGTTATTGCACCGGGCGTAATGCTGGCCGAGGTGTTGTTGCAAACTTTGAAATTCACGTTGTTGGCCGTCGGATAAGGGATGATGGTTAGCATACCGGCGGTGAGGGGAACGTAGCCGGTGACGGCTGTTGGATCGCCGTTGAACGATGCTGATACGACGTCGGTTGTGGCAACACCGGTGGCCGAGACGGTAACGGCTGTGGCACACGCCGCCGATGCAATGGCACTGGTGCCAAGCGCTGCGGTGCCACTGGCAACAGTGTAAGTGAGGGTGTTAGTCCCAGTCCCTGTAGGCAGGACAAACGTTCCATTCCCAACTGCTGGACCCTGTAACGTCGTTGTGCCCGACGTGGAGCCAACAAAGCCTATTGCCCCAGTGCTGCCAGTGGAGCCGACGGACAGGACAGGCGAGGCCCAAGTCAGGTTCGGGCTGGCACCGAAGGCACCGGAGTTATTGAACTGGACCTGAGTATTAGAGCCAGCTGGTGTCCCACTAGCAGTGATACATCCTATGCCAGTGCCATTGGTGTAGTTAAGGGCTTGGTTAGTACCACTGCACGACGGCATCGTATTGAACTGTGGAGCGACCACGCTGCTGTTGGTCCAGTTCGAGAATACCGTGTTGGCTGCGACATTAGAGAGGGTGAACGTCAGAGCCGGGTTGACGGTCGAGCTAGCAACGGACGTGGTGAACAGCGGCGACAAGTTGCCAGCCGAGAACGACTGAACTGTGCCGGTGCCAGCCGTGATCGTGACGCAGCTGAAGCCGGTGCCGGTGGTCCATTGGAGTGCTTGGTTGGCGGTGCTACACGAGGGGACGCTTAGGTAGCTTGGTGCGGTGGCTGACAAGCCGCCAAGCAGGGAGTTGGCTGTGGCAGTTGGTAGTTGGGCTAGGGTTGCCGTGCCGCCGATCTGGCTAAAGGTGTAGTCGCCGCTTTGGGCGACGATGGCGCCAGTGCGGGTAAAGACGCTCGTGACAGGCGAGGCAGCGGTAATGGTGCCGCAGCTAAAGCTGTGGGTCCCAGTGGAGTACTGTAGGGCGTTGGAGCTACCAGTACAGGCTGGGAGGGCCATGCCGGTGAGAAGGTTAGACGCAGTGTTAGTTGGGTTACCAAGGGCACTGTCAGCGTTAATGGTTGGCAGCCCACCGCCGCCTCCACCACCTGACACAACGGCGCAGCCAAAGCCGCCACCGGGTACCCACTGGAGCGCTTGGTTCGGGTTGTTGCACACCGGCATTGGCAGTGCGCTTGGGACGCTGATGTTGCCATAGACGGTGTTGACGCTCGCCACAGGCATCTGTGGGAACGTGGTTTGTCCAGAGATCTGACTAAAGGAGTAGTCGCCGTTCGCCGAGACAACCGTGCCCGACCGGCCGAACACGCTATTGACAACGGGGTTGACGGTGTTACAGCCGAAGGTGTGGGCCGTCGCGTCATAGAGTAGGCTCTGCTGGCCGCCGATGCAGTTAGGGATCGTGACACCGGCCACAGTAGTGCCAGTATTCATATAGACTTGGTTCGCCGAGATCGGCGGCATCTGATTGAAGCCGAGCAGGCTCGGGCCGATCTGCGTGAAGTCGTAGTCGTTAATAGCCGGAACGACTACGCCAGATCGGCCATTCCAGCTACTAACGCCCGCCCCTGGACCCATGGCGTTCTGCTGCACCCACAATGTTGAGGCTGCCCGGTTAGAGGCGTCGCCCGCCGGTGCCATCGGCACAATGCAGTTGGGGTTGTTGGAGCCGCAACCCTGAGCGGCGGCTGGGAACGAGGGTACAAGCGACCCAGCCGCCGCCAGAACGGCGACCAGTAGCAGATGTTTACACATTGCTATCCATCACCGTTAGAGGGTTGTTGACGCCTGTTGAGGCCAAGCACTGCCAAGCACCTTGGCACTCACCCTCGATTGTAACGAACGCGCCTTGATAGACGGCAAAGCATCCACCAAGGCTCGTCAACGTGGGTACGATGGTTTGGCCGTCTCGATCGAGCGTTGGCGCCACGTAGAGCGTGGCAGCACCGCCGGGGTTATGGAAGGTGATCCGCACCCTCATGGCGTTGGCCGGTGCCACGACGACTGGCGATGCGCCGATGGCACTAAACCCTTTAACCTTGCCACCAGACGCCGATGAGGCTGTCTGTGGGCCTCCTACGGCGGCAATTAGGGGCATCACACCCTCCGTGCGGGTTTCTCAGTTAGCTGAGCCTGTAGCTCGGCATATTTGGCTTGTAGCTCTTCAAACTCAGATCGGCTGACCATCTCGGTGGTGGGTGAGGCTACAGTCTGATGGCCATTGGATTTCATCTCGGCGACCTGCTCTTGAAGGTTCATCAGCAGCCGGTCGCTGTGGCTAATAGCCGAGAACTCGTTGATAGGATCATGCCACTCCGGCCGGTACCTCTCGGTGATGGCCTCGGCCTCTTCGTCGAGCGGCTCCATCCCCGGCGTGGGCGGGCCGTCGAAAACGATGTCCCTCGGCTTGCCCTTGCCTTCCCAACAGACGATGATGATGCCATCCTCACGGTAGTTGAAGTCGGCTTGGTCTTTAGGATCGAGCAGCCTAGGTACCTTGTAAACGAGCCGAGCTTGTCGGCCGGTGTTACGATCGGTTTCCTTGTGCTCCCACTCGGCCTGATCCTTGCCAATGCAGTTGATGTAGTGGGGTTCGATTAGCTTCCATCTGGCCATTGGGCCCTCCTAGATGATGCTGTAGTACAGAACAACGGCGATAGTGGCTACGCTAGGCGTTACGCAGACGTTGTACGCTGGGGTGGCCGACGGGGTAGAGAAGAAGGCATAGCCAGAGTGGTCAGCAGATGGCGCCGTATTGGAGACGTTCATAGCCGGGACTATGGTTCTGGTGTTGGTGTCGCAGGGGGTTGTGGTCTGCTGCCCAGCAGTTATGCTGAAGGTGCCGGTAGCGCCAGAGTTGGTAACGTGCCAGCCACAGAGGTTGATATTTCTCCCCGCTACGCCGGTGATCAGGGTCTGGATCGTTGTGGGCCCAATCCCCATAGTGGCGACTTGGTTGCACAAGATCATATTTGCTGGGCCAACCTGACCTTGTGGGACGGCGGGGCCTAGCGACAAGAGAAGAGCAGCGACTACCAACCAAAGCTTACGCATTAGCCCCTCCTATTGCTGCGAATAGTACACCGTATAGTGAGCAGGGCCGGTACCGGTGACAACAACACACATCCCTGCACCCTGTGGGCCAGAGACTTGGCGGCTGGTGCCGGTCAGTGAGCCAAGTGCGCCTAGGTCGTACGCCGCTGTTATGTTGAGGGTGTTGGTGCCACAGGTTGCCCCAGCGCCTGTGATAATCTGGAAAGTAGCCGCAGCAGCGGCCGTCACTTCAAAGCCACAATACGTTACTGCCATGGAAGCGTTTGGGGCTACAACTTGAGTGGTGCCAACGGCGGCTGCGCCGTTGACAGACTTGTTGCAGAAGAACTGCTGCGGCCCAATGCCTTGAGCAGGCGCTCCCCCGCATAGCGCGAGTAGGGCAACCAGCGAGAGGAGCGCCGTGCGCATTAGTTGTTGATCGTAATGCCGGGCACGTAACCTGAAGGTGCAGGCACTGTAGCCGTGCCACCCCAAGGCTGGTCGAACCGGTCGATCACGATGCCAGCATAGATGGAGCCCAGTGTTGGGGCAGACCCAGCGATTGTGAAAGTGACCTTCAGGAACCTCGGCATTGGTTGGCCGGGGATCTGTCGAGGCACGTCCACGTTGGCGAGGTAAGCACCTTGCACGAGGTTGGCCAGCACCACAGCCGCTGGGCTTTGCCACATGACTGTGAATGCGCCGGGCTGGTTGGGTGTGGTCGTGGAGTCCGGCGCCCCTGAGAGGGAGCACGTCAGGCTCGTGAGGGTGTTGAAGGTCGCCGTGACGACAATCAACAGCTTGAGCATCGGGTCGTCGCCAACGCCGATGTCACGAGCACCACCTTGCGCCAGTGGACCACCTGGATCAGTGGACCGGAGCGTTGCAGGCGGGCTCGGCCAGTTGACGCCGAGGTCAATGATGTTGGTAGCGTCGCCGGTCGCCGTCGGCGAGTCAACGATGCTAGTACCAACAACACCAGTGAAGGTGAGAAGTCTGTCAAGGATCATGTTACACCACCCTTGCTTCCGTGTTGAGGATTGCGTCACAGGTCCTAACAGGGATACCCCGGAAGGTTGTGATCGGCTTACCGTCGAACTCTTCAATTCTGAGCAGGACGTTAGTCTTGTTCATAGCTTGAAGGTCGAGGTAGGTGCGGACGACACGGTTGCAGTAGATGACCGTGCGGCCCATATTGGCGCGCACCTCAGGAGTGTCTGAGGTCTGGACGGTACCAGCGCTGACTGGCTGCGTCGGCATACGATACAAGGCTCGGACGAGGAAGTTGATCAGGTTGGCTGCCGAGACACCGGTGAGGATGGTGGTGTCGATGTTGGCGATGCGGACAGCATAACGCCAATCTCTGAGCACCAAACCGATCTCCCACTTGAAGTGGTCACGGTAGGCCTGATAGGTGTTCCCGCCCGAGTCCTGTACCGGCCACTCGCCCATATCCCGGTGTTGGAGGCCGGTGATCTTGCCCTTCGGGAACGTCGCAAAGAGCGTGTCCGCACCCCAACACACGACCCAAATCGATGTGTTGACTGAGGCCGTGCCACCAGCGTCAAGGATGTTAGCCGCCGTTTGTGAGTTGGCTGCCGTGACGGTGGAGTACCGAGGAGCGAGGCCAGTAAACCGCTCAGGGTTGGCAAACTGGTTGCCGTAGATAAGCGTCTGTGCGACTTGCTGGCTCATGCCTTCCAAGAACGCCTTGACTTCGCTGAGCCTGAACTCGGCGGTGTTGCCGTTTAGGTCGGCGATGTCCTTGTCGATCACGGCGTAGGTTTCCAGATTGCCGCACGTGTCGACGATCTGTGCCGTGGTTGACTTGGCGTTCGGGACGCCGCTGTTGAGCAAGCGCCATGTACCGATCGGCAAGCCTGTCCGAACGGTGGTCTTGTGGCCGGTTGGGAGGTTGCCCTCCATCACCAGCATGTCTTCCAGTATTTCGTTCGTCTGACTGAGCAATTCGATGATGGTGGCTACACGGTAGCCGTCATCCATGCGTTTGGCCCAGTCACCGTAGGTAAGCGCAAGAGCGCTACCTGCTAACACTGTTGCCATTGATTAGGCTCCTGATGGGAGAGTAGGGTAAAGAGCCTGCGCCGCCGTAGCGGGCCTGCCCCTTGACGGATCCACTTGCCCGGTCTTGGCGGGACCGTTCCCCATGACGGGGCGGCCCTCCGTGATATGCTGAGCAAGCTTGTAGAATAACCGGATGAAGGCCGGATGGTCTCCAGCGCCGGTCATATCCATCACCTGCCGGAACTCGGTAGCGAGTGCCGGATCGCCCACGCTATCAATCGCCTTGGCGACTGTAGAGAGGACTCGGTCGAAGCTCCCCCCGATCTCAGGGTGAGCCTTCGCCTTTTCTCGCCATTCATTACGGAGAGCCTCGTAGGCTTCGTATGGCTGACGGAAAGCTTCGGACGTCTGTTTGACGTAGAAATCGACTAACTGCTGACCTTGCTCTTGGGTCAGGTTCATGTCTTTGAAGAGTTTGGACGCTGCGGTGGCAACCTCGCCATCGAGCTGATAGCCCTCAGGCGCCTTGAACTCCTCGTACTTCTCAGGCGCGCCCTTAGGCTTCTGTTCTTGGTTGAGAAGCGATTTGGGCTCGGTCGAACTCGGTGTAGATGTCTTCGTCTCCGGCGTCGTCTTCGCTTCCGTCGTCGGTTCCTTCGGTGGGGCCTCCGGCGGTGGAGTCTGCTGCGGTGGCGGCTGGACGTCTGGATTGTTCAGTTGCGGATCGCTCATTTCGTTCTCTCATCATTGTGACGTATTGGTCGGGACAGTGGGCCATGATGTCGGCGAGGATGCGGAGGCCCATCGATCGTTCTCCTTCACCGAAGGCGGTGCGGAGGGCAATGTCGGAGTATGTGCTAGAGAAGATGTGGGCTGCTTCAAGGAGGTCACAGACCCAGCTTCGGCCGGGGAGAGTGGACATAATATTGGCAACAAACTCGCCGCGCTGGACAGCAACGAGCTTCGCTTGCTTTGCCGCCTGACGAATATGCCGACGTTCGGCTGCATTGTAGGGTTCATCCATTAGGGCTGTTGACCTAGCATTGCTTGAATGGCGTTCTGACCGCCGCCGACGTCTACATCGCCAGCGACTTTGGCGGCCTTGGCGAGCTGCTCGGCCTGTTGGGCGCGCTCGGCTTGGATCTGTTGCTGCTGACGGTTCTGGCGGATCTGGGCGAGTTGTTGCGGCGATCGGATGAGCCGAGGGTCATTGTTGAGCAGGAAGCTCATCTTCTCGATGCCGTAGTCGATGTCGACGTTGTCCATAGCCGCCGGGTCGATGCCGCCCATCTGCCCGGCGACTTGGAATATCCGCTCGATACCGGCCGAGGCCGCCGCGTCTTGGGCGATCTCTAGCATCGAGCGGTATTTGATGTTGATGCCTTGGCCTTGAACTTCGGGCGGGGCGGGTGGTATCAGCCCGGCCCTTTGGGCGATTCCGAAGACTCGCTCGATGTCTTTTCCGAAGAACTCGACTTGGAGCCGGGTGAATACAGGACCCAAGGCGAGGAATCCTTCTGCCCGTCGAGCGTCAATTTCAGCTGCGGTAACGTTGCTTCTGGTTTGGTACTGGGAAATAACAGCAAAGACATCATTATAGAAGATCTTTTGGATTCGCTGTCGGACTTCATTGAGATCCTCCATCATATCCTTGATGTTGGGGTTCACTTGATAGACTGGGGCAAAGCCTTGGTTCTTAGTAGAGTTCATCAGCCCGCTGACGTAGGTAACGCCACCGGGTAGCAGGGAAGCTGGTTGATTCTTCAGCTGGATGTCGGCCAGCATAGGGGGATTTACTTGCTTGTCGATTGCCTGCGCCTTGCGCCGCGACTCTTGCTGGAGTTGCTTGGTGTCCGGCAGGGCGTCCATTCCCGGAGAGCGGCCGTAGGCGTCGTTGCTGACGAGGTCCCACCGACCCGCCGCGAAGGGCTGCTCGTAGAAACCCTGCTTCCTCAAAAGGCTCGGTGCGTACGACGAGCCGCCCTGTGGTGCGGCTGACCCGCCCCATTCCCAGTAGATTTCGCGCCATTTGAATTTGTCCGATATGCCGAACTTGCGCCCATCGTGGTTCGGTTCAATAGCATGTGCAACAACAAGCTCTCGTGTGAGCGACGTGCCGCCCTGAGCGTACAGACGTTGGATAGCAGCCGACGTGTTCTCAAGTCCGAACTGCTCGACGACTTGGTTGACGGTGTAGGTGAACTCTCGGTAGACGGCGTTGGCTTGGAGGTTCGACCCGTTCTCAAGGTAGTACTCGCCCAAGCACGGATTGAGGCAAGTAATGACATTGTCGAAGTCCTCATAAATCACACGAACACAGGTCCCAAAGATGACCAGATCGAGGAGGGCCACGGCGACGCTGGTATAGTAGTTGCTCTCTTGGAAGATGAGCATTATGATCCGCTCACATTCGGCAAGCCACATCGACGTGTCAGATGTTTGGGTGGAGTCGATGGTGCCGACGCGTAGTTGGAACCACTGCCTCGTGGGGTTGGCAGTGCCGCTCATCATGCCCGCCGCGCACTTATAAGCAGCCAGCGTCGCCGTAGAGTCGATCATATGTTGATTGATAGGCGAACCTCGGCCCATCTGGTTCGGCGTGATGAGCCACTTATAACGGCGCGGCAGCATGAAGTCGGCCAGCTCACGCCAGTGGACCCACCATGAGTAGCGGTTTACTCGGAGTCCAATTAGGCGACCTTCCGCATGCTGCCGCAGCTTCAGGTCCGCCTCGGACGGGATCTTCGTGATGGGCCTGAAGTTTGGGGTTATGGTCGGTACTGTTCCACCTTGGATTGGCATTTATCGTGGACCCATGGGGTGCTTCTTGGCGATCTCTGCGGCAGCTAGAGCTTGGATTTTGGCAGCGGATGCTTGGTTCTTAGGATCCTCAAAGAACTTCTCGGCAGCTTCGATTTGGTCGTTAGGAACGAGTTGGCCCATGCTGTGCCACTGTTCAGGGTTGCCCATTGTCGTGCGCATGATGTGCCGGACGAGGATTTCGTTGGGGTCGGCGTCGGAATCCTTCAAGGCCTGCACCTTGGACCGTGCATCTGACCAACGATCGAACATCTTGTTGTATTCTTTGACGGCCTCAGGGTTACGGTCGAACAGCAGCTGGAGGCCACGGTGGATGGACTCGTGGACCATAACGGACGGAGCGTCGAGCACCTCGTTGTGAGCCTGATTGATGTACATTGGGGTTTCGTGGATCCGAGCCTCTTTCATCTGCCGTGGTGTCGTGATCTTCTTGACGGGGTCGTAGGCGAGGGTAAAGCCGCCCAGGGTTGTGGCTTGCTTTTGCATAGAGAAGGCAGACTTGCCCGGATCAAAGCCGAGCGAGGCGATCGGGTCTCGACCGGCGGCTAGGGCGGCCCGAGCGACCACGTTGCCCATTCGCTGCCGGGCCTCAGGGGTCAGCTGGCTAGTGTCGAAGGTCTTTGGATCGCCGTGGAGGAAGGCTTGTTTGAAGGCTTCTGAGGAAGTCTTGCCTGCTTGGAATAGCGGTTGTGGCAGCCAGCCGGACTTGCCGGATTCGCCGTATATGCGGACGTTCTGGTCCATGAAGTGCCGTTCCCACGACTTGCCATAGGCGAGCCCTGACTCTTTGGCGAACAGGGCTTCTTGGGGTGTGGGGTAGTGCTCCTCGCCGCCGAAACCGCCCTCCTTGCCTGAGACGGTCTTGGGCAGGTTCATGTCCCCACCCTCCACCTGTGGGTTGGGCGGGAGCGGGACTTGACCCGGCGGCGTCTTCTCTGTGCCGTGCCACCAATCGCTCAGCCAGCTGGCTTGGGCTGCTTTGAACTCGGGGCTGACCAGTCGTCCGTGGTCGTACATCACCCCAGCCGCCATGACGAGGTCACTATCCGACGGCTCCCCTCGTGGTCGGTTAGGCTCGTTAGGGTTGAGTGGGACGACTAGGGCCATTATGCGCCGCCGAGGAGAGTGCGGGTTGCTGTGCCGCCCGACTGTGGCAGGGTGCCAAGCACGGACGCAGTGAACTGCATTGAGGGCGATTGGCTCTGGCGCTGCTTAGCGGCGTTCTGCCCGTAGGTTGGTGGATTAGGCGGTGGAGGTGGTGCCACCGGCGCAACTGCCTGCATAGGCGGCGGCTTCATGAAGCTCATCGAAGGTCTCCCTCCATGTAGTCGTGGATCTGCATGTAGCGTTTGAGTGCTTGTTCGTGGGACGGGTAGCTGGGATAGTTGTCGAGCCCCTCCATCTTGGCTCTCTTGATGGCTTGTTCGTTTGAAACGATCTTGTTGTTCCAGACGGTGGGCAGGACGTAGGTCTTGTCGCCGATACCGGCGGTGATGGCGCGGAAGGTCGAGGTGGTGCCGTCTTCGTTCTTGACGCCGCCTTTGTGCAGATTGTTGAGATGGTGAAGGTAGACTTTGCGCTCTTGCTCGTTGAGGCTGAGGTTGGAGCTGGCGTGGTCGTAGTTGGTGCCGAGCCGGTCCGCCCAACTGGGCTCAGGGTCAGGCGGGGCTTGGCCGTCCTTTGGCTGCTTAACCATCGTCGGCATCAGTTTGGGATCGTCGTCAGGCACGCATTCGCTCCTGATCGAAGGGGTTGTATTCGTACTCGACTAGTGGCTTGGGGTGGTGTTCGCCACCGGCATGGGCGTGTGCGGCGAGGGGATAGGCGAACGTCAAGGCGAGAGCGTCCGCCCGGTCAGGGGACTCAACCCCTCGCCGCATCATGTCTTCTTTGGTTTCGAGCTGGATTTCGTTGCGGTTGTTGAAGGTGTACGTGGGGCCGACTAGTTGGGCCTTGAGTTCAGGGTCGTTGGGGATTGCGCCGTGCTTGATCCACTCGCGCATAGCACCCCACATGGCAGCGCGCTTATTGGCGTACTTCTCGCCCTGATTGCCGGTGTCGTAGCCACCAACGTCGTCCTTTCCACCGAATTGAACCTCGAAACAGTGGAGGGCCATATGACGTACGTTATCAACAACGCCGCCACCAACACCGCCACCATCAATAAATATTCCATCGGGCCTATACGCATGGTAACCGTCGTTTATCCGGGTGGCGAGTTCGACGGTGTTGAGCCCTCGATAGTATTGCCACTGGATGGTTCGGGCGTCACGGCCTTTGCGAAAAGCGATGACCGACTCATTGCTGCCGAATCGAGCCACGTCGCATCCAAGGGATAAGGGATCTGAGAGAGACGTAGTGACGTCTCTAAGCATCGCCGCGTCCACGTCTGCCGCGCTGATGAATTCCATTTCGCCGTGTCTCGGGAATTCGCCCTTGATTCGAACTCGGCAAAAGTCACTATCGTCGCCATAGGCTTCTATCCAGCGGTTGATTTGGTCTTTATTAGTGATGCTAACGGTTCGACTATCCAGTTGTATGTTTTGCCACCATTTACTAAATCGCCCACCCGCAAAGCATTCTTTAAATCGTCCGGTGTTTCGAGTAGGATTACCAAACGCAAGCCAGATAATCTCAGTGTCACTGTCTGTAAGGGCACCTTCAACGACCTCCCATATCATATCCGGAATTGCCGAGGCCTCGTCCATTATCATCAGGATGCGCTTGCCTTTGTTGTGCATCCCGGCGAAGGCTTCGGTGTTCTTCTCACTCCATGGGACTTGGTCTATGCGCCAAGTCCGCTCACGCGACGGGTCCCGGCTAAGGAGGGCCGTGGCAGTGAGGTAGAAGTTATCCTTCCCGATGAAGAGGTTGAACCACTTGCCGAGTTCGGCCCAGGTCTTGGTTTTGAGCTGAGCCTCAGTATTGGCGGTGATTACGCCGCGCGTGTCAGGCGCGGTGGCGAAGGCCCACAGGATAAGCCACGCCACCAGCGCCGACTTGCCTACACCGTGGCCGGTGGCAGCGGCAAGCTGAATAGCCGAGCGAAGAGGGAGCCCCGCTTGGACGCGTTTAAGGACCTCAAGCTGCCACGGTTCAGGTCCTATTGCACGCTCAAGCGTGGTTCCTTCTTTGCCCCAAGGAAAGGCGCTGAGCACAAACGCCACAGGATCCTTGTTGCACGAGGCTAACCATGCGAGCAGTTCGTCCAATGCGGGGCCCCTCTACGCGCACGACGACCCTTCAAGTCATGCGCGTCTCTTGAACGGCAGCGGTGCCGTCACAGGAGGCAGCACCGCCGGTTTCGGCTGTACCGAGGTCTGCGGCGACGGCACAGCTTCCACTTGTTTAAGCGCGTTGAACTTGCGTATACGTTCTTCCAGCTCCAGCCCTATGCCAACGTTCACGTTGGTTGAGGTGGTGTGGCGGCCGAAGCCGGTTCGATCAGCCATCTCGACGGCAATGGCAAGTGCTGTCTTAGGACTGACTGTCTCACCGGCCTCGTCCATCTCTTCAAAGTACTGGGCTAAGTGTCGCGCGGCAGCTTGACGTAACCATGTTGAAAGGGTCGTGTATTCCGCATTGGCGTCGATGTGCGCCTGTTCAGCCTTTTCTCGCTTTTTGGCGACTAGGTCTTGGAACGCCGGGTCGGATTGAAGGGTACGAAGGCGTTCGTAGCTGTAACCTGTGACTGTCATTACCTCCCCTGTTGTGTGGCCGAGGGCGAATAGCAGGGCCACCCGATGATGGGCGTCCCTAAACTTTGTGATCTTCGGCGTAGCCCGGCGTTCACGGAGTAGCGCCGTGTCGGCTTGAGTGAGTTCACGAACTTGGCCGATCGTGACCGGCAGCCTAGGGAGCCTCATACTCGTCTCACAAAGCTAGATACGGCGAGGGGCGCTCTCGGCGCCCCCTTCCGTTGAAGGACCAGCTGCTTCCCGTTCACCAGCAGCTCAATGGGAACTTTGGGCCGCTCCTTCGTCCGAAGCTTGTGCACCTTGTTGTGCTTCGGTTGGTGCTGCTCGATGAGACTCTTTTCCACCTCGTTGAGGTCAGCTGCGGCTATCGGCTTGATGAAAACATCATCGAACCGAATAGCCTTGTCCGCCAACCAACCAGCCGCCCGCCTACCTCTGGCTATGCCTCTGGCCGCCGATGCATGGGTGTACAGTCGGGACAACGGCTTTCGGCTCTGCCCGACGTAAACCACATCTCCTCTCCACATAAGCAGATACACGCACGGTTGGAGGAGCCAACCCGCGTTTACGAATCCCATCATGAACCCTATTATACCACAGCTAGGATTTATAAACAAGCCCCTTTGTGAGGCTTCTTGTGGTACAAGGATTGTATTACAATGCGAAATTTTTATTTCGGATAGACAGACGGTCGCCGCCCGCCCGGCGCGCCGACTTTTGGCCCCCCGCCCCCCGTCGCCATGACCATCGCCATTACCATTGCACCTCGCCATGCTGATGGCCATCAGCATGAGGCATCGGGCATCGGCCGCCCTTATCGCCCCGTTGTACTCCCCTTGTGATACCCTCATGCACTGATAGACCGACCTAGGCCGCGTGGCCGAATGTGTCTGCTCTCTCTTCTCTCTCTCATCATCTCAGACAGACAGATTTACGAACGCGCGCTACCCTCGTCTATCAGGCAATCAGGGGATCACTAGGGGCCGACAAGGGTGCGACAAGGGGTCGCACTCGCCTGCCACACAATCGACACAATCGAGGCGCGACAATCCCACATCGCAATGGCATCCCGCCACGCGACAATATGAGGATCACGGCAATGGCAAAGTTCAATGATGATGTGACTTGGATCAACGACGTTGCAGTTCCGACCGGGCTCAATGGCTTGTGGCAAGCGCGCAGCGAAGCTGCCAAGCGGGCCGCCGAGGCACGTGAGGCATTCGAACAAGCGTTCGTTGAGCACATGCACGACAACGGGCTGCCGCGTAGCCGCTCGTTGGTTTTCAATTATCGGTTCGGTAAGCTCAGTGTCGCCGAGGTGGCCGCTGAGGCGCCCAAGGCTAAATCCACTGCCAAGGGTCAAACTGATCTGGCATCGTTCTATGCCTCTCAGCTTGGCAATGGCCGCCGCATCTGACCCATCAGCATACTGTGCAGTACGGGCGGCCTAAGGGCCGCCCTTTTTATTAGAGGCATTCCGCCTCTGGAGGTAATGGCAATGGCAATAACACCTTATGACGTGGCACGCGCCACCATAATCGCTATCTGCGAGGCTATCGTAGAGGCTATCAACGACATCGGCCCAGGTGGCACAGATGCAACGACGCTAATGGTCTACTGCACTGAGGGCGGCCTAGACGCTGGGAGCTTTATCGCCATCATGGACGCGCTTGTGCAGATGGGCCGTATTCGCTGCGTACATCATCGCTACTACCCGGTGCGGCAATGAGCGATCTGGAGCGCGCCGTGTTGCTGGCAATAGCGGCAATGTTCTATCTAATGGTTTTCTTGGATAGTGCAGGCATCCTGTAGCAGAGCACAAAAAGAAAGGGCCGATACCTCAACGGGTATCGGCCCTTTTCGTTTGCGCTCTCAACAATCGGCCCGACCTAGGCCGCTCAATGGCCGCTCAGTCGCCCACAAATGGCCGCCGGTTCGTTTTCACACCGACCGGCTACCTAGGTAGCGGCCACCTCACCAAATCGCACCAGCGACGCCCTAATCGGCTTTGGTAATCGGCTACCATCGGCTACCGGCGCCGTGTTACGCTTATTGCGCTGTATGCTGGTGTGTGCCGCCGATAGTTTAGAACGATCTCGCTGCGCCAACAATGCACGCTCTTTGCATATTGGACACAACGGCACCAACGATCTCCCCTTCATGCGCCGTTCAGATGCAAACTCACAGTTAAACCACACCCGAGCTAAATGCAGATTACATCCAGCTCGCCTAGCATACTGCGTAAGCACAGCACCACGACCTTCATGGTGTTCCTTAAACCGTTCAGCCACATCACGGCCATTGCGACATATGCCAAGGTAATGACCAGCATGCTTATAGCGTGGTTCAATGTGGATGAGATAGATGGTGTAGCCGGTGCTCATGTCTGCACCTCATTAGCCCACGATTGAACATCATTCCAAGCGGCAGTGTTAAGCACCCATACGAGGTGAGCCCATCTGCCATCAACACCAGCATAGTCACAAGCACGCACAGCCGCCGTGAAATGATCCATGCGATAAGCCTTTCTACGCTTAACCCAGCTCTCCTCATGTAGCTGTTGGGCGTTGAGCACTATCCTACCAAATAGCTGCGGGGTCATGTTCGCTTCCTATATCCCTTGGTTGCATGGAGCATGTAATCAAGCTCACCAATACGCACAGAGGCAATGATCCGCCGATCCACTGTGCCTTTGCGTGTTGTTTGCCGCTTGATTAGCCGTACTGGCACCATGCTTACCTTGCCATTCTCATAGCCATAGGTAAAGCGTGGTGGCTTAACGTGCTTGTGTCTCATAGGAACGACCTCCACTTCTTAATGATCCTGAGTGCCACTTTATGCGGCTTCTTAATGCCCTTGCGTCTCAGATACATTGACAGCCACAGCCTAAACTGCGTCTCAGGATGCCAAGCGGCCATCTCTATGAACCGCTGTTGCTTCTTGGTTCTATATGGCATCACCATTCCCTCCACGTTTTGTATGTGTAATTCTTATCAAGCCAATCAATTATATCCGAATACTGCGGCATTTCCTTGCGCAGCTTGTCGTAATCCATACCAGCAGCGAGCAGCATTGCGATGGTGTTATACCATCCACGATACCAGTTATCATCTGGCCGAGCATTGAAATGCTTCCACATAGCATTATCAATGTCGATGAACGAAGCCGGTTCCTTGTGCCCTTTGCGGGTGAATGCTATACAGTGGGCCATGTTACACTCCCAAATCTTTCTTGGTTTCTCGGATCAGCACCGTTACCGTCTTATCAATCTCAGCAGAACTAAAGCTACTGAGCTTACCGCCCTGCGCTGATATTCCTCGCCAGATAAGCTCCCTTGCCAATGATTTCACCTTGGCTCGTTGTGCTCTGCGCTTACTGGGATGCAGCCTGTACAGCCTTGCAACTTCACTCTCAAATGTGCTCATCACACTCTCCTCTCAACGAATAATCGCCATTCCTCAACTTCGTCGTAATGCCACACACACCAAAACCCATCCTCCTCATCAACTATGAGGAACACGATGGGCTGACCATCACGATCGACAACAGCATAGGCGGCCTCATACTGCTCACCGTCTTTGCTCTTGAACGCGCATTTATGTATTGTTGGGAGATAATAGTTCCATGTCATCGCTGATCCTCCACAGCAAACTTCCAGCCCAGTGCCATAGTGCGCGTGATCTCATTCATGAGCAGCGATCCACCACGATGGCCGTTGCTGATGCCAATGATCCACGCCATCAATATCTCAGCATCATACGGCTCAACGCCTTCCTCCTCGAATAGGTCACATATCCTATCGACGACGGCTTGGTGCTCAATCACTATTTGTCTGGCTGTTTTCATCAGCATACCCTCAGCTTATCCAACATATATCGGGTGTTAAGGTGTGCTTGAATGCGCCGTAGGCTCTGTGGCGCATTGAACGGATTGCTACTTGTGCCCATAGCAACCACGCACTTGGTGGTTATGTCCCACAGCTTCCATTCATAATAGCCATCAATGTGCTTATTGCGGCTCATCTGGAATGGACAATCACGCTTCTTGCTCATCTTTAACCTCGTAGAATGCTAGTGTGAAGTCGCAGACCGGGAAAGCCTCAGCAGCTTGGACGAGGCTTTCAGCTTCAACTATTCCAACGAAGTCCTGTGTTTGCTTCTCGTATGTCTCTCCTTTGATTTTGACATAGATGTTGGTGGGTTTATACCGATACACAGCCACTTGCATCGTTACCTCCAATGTATGAAACCAGCAGCTTCAAGGAATGCTACCAGCATGAGCATGTAGAATGCCATCATCAGGAACACACGCATTGCGGCCTCCTTTGAAGAGCCTCCCCTCAATGACGAGGGGCACCTGTTGCGTAGGTGTCAGCTACAGAACGCAACTCTGTACTGAAGGCTCATAAGGGACAAAGAGAGGCGGTAGGTTTCCCTACCGCCTTAGTCGCCGTCGGTAGGTTCAGTTACCAACGGTATGGGTCTGTGCCTGTAGCTACCTTAGGCTCTTCAGCCACATGTGAATCATCACCAGCGGCAGTAGGCTCATGCACAGGTGGAGTGGGAAACGGTGTAGGTTCCCTAACCTCCTCTTTCGGCTCTTCACGATGGAACAGCTTCTTTGCCGCATCCATCCACTCGAATGCCTCATCGAGCTTGGCTTTCACCTTCTCAAGCTCTTCCTCCGCCGTCATGGCACGGAGTAGATGATCGTCACTCTCGCGCTGACTGGAATGGAGCTTATCGCTGAGATCCTTAATGCGAATATCATTGGCACTGATAGTGTCATTCGCATTAGCCAGATCACGATGCAGCACATCCTTCGTGCTACGCTCTGTATCAAGCTCACCCTGAAGCCTATCACGATGCTGCCGCACCGTATTCAGCTGCTCATTGAGCCATTGATTGGTAGCCTTAAGGCTCTCAACCTCTTCCTTGATACGCCGTTGCTCATGCTCAAGCTCTGCAACGCGCTTACCAAGCTCACTAGCTGAGACGATTGCATCGGCCGCTTTCGAGAACATATTGCGAATGCTTGTCATCTCAGCCTCCGTCGGGGCAGCAACTACATCAGTCATGACTTAACCTCCTGTTTATACAGATCCGCATCATTCACTACCGTAATGGTCATGCTCGACCAATCAGGGTAATTCTTCTTGACATGGGCATAAGCACCAAGAACGAACTTGTCTTGGCTGCCTTTACCCTCAGGACGTGGAACGTCAAACGTCCGCCCATCCTTTGTGTTAACTTGGATGTAAAGTGCCATCGCTGTGTGCTCATTGATGGAGAAATGGGGAAAGCAAAGCCACATTTCTGTGGCTTTGCCCTGTGCTCATACGATCCTGAGCTTGCTTACCAGTGTGCACTCCGGTAGTGGCCGCTCATTGCTCGTACGATTGAGGCTCACTGTGTACAGCAATGAGCCTCTGGTAACTGTTAGTGACGGGCAATCGGTTGACCCGGCCGCCCTCGTGTCTGCACCATAGCGGCTTGCTTGGCGCTCGTAGCAGCCTTTGCCTTTTGCTTCTTAGCCTCGGCAGCAGCCACCTTGGTGGGAGACGTCTTGATGATGCTCTTGACGTCGATCTTGACAGGCACCTTCGCCCTCTCTTCGAGGTTCTTCGTTGCCTGCTCGATGAGACTTGCATCAGCCTCAAGCAGCTGGTTAGCTGCCTTCGTAATCTCACTGGCTTCCACATGGGAAACCTTGATGCCTTGGCGTTTCATCTCATCCTTGATGAGGTTCTTCGCCAAACGCCGAGCCTCGGTCATAACCACACCGGGCACTTTGCCAGCCTTGGCAGAACGGCCACGCTTGGGCATCTTGCCAACCTTGAGATCCTCAAGGTTCTGCATTGCGATTTCCAAAGCCGCTTCCTTACGCTTCTCCTCATCTGGATAATTGGCTTTGGTAATCTTGCTCATCCCCTTGTTGAGATAAGCCTTAACGCCTTCAGCCAAACACCACTTGTAGAGTTCCTCATCGGACAGATCCACATCGGTGTCCACTTGAAGGCTATCCTTCGCCTTCGTAATCTGGATGTCGAACACGGCCACATTGGCCTCCTATGTTGTGTGGGATTGTAACGCCGAGATGTGCAGCACCATCATGGTGACGGACAGGATTGCCTCTTACACACCTCGGCACTACCCAGATATGATACGCCATTGCGATGGCTTTGTCTATGTGACAAATTGTCGCACCCCCGCCTTGAGCCATGCGCTGGGCGCATACCAGCTCTGCGCTGGGCGCATAGCTATTCTTATCAGACTATCAGGTAATCAGATACATCAGACTTGACTTTTTTACCGTTTTATGGTATAATGTTAGTCAGAATGGGAAAGCATAAGTAATAAAGGCGCAGCACGATGAGCAACCGAATAGTAGTAATAACAGCCGCCGTCCTTGTTGGTGGAGTGATAGGCTACCTAATCGGCCAATACACCGGCGGTGAGACTGCCTTACTAGGTGCCCTTACCGGCGGCCTCATTATGATGGTGCTCAAGTAGGCCCAGCTCCCCATGAAACGATCCCGCCAACACAAAGGAATAGTGTGATGTCCGCCACAGTGACAACCTTCCGACCTCCGTGGGCCATTACCTGCTGGGTCGATGACGAATACGTGTACGTGGAGATGCCGGGCGAAACAATGCCCTACATCCAACGGCACGCTTTGAGCGAGGCCGGTTTTGCCAAGGCCCTCAATGTTCTCCGCGAAGTCCACCGGCAGCATCCATTGAGGCCGATCGGCCGATCCAAATACCCAATGCCAACGCCAAAGGTCACGCACCCCCGACGCGGCAAGCTGCCTCGTGGTGAGTTCACCCCTGAGCAGCGCCTAACCGCCCTCGCCCTCGTCAAGAAGATGGGCCTGAAATGACCTGTCCCTATGGCGAGTGTCGCATGGTCAACCTATGCCGTAACCATTGTGTGAGGAAGGCGCTGGAAGACAACGGCTGGCGCCTTAACACCCAAGGTGATCTGGAGAAGATCAATGAGTCCGATCGAAGAAGCACTAAACTCCAACCTGCCCGATGATTGGCAAGTCACCAACCTATCCGAGCTAGGCGACAGGGATTGGCAAGTGATCTGCTCAGACGAAGTCCACGTCGTCATCGCCACCGGCGACACCATCGAAGATGCCATCCTACATGCCGCAGCTAGAATCTTTGATGGAGTTTACGCCGGGACGCTCTTCGGTGCAGCTAAGCGCGACGAGTTTGAGGGTAAAACGATCCCGCTGCTATCCCTCCTTGGCTTAGAGAAGCCCAAACAACCATTCAATCGCCGAGTATGATCCCAGTACCAACATCCATTTGGCAAATCATCATTCCAGCCGTCGTCATACTCGGCGTGGCTGGGTTTATCCGTTTGTTCATGCCCAAGCAACCCACAGACATTAGAATACCAATCATTAAGGGGCCACCACGCTCCAACTGGTTGGGCACCACGTTGCACGGCGGCACATGCCCTGAGTGTGGGCACGACTACTTCTTCGTTAGGGTCGACATGCTCTGTTGCGACAAATGCAAGACGGCCTATCGAGTTTTCAATTACGGTCACGGCCAAGTGTGGGCCGAGATCGTTAACTAAAGGGGACTCCACTACCAAACGGGGTAATATGAAAGGAACTTCAATGAAGAAGCTACTATTGGCCACAGTGATGGCAATGACGCCAGTTGCTGCGATGGCCGACGTCACCATAATTGACAAACTAAGTGGTACTGGTGACAACGTGGTGTTTGACTCTCAAGTAGGTGGTCTCATCCTTGGGAGTTTCAACGGCCAAAATCAAGGGGTCGTTGACTTCACCGACCTGTCTGGAAACGCACTGTTTGTGGGTGCTCAGAATGGCAACGACATCAAGATTGCCAACACGAGCGACCTTCAGATACAGGTCTTTGACGCAACCAACACCTCGGTGTTGCCAACTGCCACTGACGTGTTCTCTCTGAAAGGCACCGGGACCGTGACAGCATTCGTCACCGCCAACGAACCGGGCGGCGGCACCACGTTGTTCACGTTCAACCTCGGCATGATTGACCCGAACGCACAGTCCGGGTTCACGTTGTCGGCCATCAACGGCGAAACGATCAACATGTACACGCTGCTCGATGTTGGTGGTAACATTACCGACTTCGAGCACTATCGTGTCGACGTTGCCACTAGCGCTGTACCAGAGCCAAGCACGTGGGGCATGATGTTGCTGGGCTTTGTCGGACTAGCCTTTGCCTTCCGTAGTCGGCGGAAGGTAGTCGGCCTAGCCTAACCAACAACCAGAGGGGAGGGACGCAAATGTCCCTCCATTCCCCATGACCGTACCTACCAAAGGAGAAACCTACTTCAAACTAATGGAGCACCTGCGTCTGGCACAGGAAGACGCGGCAATGCTAATGCACCTTGAACAAGCGGAGGGTGGCGCAGCTGGCACGGTCATAGGCCGTGGCTGGTGGCACGTCACCGAGAACCTAAAGAAACTGCAAGGACACATCACTGTCCTTGCCAAACGAGGTCTGCAATGACACAAGACGAAAGGACTATGATTAAGCTGCTGCTGTCGGGCCTAGAGCCCTTCCATAGGGCAATCGACAGCGGAGGGAAGTACACACCGACGCCCGACGATTACATCAACGCTGCCACTGTCTACAAGACGGTCTATGAGGAGGTAAAGGGCGTCGAGGAAGGAGTCACGATATGAAACAACATACCCCACCTAAAAGCATTCTGTCCTTCAAGCAGAGGATGGAAGTCTATAACTTTGTCAAGGAGGTTGGTCACGTTGACCCCGATGGTTACTGGAAGTACAACGACGCCTATTCTGACAAGTCTATCGCTGCGCACTTCGGCTTCACTGAGCAGAACGTAGCCTCAGTTCGTAAGGGCCACCTCGGCAACCTCAATCCTCAAACTGGCTCCCCGTTCATCAAGAAGGTCTACGATCTTGAGGCTCGTGTCCAGCGGCTTGAGGAGCTGCTCGACGCCTATACGTTCCCGAAGGAAGTCCATAAATGAAAAGGTCTGCGAAACATGCAAAAGCTGCCAAAGCTAATCGAACAATTACTCTCACGAGCGAGGAAGCGGCCACGATACGTGAATCCCTTTCCCGACCTCTCGGTAAGGTCCAGCTCGGCGAGATATTCTTCCTTGTCGGCATCCTTCGTCGCGTCACCGACACCAAAGCGCCGGGCGCGCATTGATTGGAGGGCCGTCGGTCGATGAGTATCCTCAGCGACATTGTCTCCAACACGGTTATGCCAAAGGAGGCCCTGCCTCCCACCGACGAGCAGGCCCACTACCTCGATCTGCTCCTCGGTACCGACGACAACATCATGATGAACGCCCTTGCCGGTACAGGCAAGACCACCACCCTCGAAATGGGTGAGAAGCGCGTCAAGGTCCCAACGATCCTCTACCTAGTGTTCAATACCAAGAACGCCAAGGAAGCCAAGGGCCGGATGCTCTCAACCACCGACACCCGCACCTTCAACGGCTGTGGCCACATGATATGGGGCCGCACCACCGGCACAAAGCTCACCCTCAACACGAAGAAATGCAATGATATTCTCAAAGTCATCATCCAAGAATCGCCGAAGAAGCTCCACAAGGAGCTATGGGACGTCTACTTTGAAGTCCTCGCTGGAGTCGGCATGGCAAAGTCCCTCGGATACATTCCAGATGGCAAGTTCCCTGATACACAGAGACTCTGTACACAGGAGCAGCTCATTGGCGCAATGGAGGAACAGCCAAGTGATCTTGTCATCGATCTTGTCGACGCAGTCCTCTTCGCTTCCATCAAAGCCGCTTACGCCGGATCAGTTGACTACAACGATCAGGTTTATATGCCCGGTGTGTTCGGTGGAGCATTCCCTCGATTTCCCCTCATCCTCGTCGACGAATACCAAGACCTCAACCCCGTTAACCATGCAATGCTTACACGCCTTGTCAAAGGGCGCATTGTTGGAGTTGGCGATCCGTGGCAGAACATCTACGGATTTCGTGGAGCTAAGGCTAACGGCATGGCCGAGGCGAAAGTCCAATACTCAATGACCAGCTGTGACCTGTCTGTCAGCTTCCGATGCCCCGAGAAGGTAGTTGAGGCTGCCAGATGGCGCGTTCCACACTTCAAATGGTTAAAGCCGGGAGGGCACGTTGAGCGACTCGAAGGAATGGAGGCTGGAGATTTCGCTGACGGGGCGGCAGTCATCTGTCGAAACAACGCTCCGCTTTTCAAGCTCGGTATGCAACTTCTATCGCACGGCCGTTCTGTCACCGTTGCAGGGTCAGACATTGGCCCTAAGCTTATCGGCACTATGCGAAAGCTTGGGCCTGAACATTCCCCTAAAGCTTTTGTCCTTGGTGCTATCGAGGATTGGAGAGCCGAAAAGCTCGCCAAAGAGTCCTCAACCGCCAACGACATGGCCGACTGCATGAAGATCTTTGCCGGATACGGCGACGATCTCATCACCGCCATCAAATACGCCGAGCATCTCTTTGCTCAGCAAGGCACGATGAAGCTCCTCACTGGCCACAAGTCCAAAGGGCTTGAGTTCAAGGACGTCTACATGCTCGATCCTTGGCTGATGAAGAGCGACGACCAAGACCTAAATCTACGCTATGTAACTCAGACGCGATCTCTGAACCAGCTGTTTGAGGTCAGCTCTGACACCATCAGGTGGGAGTAAGATGTCATACCCAACATCGTCAATGGCCTACAAGGATTGCTACGAGGCGCTCAACGCTGCCTTGGAGCATCCCAAAGGCGTTAAGATCCCATGCGAAACCCGAGAAGCTGCCGAGCGGCTACGGGCTCGTATGCACTACGCACGAAAGCTAGACAGAGATGACAACGCTGCCATCTATCCAGAGACAGATCACCCACTACACGGCCGATCACAATACGACATACTCGTCGTTCGCGTTAGCATGAACGGCAACCGCATATGGCTGCGCCTTGAGCCCAACCAATCCTTTGCTGATGTCATCGAGCCAATCGACGACGATTATCAACCGCTGCCACCTCCACCATCAGAACCCATCAAACCACTCACCATCCAACCGGTACCATTCAGGAGGCGCGTATGACCGACTGGCTTGCCCTTTGGCTTAGAGCACAAAAGGCCGAGATAGGCCTCGCCGTCCCGACCGACGATCAGCGCGAGGTGGCACGCCAGTTGTACAAGGCCCGAAACAAGAACCCCGACCTTGCCAACGTGCGTGTGTGCTTTATGCCAAACGGCGAAATATGGCTGGTCAAGAACCAAGTGAAGGTTATCGAATGAACACCAGCCCTACCTACCTCACGTCGATCCGCCTATACCTCCACGACGTAGAAGAGCTAGAACGCATCTACGGCCGAGGCTGGACAGGCTATGTCCGTGAGATCATCCACCGCCACCTAAGGGAGCGGCGCGCCAAGGTTAACTACGGAGTACAAGATGAGCACGATTAACGAGATAATGGACACACCACCAAACGAACTGAGACCAGAAGATACCAAAGCCCTCGTAGCATACCATCGTGAGGCCCGTGCACGGCTTGACGCTGGGGTAAAGCCAAAGAAAGACCGACCGAAAGTAGAACTCGACATCTCCCACATCATCAAGCAGATCAAACCAGCATCCACACCAGACAAACCCAAATTCGTGAGGCGCGTATGAGCATCCTCAACCAACAGATCAAAACAGTAGAAGACTTCACGATAGAGACCGTAGCTGAGGCCCCGTCACCGTTTTTGCCTAACTCCAACATCCAATGGGCGTGGGACTCAACTAGCCTGAGCTATCTCAAGCAATGCCCACGCCTCTACAAGTACATCATGATCGACGGCTGGCAGAGCGAGGGCGAGTCTATCCACCTCCGCTTTGGTGCCGAGATCCACACCGCCTTCCAGATGTACCACATGATGCGCACCGGCGGTGTCAACCACGACGACGCTGTACACGAAGTCGTGTTCGATACCCTCAGCCGCACATGGGGCTGGAACCCTGACCCTGAAGAACGGCCCGGCAAGTATAAGAACCGCCACACTCTTATCCGAGCCATCGTCGACTATCTGGACAAATATGAAAACGACCCCGCAACAACATATATTCGGGCCCGTGACGGCACTGCTGCTGTTGAGTATTCTTTTCGTTTTGAGTTGGACTTTGGACCACGGGCGGCTGTATCCACGAGAGACGGAGAAGACGTACTATCCCAGCCCTATGTCCTGTGCGGACATCTGGACCGTGTTGTCACCTTCAACGATAGCGTGTTCGTCATGGACTATAAAACGACCACATCGACTCCCGGCCCTCACTACTTCGATCAATACGACCCACATAATCAGATGAGCCTCTACACCCTAGCTGCCCAACAGATCTTTGAAGAGGTACCCGTCAAAGGTGTCATCATCGAGGCTATCCAGTTAATGGTTGACGAGTCGCGCTCTACCCGTGGCATCACCTTCCGTAGCTCTGGCCGCCTGATGGAGTGGACCACCGATCTCGAATACTGGCTCGGCATGGCCGAATACTATGCCGAGGTGGGTTACTGGCCGCACAACGATACGGCCTGTGACAAGTTCGGCGGCTGTCGCTTTCGTGAGATATGTCAGAAAGACCCGGCCGTTCGAGAGAAGTTCCTAGCTTCATCATTCAAGAAAGGAACTCCTTGGAATCCACTACAACCTAGATAGTCACCTTTGGAGGGGCCACTCTATGACTACCTATGTCATAAACACGACCGTCGTCAACCTAGAACACCGTTTCAAACGTTTCCACGTCGCTGGGTTCGGCCCTGACTCTGTCTTCAAGACCGAGCCCGTCGGCTGGTTCGTGCACCTAGAAGGCTCACATGAGTCCCTATACCTCGGCACAGACCGGCCTGAACTAGACTCCGGGGACCCCGTCGAAATACGCATAAGGAAAACCAATGCCCAGCCTAGCTCAGCACCAAAGTAATGAGTTTGTAAAGGTTCTCATTGTCGGGGATCCGAAATCAGGGAAGACCAGCTCGCTCGTTTCGTTAGTTGAGGCTGGCTATCTGCTGCGTATCCTCGACATGGACAACCTTCTCGATCCACTCAAGTACCAAATCCTTGCGCGGTGTCCGCATCTGATTGGGCACGTTGAGTTCCGAACGCTTAGAGATAAGCGCAAAATGACACCATTAGGACCAGTAATCGATGGACAACCAAAAGCCTTCATTGAAGCAATCCGGATGTTCGACCATTGGAAGTACGATGACGTCGATCTCGGTAGACCCGCCGAATGGGGCAGTAATATTATCCTTGTGGTTGATTCCCTCAGTCGTCTCTGCGATTCGGCGTTTGACTGGAGAGAACCTCTCACGCCTAAAGGACGTTCAGGCGACTATGATAAACGAGCGACTTACGCTGACTCTCAAAACGCGATCGAAGACGTCCTCGCCGGGCTCACGTCGCCGCTCTTCCAAACGAACGTCATCGTCATCGGACACGGTCAGTACCAGCCCCAAGTCGTTGGACCCGACCAAATCTTCCCACAGGGAATAGGGCAGAAGCTCTCGCCGAAGATCCCTGCCTATTTCCCCAACTATATCCGCTACGTAAACAGAGGAGGCAAACGCACAATCCAACTAGAATCAGACTCACAGATTAGCTTGGCAACGGCTAGGCCACTTGAGCTTAAGGCGCTGCCAGCAGAGACAGGACTCGCAACGCTATTCGAGGCGCTGCGAGGGAAACCAGCATCCAAACCAGCAACCAGACCAGTTGCTCTCAAGAGGATATAACCAATGGCTATCAGACCACAGCAATCAGTACGACGTGATCTTACACCCAAGCCTGAGCCCGAAGAGGAGAAGGCAACCAGCTTCTCTGCCATCCTCGACCAGCAGGTCGAAGACGCCGAGCGGCCAAAGCCTCTCCCCGTCGGCACGTATCTCTGCGTAGTTACTGGGCTCCCTCGGTTCGACAAGTCGTCTCGTGCACAGACGGACTTTGCCGAGTTTACCCTGCAACCGACGGAAGTCTACGACGACGTTGATAAGGATGAGCTGGAGGCGATGGGCGGTCTGGAGAACCGCACCCTTCGCATCACCTTCTGGCTCACGGAGGATGCCAAGTGGCGCCTCCGTAAGTTTCTTGAGGATTGTGGCATCGACGTCTCTGGCAAGAGCTTTCATGAGGCTATTGAGGAAGCGCCCGGCCAGCAGGTGATTGCCAACGTCACTCATGATCCTGCCAAGGACGGCAGCGGCCACTACGCCGTTGTGAAGTCTACGGCAGCAGTGAAATAGTCGGGTACCTCGTCAGCCATAACCCGACTAGGTCCCCCGTCGAACCTGTTTGTCACAGTCCCCGGCGGGGGACCACCTTCCCCCAATGGAGAAATCCCAATGCCTGAACCACCAGACGTAAACCTACAAGAGATGGAAAACTTAATGGCTGGGCAGCCAGCTAAGACCAACTCCGGTGAGCAACCCAAGCTGTCTCACCCACTCAACCGTGAGCGATGGAAAACCCACGGCAACTTCAAGGACAACGCCAAGCTCTCTCAAGCATTGAAGAAGATCGGCCACGAGGCACCCGGCTGGGGCAAGATGACCGATGTCATGCGCGAGGTGTATGATCAGGAGATGATGAAGTGGTCACGCATCCTATCCGGCCGATCAGATTACCGTGAACACTGGGAAGACATCGGCGGCTACAACAATCTTCAGTTGGAAGATATGCGATGATCGACAGGAGAAGCCGAGACTGTGTCCGCATCAAGGTGTGGAACGAGGACGGCGATCCATTCTTTGTTTACTTCTACGGCCTAACGGAGAAAGACCTGTGCGAGATTCCCAACCAGTACGTCAGCGCAATGATCAGGCGCCGTCACTTTGAGAGGTGCACATCGTCCCTGTTCACAGTGGAGCAGGTGCGATGATCCTCCTCGTCGGCGAGGCTTGGGGCGAGAATGAAGAGCGTGTGCACGTTCCATTCGTTGGCGCCGCCGGGGTGGAGCTACTGAAGATGCTCGTTGAAGCCGACATCATCGAATGGACGAATGGCGATGCAGATCTCCTGCATCGCTATTACCGCACCGGCCAGCCCCAGCACCTCGGCCAGATTTGGCTCAACCACACCGACGCCGTACGCACTACCAACGTGTTCAACATTCGCCCTCGGTACAACAAGATAGAGAACTTTTGTGGCACCAAGGCCGAAGGTATCGTCGGTTACCCATCTCTCTTCAAATCCAAATACGTTCGGGCTGAGTTCATCCCCGAACTAGAAAGGCTTGGTGATGAGATCGTTGACCTTGAGCCTGAGCTTACTATCTGCCTCGGTAACAGTGCTCTTTGGGCTTTGGCTGGTTCTACAGGGATCAGCAAGCTCAGGGGGACGACTCGTTATAGCACTCATACTGCTACTGGCTACAAGCTCCTTCCTACTTATCATCCTGCTGCTGTTCTCAGGCAGTGGGAACTCCGGCCCACGGCGGTAGCCGATCTCATCAAGGCCAAACGGGAGTCCGCCTATCCTGAGATCCGCCGCCCACACCGAGAAATCTGGATCGAACCCAATGTCGAAGACATACGGACGTTCATCAACACGCATGTGCGCAACTGCCGGGTCCTTAGCGTGGACATCGAGACTTCTGGCGAAGACGTTACTTGCATCGGCCTCTCGCCGAGACCAGACCTTGCGCTCGTTGTGCCGTTCTTTGACCGGCGGAAAAAGAACCGCTGTTACTTCCCTGATCTTAAGACAGAGATACTTGCTTGGGATCATATCAAACGAGTTCTCGAAGATCGAACGATCCAAAAGGTCTTCCAGAATGGAATGTACGACATCGCCTTCCTCTACCGATCCGTGGGTGTGCGAGTCCGGGGAGCCGAGCATGACACCATGCTCCTCCATCACGCACTTCAACCAGAGAGCCTTAAAGCTCTTGGCTACCTCGGCTCCATCTACACCGACGAAGGCGCGTGGAAAACTGAGCGCAAGACTACAACGATTAAGAGAGACGAATGAAAATCAAACGTGACGCCTTCCTCTACTACGACGGTACCCGACGTGACTTTGCTCAGTGCGGCTCGTGCTGGCTGTTCACTAGCAAAGCGCGCTGCGTTGTGCTCCAAATCCCCGTCAACGCCGAAGACTCTTGTGGCTATTACGGCAAGGGTACATGGCATCCCGGCATCAACGAAGCTGACTACCCAGTGTTCACCCGTGAAGAGGTCGGCTACGTGCGCCGTCAGGTGCGGTGTGAGAACTGTGCCCATTTCGACGCCGGGCGCAGCGTCTGCTACCTATTCGAGACCCTCAACAACGAACTGGAGCTATTCGACCTCGATGTTAAAGTCATGCCCAGAGGCTGCTGCAATGCCCAAGTACCCAAAGCCTAAGCCCGATCCACATAAGTGGGAGGAACTAGAGACCGTCCGTAGCAACGGCGGCCACATCCGCCTTCGATGCAAGAAGTGCAAGAAGGTCGGGTTCAAGGACATCGAGACCGGCATCATCAAGACCTTCGCCGAAAGGTGTGAGAAATGACACGCGAGGAAGCACTCCAAGCGCTATCCCGCCGAGCGAAAGACAGGAACCTGTTCTTCTCATTCAAGGGAGTAGCGCCGACGGTTGAGACCAACGAAGACTATGATGGAGAGTTCGCCGCATTCACCCAATACTTCGGCGGCTTCAAAACTATCAACGACTACGGCCAACGGGTTGGCATCGAGAAGTGGGTAATATACGACGAACAGTGCGAGACTCTAACCAAAGAGTTGATGGAACGACGCGACTTCCAGCTGTCTGGCAAGTACGAGTATGCCAGTCAGATGCTTGCCACAACCATCCCGCAACGCGCCAAGTGGGGACGCCACCGGTGAAGATAATCGCCACCCACAATTCCGATCCCGCAACCTACACGCCCATGGAAAGAGAGTGGGTTTACAATGGTATCGACGCCTGTATCACCGGAGAGATCCTCAATGTTCTGCTCCCACAGCTGGACAACCACACAGCAGCCACATATAGCTTTTCGAGAGAGCTACAAGGTCCAGTGCTCGAAATGCGGCTGCGTGGCGTTCGAATTGACCATGCACGTAAATCAGCAGTTATCGACGAATACTATGATTTACTTGAGCGCCTTGAGCAACAACTTGAAACAGTTGTGCTTGATGGCGTCGGCCTTCCTTACTTCAACTGGAGATCGAATGACGACAAGAGGGCCCTCTTCTACGACGCTCTCGGCATTCCCGTCATTCGGCGACAGGGGCGACCGACGGTAGACATCGCCGCACTCGAAAAGATCCAGACCGAGTACCTGATCGCCCGGCAGATCTGTGCACATCTGTTGATGATGGGCGAACTGCAAAAGAAGATCCAAGTCCTTAAGACGGAGGTAGACAAAGATGGCCGTATTCGTACTAGTTACAATATTGCTGGTACTAACACTGGTCGGTTTAGCAGCAGTTTCAGTGAGTTTGGTACTGGTGGGAACCTCCAGAATGTCGAGGAGTCACTCAGATCAATCTTCATCGCCGACAGGGGAATGAAGCTGGCCAAGTTCGACGCCAAGAGCGGAGAGTCCTATGTCGTCGGCGCGATCGAGTGGAACCTCTTTGGGGATGGACGCTATCTGGACTCATGCGAGTCGGGTGATCCCCATACTGCCACAGCCCGTCTGTGTTGGCCGAACCTACCTTGGACAGGCGATCTCAAGCAAGATAAGGAGATCGCCAAAGGGCCGGGTTATCGGCATTACTCTCGTCGTGACATGTGCAAGAAGCTTGGGCACGGTTCGAATTACCTCGGCCAGCCAAGGACGATGTCAACTCAGACGAGAATCCCCATCTCCAAGGTCGAGGAGTTCCAGCGTATCTACTTCAACATCTACCCAGCCCACCAGAAATGGCATGCTCACGTGGACGACCGCCTCAGGCGAGACGGTTACCTTATCAATCTCACCGGGCGTAAGCGGTGGTTCTTTGGACGTCGAGGTGACGACTCCACGCTCAGGGAAGCGATCGCCTACGATCCGCAGGGTTCACTTGCCGACATCGTTAATAACGGCCTTATCAAGGTTTGGCGCCAAAGAGCGGCAAGCCTCTACATGCACGACCACGACGCGATCACGGTCCAGTATCCAGAAAAGAAAGAAGACGAAGTCATCCCGAAGATCATAGAGCAGCTCAAGTATCCGATTGCTCTGGCAGGCGGCCGGACGCTTGAGATTCCCTATGACTGCGTAGTGGGGTGGAACAGGGGAGCATACCATCCGGTCGACAACCCGGACGGCCTACGCGACTATACTCCGGGTGATGAAGGGAGAAGACGTACGCCCGATATACCTTTGCTACACAGGAAACAGTAGATGAAACCAAATGGCAGCGGCGCGCGTAAATGCGCATCATGGGTCGATGCCTTTGTGCAAACTACGGATAACCTAGAAGCACCACCACTATATCGCACATGGGCAGCATTGACCACAATAGGGGCCACACTGGAGCAGAAGGTTTGGTTGCAGACTTCAACCCCAATGTATCCCAATATGTATGTGTTCCTCGTTGGGCACCCCGGCGTTGGGAAGACTCGGACGATTCGAGCTGTCCGTACCTACGCTGCGGAGGTAGAGAACTTCTATCTTGCCCCAACCTCGGTTACTGCCGCAGCACTGGTAGATGCTTTGGCAGACTCAAAGCGGATTATTATGAACAAGGATGGGCCCATCGACTATAACACTATGATGTTTACAGCCGATGAGATGGGCTCGTTCATGCACAAGTGGGAAGACGATGTCGTAGCGCTGCTATCACAGTTCTATGACGTTGATGTGTACTCCCAGCACCGGCGCGGCAAGGAGATCAAGATCAAGATAAAGCGCCCACAACTGACAATCCTCGCCGGGACCACCCCGGCCAACCTAATGCGGTTCGTGCCTGAGAGCGCATGGGACCAAGGCTTCACGTCCCGGTGTATCTTGGTCTACTCAGAGGATCGGATCGTCACCGACATCTGGAGCGCTCGGCCGGGGATCATGGACAAGGATCTTCTGCATGACTTGAAGCTCATCAACAATCTCTACGGTCAGTTCAATGCCACACCCGACTACCAAGAGCTGGTCAACGCTTGGCGAGATGCAAACTATCATCCTGTTCCTAAGCACCCCAAACTGGTACACTACAACACTCGACGCCTTGCCCACCTTTTCAAGCTTTCCATGATCTCCTCGGTTGACAAAGGCGCCAGCCTGCTGCTCACGAAGGACGACTTCAACCGAGCTTACAACTGGCTCACTGGCGCCGAGGCGCTCATGCCAGACGTATTCAAAGCCGGTACGCCGAGTGCCGATGCCAAGGCCATCGATGAAGTCCTTCATTATATGCAAGCCACAGATAAAGGCAGCGGTGTCCAAGAATACATGATCATGGCCTTTGCCAAGGATCGTCTCAACATGAATTACTTGCCTAAGCTAATGGACACTATGGTAGCCTGTCGTATGGTTCGGCCGGTCGGTATCAATAAGACCACCGGCACCCGGATATGGAAGGTTACTTCTTCGGACGAGCCTCGCCAGTGATGAAGCCTTGGATCCACTCGTAGAAATTCCTTGGCTGTTTCTTATACGATCCGTAATTCAAATCATAGATGAACTGTAACGTGCGGCTTATCTGCGCCATTGGCAGCCCGGTTGTCATGCCGACGAGACCGCCAACATCCTTAATCGGGTGCTCTATCTTCCGGCTCTCGCCCTTAACATAGTGCTCGACGTCGCGCACAACAGAGCCAACCGCCTGAAACAGACTCAGCACCGACGGCCGTGGCGAGATGCCCTCGATGAAATACTCAGCAGCGTCGCGCATCAACCACACCGTCTGCAACGGCTGTAACAGCAAGGCCTTGCCGATGGTCCACCACCACGACTCGCCCTCTTTCCGCTGATTGAACAGCAACGCGCCGAACGCCGCCGGTATCAGCACCGATCCATATAGCGTGTTCATCGCCTTGCCATAGGTCTGCGCTCTCAGCTGCCCGGGGATCTGGCGCTGCCAGTTGTACATCGAATTAAAGAACCCATAGAATAGCGTAGTCAGCTTAAAGCCCTCGCTGCCACGCATCACCGCCGACAGATCGGGCAACCCGGCTGCGCCATGCCGCTCCCTCACTAATGAGTCGGCGGAGGCAGCAGCATCATAATCCGACCGGCCGAGTTCTTTCATCCGCTCAAACTCTGTAGCCCACGTAACGATCCGGAAACCCTGACTGACCTTGACAAGCGGCAAGAAGCTCTTCCTAACCACGTCCGCTTGGAATGCCTCCAAGCCCTTCTGCCTGACCGACTGTTCCATCCGCTCACGAAAGTCTCGGTCCATGTTCTTAAACGTGTGGGGAATTTCCATCGAGTGTTGGTAGGCAAGATCGGTGTAGTAGTCCTGCCGCGCCATCACCCTCGCCACATCCACCGGATTGAGTGCGCCGGTATCCGGCGACAGGATCACCTTCAGGTTCAGCCCGAGCGCATTGCCCATCAAGTTGAACCTGATCCGCCGGAGGATCCCGTTCATAGTCTTGATGGCTTCTTCATTGGAGTTGAAGTGATTGGCAATGCTCTTTAGCCACGGCTTGAACTGCTTGGCATACATATCACCGTAGTGGCCGGATATGGCGTTCATAATGTCTCGGTCGTGGATAACCTTGTTCGCCTGTATCACCGCCTCACGATATGAGATGTCGTGGATCTCCTGCTGTATCCGCGCCGCCATCAGCTCGATGGTACCTTGGAACTCAACCGGCCCAACAAACCCGGTGCGGGTCTTAACATAGTGATTTGCCGGGGTTGCCCGATGGAAGCCAGCCTCAAACAACGCGTCCACATCTGGCGCCTTCAGCACCACGCCTTCTTTGTAGAAGATCGGCCAGTGCCCACCCTTGAAGGTGCCGTGCGGCGTCACCACCTCCTCGGGCGGTATCCACTTGGGCGGTATCCCCGACGTCTCTCGATACACTTTGTCGGCCGCCTTTCGAACGAACTCCTCTCGGATGTCCCACATATCCTGAGCGAACTGCCAGTCCTCCTTGTTCAGGTTGTCCTTGAGAAACTTATCCATCTTGCCCATGTACTCGTCACGGTGCTCTCGACCAAAGTGCCCGTCGATGAACTTCTCCTTGTTCGACCGGTTGCCCCAGTTGACGGCGATGCCAATCGCGTCCTGCCGGGTCAGGTCATACGGCACGCCGAGATCGAGATCGAAGAACCAATCCTGTGGCAGCCTATCTTTCAGCGACCTTATCCACTCCTTGCCGCCGCCAACCTTACCAATCTCCTGCATTCGCTTGGACAGCCGCTCCTGCGCCCTATACTCATGGTGCTTGGACTCTGCCATCGGCCGAATGAGCGCATCGAACAATGGGCCTAGCGCCTCGTGGGTTGGGCTATCCAAATCCTTAACGATCTCCTCGATCCGCGTCAGCTCAGCGTCGGCCTTGAACCTCCACCTATTTAGGAAGCCCGGATCTTGACGCGGCATCGACGTGATCCGGCTGATGACGTCCCTCTTCCAATCGGCAAAGTCACGCTTCTCACCGCCGACGGTGATCTTCTCCACCTCCCTGCCGATGTACTCCAGTGAGTCGATAGCGTCTTTGATGTCATAGCGCTGCTCAACGGTCATGTCTTCCCATTGCGTCAGCGCGTCCGGCCGGGTCTTGATGTAATCATGGACCAGCGGGTCGTAGCCCTCGCGCTGGACGTGATCGACAAAGCTCTCCAGCGACTTGAACCCATGGGTATCTAGGGCGTCGATGATATAGTTCAGGTCTAGCCGAGTACCCTTGCCAATGCTCTTAATGATCTGCTGCAAGGCATACTGATATGGCTTGCTCAAGCCCTTGACGTCGGGCTTGCTCAGGCGCTTGATGGTATCCTCAAGCTCCTCCATATCCTTCTCAAACTTAACGGCCAGCTTGGCCTCGTGCGCGCCGAACTCGCGCCTCTGCTCCAGCCTAAACGCCTCGGTGTGGTCATCCTTCTGGAGAGCGTCAATGATCTTCCGCGTCGATCGGCCGGTCGCAGCGAGCAGCTTGTCGGCGTTGAGAGTCCTCGCCTTTCGTTTCATAAACTCTATCGTCGCCTGAGGCTTCAAGTTAGGTAGTGGAAGTTCTGCCCCGGCCTTCGTGCCTAGCAGCACCGTCTCTTCCTGAATCCTCTCAAGGATAGAACTGAGCACCAGCCGATCTTTGATCTCCCTTAGGATGTTCCCCGGCAACTCACCATACTTCGAGGTCATCTGGAACTCAGTCTGTGCGTCGATCAGCTTCCGCACGTACTCAGCCGGTCGAGCCCCGGTCTCATGCCGTTGCTTCTCCAATGCGATGATCTTATCAATCATCTCCTTGCCAGACTCAAAGCCGAAGAACCCAGCGATCTCATCAGGGTTGATGCCGTCCTTGGCTATCATCTCCCGAGGCATAGCCTTCTGCTGGTCCTCGTTCAGATAGTCCATGCCAATGGGCTCTGAGCGAATGCGCCGCCCGCCGCCGGGGATCTCACCATCTCGCAGATAGGCTAGTGCCATGACATCCGGCCGGGACTTGACGTATCGCGTAGCCTTCTCACGCTCAACCTTGGAGTTCTCTTTCCACTCCTTGGTCTGCCGCTTGGTCTCTTCTTTGGTTATCCGCTTCTGATCGTGCTCGTACTTCTCCTGCCGTTCGGCATCCATCGCCCTGACGTACCGGCGGTAGCTATCCTCGGTGATCCCATAGTCCCGAGCGTGCTGCATAATCCGCCGGTCCTCAACTGACAAGATCCCAGGCAGCTCTTCCTGCTTCATCTTGGTTGTCGGCGGCGGGGCTTTCTCTTCTGGCTTTGGCGTAGGCCCCACGCCCTTCTTCTCACCGGGCGCTGGGACTTCTTGATCCAGTCGGGTAGCTGCGTTATCCTTGATGACCCGCTGAACGAAGTCGGCGGTGCCCGGCCGAGAGTCACCCCTTTCGGTTCGAACGATGTAGTTCCCCATCGAGTCCTGAATGATGGCGAAGGTCCCGCCCTCCTTCTTCCTATAAACCCCAATGAACGGGTCTTGCTCCTCGATCATTGGGAACAGCGGTTGCATCCCCGCCGCCTGCTCCTCAGCCTCCTCAGGTGTGGCGGCCGGTTTGGTCTCTGGATGGGTCTTGGCTTCCTCTGGCGTGAAGCCCGACTCACGAACCCTAAGGCCCTCTTTGATCTCGTTGAAGACGTCACGCTCGATGTTAGCCGTTAGGTCAGACAGCTTAACCGGGATGTCGGTGCCATCTTGGAGGGCGACGCGGTAGGCATCCTCGATCCCCGGTACCCACCCCAGCAGCCCGTCATCTTTAGACGGCAACTTATCACCGTATAGCTCTTGGACAACCTCGGGCGTAATGCCCATGTCGAGATCGCCATGTTGCGCCACATACTGTCGGAAGTAGTCGAGTGACCGTTCCTTGGTGTTGGTCTTATCTGCCGACTGTAGCACCTTGCCAAGGTTCTTGACGTCGACCTTCGCCTGCTCCTTATGCAGCGTATCAACGGTCGGATCGATGCCGACGGGGATCTTCTTCCCGGCGGCGATGCGGTGGCCGCCCAAGCCAAGGACAGCACCAGCCACCATGCCTGCCTGTTCAAGCGCGCTTTGCTCGACGCCGGTCTGCTTGGAGAGTTCGTTCATTATGTTCTTGAACTCGGCAAAGACCGGCGCGAACATAATCTGAGGCAAGGCGTACATCACGTTAGAGATGGCCACGTTCCTGCGCTGTGTCTCCATCACCGACTTAGCTTGCACTTTGGCTGCGTCCTCACTTAGCCCTTGGTTCTTCATTATGGACTGAACCACGTCATCGAACTGAGCCGGTAGCTGAGCGTCTGCCCGCCCGGCCATAAGCTCGTCAATGTCGGTGATGCTCTTCCACCCTTCGTGCACCATATCCATAATGGTGACGTAGCCCTCGGGCAGGAACTTGTGAATGTCCTGCGTTACATCGTCCAGATTAGCGTAGTCATCATTGGAGACGTGCGACGCCAACGGATTGCTGTTCACATAGTTCTGGATCTGTGGGTTCTGCTGAGCGATGGCGCCAGCCGTCATGGCCTTGTGCATACGCTCGAACTCTGGCAGGTTATTATAGATGGTGAACGGGTCCATCCCAGCCGCTGTGCCGATTTCGATAGCTCTAGCAGCGTGGTCGGGGTTCTCGTCAATGAAGGCTGAGACGTTGGCCTGAGCCGACGTCCTTGCCTGTCCCCTAGATTGCTGAAGCTCAGAGTGCCAGTCTACGCCACTTAGGTCGGTCATTGGCTAGCTGTCCTAAACCTCTGCGGGTTCGATACCATCACGCCGATCTTGGACCCGTACAGTTTCCTGAACAGGACCTTGACATACTCACGCCGGATCATCTCGTCGGTCGGCTCGATGCCTTCTTCCTTCCAGATCGGGTCGTCGTGGATCTTCTCGTAAGCGTCGCTGGGAACATTGACGTTGTATAGCGCCTGATGGCCCCAACCCTCGGGATTGTACTGTCGGCCCCACGCATTGACGGCCACATTCTGCAACAGCAACCGGCCTATCTGCGTGATCTCAGACTGTGATGGTGGACGACCATTATGGCTGACTTGGAAGTCCTTAATCGCATCGCCCAGGTCAGCACGGTACCTGAGGTACAGGTCAGGGGCATCCCGGCGGGTGATCCCAGCCTGAAGCAGCTCACCCTCCATATACCCCATAGCCTTGTTCGACCGGGGATCATCCTTATGGGAATGGAGCATACCGATCTGCTGTTTGATGAACCCTACAGCAGCGCCGGTTGACAGCCCCTTAACGCTCTTGATGTCGGTATCAAGGAACTTCTGCCGGTCCTCATCCAGCTCGCTCTGCGACAGCGCATACAGATCCTTGTAGTTCTCAATGCCGCCGGGTCCCCACCCCTTCTGACCACCGGCGTTCTGCGCCAGCTGGTGGTAGAATGGTTTGCGCTGGTTATAGTCCATCGCCTCCCACGCCGCCCTCACCTCCGGTGACGACGCCACCAGCTCTTCCTCGGTGGACGGCATCTTATTATCGGGATTGAAGCCGCCGTACATCGCCTGATTGATGAGGTTGGTGTTGTGATAGAGCGCGTCACGCTTATCGATCAGCTCCTTCTGGTAGCCGCCCCTAACTCGATCCGCCATCACATCCGGCAACAGCGGGTCTTGTGGGTTGTACTGCCGAGCCCACGCCTGCCCACGCGCGACCCTCTGCGCCACTGGCTCCTCAGGCATCTTGATAGCATTGGGATCGACGGGCTTCTCGGTATTCCACGGCATCGAGTAATGGCCGGGATCCCACGAACTGATCTTGTCGTGCTCGCCACTCAACGGGGTTCCTGTAGCAGAGAAGCCCTCCTTGATTGCCTTCTCAAGCTGGGCGTAGGTAGTGCCAGCCTGAGGCACAGCATCGAAGGCCCCGCCGACAAGGTGGTGCGAGTGCATCGTCCGGCTGTGCCCGGCTCGAACAGCGGCCGCCTGTTGCACTAGACTCCGCTTGCCGCTGACGACTTGGAACTGAACCTCGGGGTGGTGCTGATGCACCCACTTCACCACATTCTGTAGCCGAACATCGACAGTGTTCATCTTGTCGATGGAGTTCTGGTTAAACCACGGCCCGTAACCGGCGTTGATGGCGTCGGAGGCATTCCGCGCCGTGACCGTCCTGTCTAGCTGCTGAATGTGCTGGTCGGTTTTCTCGTAGGCATCCGAGCGCATGTACTGCTTATTCTCTTCCAACATCCTCCTAGCAGCAGGCGGGTCGGTATCGCCCAGCTTGGCGATCCGGTTGGCCCAAAGCTCACTGATGGCCTTGCCCTTTAGGTTCGCCACCTGCTCAGGCGGCATACTGTTGGGGCCATTGATATTGGCCATCTTGTCGATTTCGTCGCCGACCTGTTGCACAGCGACGTTGAAGTCGTGGTCATCCCACTTCATCTTCCGCGCCGTATCGTTGAGCGCGTCTACCTTGGCTTGGGCGGTGTTGACGTAATACTTCTTCTGCTCGGCTGCGCTATGCCGACCGGCGCTGAAGTTAGTCCTCGCCATCGTGCCGAGCGAATCTGCCAAAAACTTCCGCTTGACCACATCGTTGGACGCGCTGTCGGCCATCCCTTGCCGCTCAGCCTCCAGCTGGGCCTTGAACGCGTCGAAGCTACCGAACGCTGCCTCACCGCCCTTCGCCTCGAAGTTGACGTAGGCGTCGTTCGTCTTCATCATATACTTGGCGTCAAGCTCAGTCTTCTCGGCTTGGTTTCTGGTGTCTTGGATGGCTATGGCACGATTGAATATCTCGTTGCCAGCGCCCTCGATGGTTTGGCCGACTGAGGCGATCGCCTGATCGACATTAACACCGAACTGAGCGCCAGAAGTTTGGACGCGGTAGCCGGTGGCGCCGCTCGATGGGATCGGCTGTGCGGTGGAGTACGGTTGATAAGGGATCTTAGCCATTAGCCTATTCTCGGAAATCCTGGAATGCCTGCTTGTCCAGCGCTTATCCACTTGGAGCTGACGCCACCTGCCGCACCAAGTAACGATCCGAATGCCGCTATCGTCCCCGACGTGCGGGAGAACTTCGCAGCATACTTGTCGAGGTTAGCCTGCGCCTCATCCGACGCCGCCTCGACTTCGTAGCCGTAGGCTTCCTTTGCCGCATTGGTTCGGATGATGCCCATGTCCTGCTGGGCTACCTTGTACATGCCCTGAACAACTTGGGCCTTCGAGCCAGATCGGACATCGAGGCCAGAGGCCCCGCCTTCGGCTATAGCCGTGCCGATCTCAAAGCGGGCCTTCATACCCGCCTGTTGAGCTTTGATCTCACCTGCATTGATGGCGTAGTTAGCGTTCTGCTCGGCGATCTGCTTGTTCATCAGCGCGATGCCAGCTTGATAGTCGTACATCGCGCCTTGAGACTGGCCGCCAAAGTAGTTGCCAAAGGCACTGACAACACCACCTAGCGCCGTAGCGCCAATGCCAACGATGGCCATAGGGGCAGCCATTAGCTGTGCCTCCTTTCAAAGCTCTCCCGTGTTATGGTAAATGGGATCAGCTTCTTGCCCTCGGGGAAGGTATAGACTGCGCCGAGCCACTTCAGCCATCGAATGGCCTTGATGTCAGACGCAGCCGTCTGGCCGATAATCTTGGTGTAGTGCTTTAGCACGCCCTCGATCACGACCTCGGAGTGCCGAATTAACAGAAACTTATGCTCCTCAGCGGCATCGGTAGTTAACAGCCACATGTAGCACTGATCGCTCATCAGCGACGGCGTAATCAACCCGTATACCGCCGCCACCCGATCATCGACATACCCAACGAATGTATGCGCCGATCGACGCAGAAACTGGTCCATGATCCCTTGCGCCTCGGGATCACCCGCCGCCGCAGACCGGCTGATGACCTCGGCGTAGTCAACCTCAACGTCTTGGGCCCTCTGGATGTCGATCATTTGGAGTTGTCTCCAACGTCGATCTCCGGGATGATACCCAACACAGTTGCCGGTAGCGGGTTGTCCTGCTCCAAGCATATCTGCCCCTGCACATCCCACCTCGGATCGGTCCTCACGTACTCGTCATCGGTCACAAGTTCGATTGCCGTTCCTAGCTGTTGGCTGTCTTTGAACTCCTTGATTGGCGTCATCAGAGCGAAGGTCTGGCCGTAGCTGAGCCCACGCGTATCACGCACCCGGATGCTCAGGGCGTTCATCGACTTACGTTTGCCTTGGATCGAGTCTAGCTCGTTCTGCATATCCAGATACATCGTCTGGAGCTGGGGAGTGTACTGTAGCCCTACCACGACCTTGCTGGCCGGTTGAGTGAGAGTTATGGAACCGTTGACGACCTTCTGCGGCGCGATGACATTCCCGTCGGCGAGGATTTGCACAAGCTGGCCTTCGAGATAGTCGAGCCCGAAGAATGTTGTAAACTGTGGTGTTAGCGTCCATTGTCCTTGCGCCGCCGGTAGAGGAGTGAAGCTCGGGTCATTTGGGGTTAGCGCCTGCACCGGCCGGGTAAGCGTCCCAACCACCTGCTTTGCCGACACAAAGTTGGTGATGCTGGCAATACCGCCACCGGCCCTGAGGATCTGTCCGACACTGCCCGGCACGAACACAGGCTGATCGGCGGTGAACGTCGCCGTGCCCGTGGCATTAGAGATGGTGAGATTGGCCGCCGGTGCCGGTAGGAACGATCTCGTCCCCATATCGACGCTCCACGCGTCTTCGGCGCCGTAGGGGAAGAAACGATCCGCCATCCGCTCGATGTAGTCCAGCGTCACACCTTGAATGGTTCGGCGGAAGATGAAGTAAATCGCGTCGAAGTTATTCTCCAGTACCGACGCCACCGACTGCGCAGTGCCGAGCGTATCATGCCGAGCCCAGCCCAGCATCTCCTGCTCTTTGACGTAGGTCAGCGACACGAACTTACCGTCGTTCCGTATTCCCCATACAATGCGGAAGGGTTCCTCAGCATAGGTCCATTGGGTAATCTGAAAACCATAGAAGAGGTGGTTTGAGAGTATTGAGACATCA
>Ga0126380_10000008_pt1 | contig 39612 bp, 32 predicted proteins | sample PanSoiMetPlot_26_FD_92544 | JGI IMG/M metagenome (GOLD analysis project Ga0126380, IMG submission 92544) | Tropical forest soil microbial communities from Panama - MetaG Plot_26 | ecosystem: Environmental > Terrestrial > Soil > Tropical forest > Bulk soil | place: Panama | collected 2016-02-17
CGCGCCGGGCAGGTTTTTCTGGTGCTGACCTTCGTGGTCATTATTTCCGGCATTCTCATGCTAAACCGCGCGCTGATCGGACGATTCTCCGTCCTGCCCCTGTTCGCGATTTCGTTGCTCTACAATTACGTGTTTCTGGTTGGATTGATGAATTACATATTCGGCATCGGCGTCGCGATGTGGGCACTGGCCGGATGGATTGCGGTTCGCGAACGGGCATGGCCAATACGAGTTACGCTGGCCTCGGTATTCGTCGTCATTCTCTTTTTCTGCCATCTGTCGGCGCTCGGCATCTACGGGATCGGTTTGCTTTCCTTCGAGCTTTTGAGACTGTGGGAGCAACGGTTCGAGCCATGGCCTCGCAGGCTCGCGGAATTTTTTCTGAGCGGACTGCCGTTTCTGATCGTCGTGCCGCTGCTATACGCCAGTCCGACGATGCAACTCGTCGTCGCAACATCGTGGGACCAGCGTGGCAAACTCGACGGCTTGATCTACGTGATCGCGAATTACTCCGACATCGCGGCCTTTGCGCTGGTCGGAATCCTCACCGCGTGCGCAGTCTGGGCATTCCGACATCGTGTTCTGAGATTTCATCGGCTGGCCGTGGTCTTACTCATCGTCGGAGGCGTCATCTATTTTGCGCTGCCTCGCGTCATGTTCGATACCTATATGACTGACCAGCGGGTGCCGCTCGGCCTCGCGTTCATGCTTTTTGCATGCGGCGATCTCGATGCGCGTCGGCGTCTCGTGCGGCGAGGCTTTGTGATTGTCCTTCTGGTCTTGATTGCCGGCCGGCTGCTCGAGATCGACTACAACTGGTCGCAATTATCGGACTCGACCAGCGAGTTCCGCTCGTCCGTGCGCCGCATCGCGCCGGGGGCAAAAGTCTTTGTCGCATATGCAAATGCCACATCGGGCGAAGACGTGCGCGATCTTGGGCTCGTCCATGCGGCCTGCATTGCGACGATTGATCGCGCCGCGCTGGTAACCACGTTGTTCAGCGTCGATGGGAAGCAGGTCATCCATGTCCGCCCAGACTATCGCGACTATGCCGATATTCACGACGGCACCCCGCCTTCGACCGCGCAACTCCTGCTGGCGGCGGAACATCCTTTACCCGATGTGCCCGCTTTCTGGCGAAATTGGCCAAAATTCGATTATCTCTACATTCTTTTCACGGAAGACGACGCGCCGAATCCGGATCCCTCGCGTCTGCGCCTGGTAGCGGATGGCGATCGTTTTCAGCTCTACAAGATACTCAAGACGCCATAGGCCGCGGTCCTGGCAGGATCGTTAGCGGCCGCTTATTCGAGTCCCGCCTTGCGCATGCCTTCCAGGAACTTTGCCATTGTTCTCGCAGTATAGGGAACGTACTGCTCTATCCAGGCAATTGTTATTTCAGGAAATACTTCCTTCAATCGAAGGAGTGACTCCCGGGCTTCCTCGATCTGTCCAGCTTGCGCCAGGCTCGCAACGTAGATGCGGTGTCCCGAAGTGAATTGGGTGCGCTGTTGCAAAGCCTTGCGCCCAAATACGACAGCTTCCGGATAACGGCCGGAAAGATAATGGGCCACAGCAATAGCCGTATTGAAAACGGCGTTTTGCGGATCATGAGGACTCATCTGAATGGCCTGTTCGACATGCGGGATCGCCTCATCGGACCTGCCATCCATTGCTAGCGCAAATCCCAAATATCCATGCGCGGCAGCAAAATTTGGATTGAGTTCGAGTGCTTGTCGAAACTCTTCCACGGCCTCTTCAGTGCGGCGCATCGAGAAAGCGACGTATCCGAGCGCCATATGTGCCCATGGGTCGCTGTCGTCGAGTTCTGCTGCGCGCTTGGCGAGCGCGGCCGCCTGATTCGGTAGCGACCGGTCTTTGTTCCAACCGCAAAGTTGCGATAGCAGCAGCATGAATGCCAGCATGCTGTGCGCCGGCCCGTAGTCCGGATAACGTTCGATGGCGCGCCGCAACGTTGCAATCGCGGCGTCGCCCTCGGCTCTTGTCATCCGCCAGAACAACGAGTTGGCCTGGATCACCATGTCCCAGGCGCCGAGATCCTCCGGCGAGCGATTTTGCGAACGAATGCCTTCGGCCTCCAACAGCTTCGGCTCGATCGCGGCAACAACCTTGCGCGTTATTTCATCCTGCAGCGCAAAGACATCGGTGAGTTCGCCGTCGTAACGATCGGCCCAGATGTGGTTCCCGGTGGCGGCATCTATCAGTTGCGCCGTGATGCGCACGCGGTTGCCGCCCTTTCGCACACTGCCTTCCAGCACGTAGCGAACGCCGAGCTCGCGCGCGGCGCGCTTCACGTCGACTGCTTTGCCCTTGTACGCAAACGAAGAGTTGCGTGCGATTATGAAAAACCAGCGCAATTTCGACAGGCCGGTGATGATGTCCTCGGAAATTCCGTCCGCGAAATATTCCTGTTCAGGATCGCCGCTCATATTTGCGAACGGAAGAACCGCAATCGATGGCCGATCGGGTGTGCTCCGTTCTGTTGCCCCTGTCGCCGCCTTTGCCGGCATGATCGGATCGGTCAACTGGATTCGGTGAATACCAACCGGCCGGGCGATGTTCTTGACCGTCTGCTCTCCCATGTCGTCAAAGCCGAAACTGAGCTTGTCCTGCACCTGATCGTGAACGACGCGCGACACCATGATGCCGCCGGGATCGGCGAGGGCTTCAAGCCGGGCCGCGACATTGACGCCGTCGCCGTAAATGTCGTCGCCATCGATGATGATGTCGCCAACGTTGAGGCCAATGCGGAATTGGATGCGCTTTTCCGGCGGAACGTGTGCATTGCGATCGACCATTCCGCGTTGGATGTCGACGGCACAGCGTACGGCATCCACGACGCTGACAAATTCGACCAGCATGCCGTCGCCGGTCGTCTTCACGATACGTCCGCGATGCTCTGTAATCTTTGGATTAACCAGTTCTTTGCGGTGTGCCTTGAGCTGGCGGAGCGTGCCTTCTTCGTCAACGCTCATCAGCCGGCTGTAGCCGGCTATGTCGCCAGCAAAAATCGCCGCAAGCCTGCGGTCGACTCGCTCTTCGGCCATTCGTCGCCCCGAAATGTCGCGAAAACGTACCACAGCGGGGAACGGACCGTCACGGGCTCGCTGGCAGCATAGTGTCGCGATGACCCTTACGCGACCTTCCTGCCCCAAAGGCGTGCTGACGCGATGTCGGCTCCCTGACGGATCGCGGCAAGCTTGAGCCATACCACGGGTTCGATCACCCATTCTCTCTTGGTGAAGGTGCCGAAGCCGCAATCGGTCGATGCAATGACGCGCTCGCGTTCTCCGACCGCGCGCACCGCCTCTTCGATGCGTCGTGCCACCACTTCCGGGTGCTCGACAAAATTGCTTGTTGTTTCCACCACGCCGGGAATCAGCAGCATGTCCTTGGGCAGCGGATGCTTCTTGAGGGCATCGTATTCATGCGCGTGGCGCGGATTGGAAAACTCGATCGACAGTGCACCGACCCTGGCCTGGTAAAGCGCCGGCAGAATTTTTTCGAGCGGAACGTCGTGAATGTGCGGGCCCTCCCAGTTGCCATAACAAACATGGAGACGAACTCGCTCGCGTGGAATTCCGGCGATGCCGTCGTTGATCGCCTGAACGTGTCGCTCGACGCGCTTCACGAACCCGGCGTCATCGAGGTCGCGATACATCATGGTTCGATCCATGGCGAGATCCGGCGCATCGATCTGCAACAACAGCCCGGCTTTATTGATTGTCTCATATTCGTTCTTCATCTCGCGTGCGATCGCATCAAGATAATCGTCGTGGGTCTTGTAAAATGCGTTGACCATTGTCGTTGAAATGATGCCCGGCGACGGCGCAGTCATAAAGCGCTCGGAAAAGGCACCGAGCTCGTCGGCGATTTTTTTGAAGCCTGCCACCTCCTCCGTGATCGGCTTGAGGTCCTTGTATTTGAGCTCGGCCTGCGCCTCCGGCGCGCCTTGCTGACTCTTGGCCGGGTTCGGAAAGCGACGCATCAAGTAGGCCAGCAGTTCCGGGAACTCCTCGAATTCACGGCCCCGCCGCCGCTTCGACACGCCGGCAAAACCGGTCATTCGCTGCGGCACATAAGTCTGAAAGCTGATCCGCCGCTGTTCGCCGTCATTGCCGATGTCAATGCCGGCTTCCATCTGCTTGGCGACGACATGACGAACGGCCTTGTCCATCTGGGATGCCAGCTCGGCCGGATCGTAGTTCTTGCCCTCTTCCTGCGCCATCAGCAGATCCGACAGTGCTTCGTTCCGCGGCAGGCTGCCGACATGCGTGGTTAGAATGCGGTTCCTGCTGAAGATCATGCGCGTAGCTCCTTTTCACTCGACGTTGCAGCGTTTCCTCGCCCCCTGCATAATACGAACCACTCGGGAGGAACAGCAATGACGGTCGCGGAAGCGCGCGCGGCTGAACCGGTTGCGGCTGCATCTGTGGGCTCAGTCCCACGCGACTACAATTTCGCTGCCGATATCCTGCAGCGCAATCTCGATGCTGGCCGTGCCAACAAGCCGGCCTATGTCGACGCGCGTGGCACGCATACTTATGGTCAGCTCGCCGATCGCGTTGCGCGTTTTGCAAGCGCCTTGCGCGGATTGGGAATTAAACGCGAGGAACGCGTGCTTTTGGCCTTGCTTGATACGATCGACTGGCCAACGGCGTTTCTCGGCTGTCTGAAGGCCGGCATCGTTGCAGTGCCTGTCAATACGCTGCTCACCGAGGACGACTATCGCTTCATGTTGTCGGATAGCCGCGCAAAATGCCTCGTGGTGTCCGAGGCATTGTTTCCGAAATTCGAAAAGCTAATCAAGCAAAGCCCGGATCTCGAGCACGTCATCGTGTCGGGAGACAATCCACCCGGCTATAGACTGTTCGAAGATGTGATCGGTGCTGACGAGCCAGAGTCCTACACGGCGCCGACAACCTGCGACGACATCGCATTCTGGCTGTACACATCGGGGTCAACCGGAAAGCCGAAAGGCGCGGTGCATATCCATGCGAGCCTCAAGCTTACGGCCGATCTTTATGGCACGCCGATTGTCGGGCTTAAGGAAAGCGACGTGTGCTATTCGGTCGCGAAACTGTTTTTCGCATACGGCCTCGGTAATGCCATGACATTTCCGCTGACCGTCGGTGCGACAACTGTCCTGAACGCCGAAAGGCCCACGCCGGATGGGGTGGCGGCGTTACTGCGAAAGCACCCGATCACCGTTTTTTTTGCGGTGCCGACTTTTTATGCAGCGTTCCTGGCGAGTCCGAATTCGCCGCAGAAGTCGGAGGTCAAAATTCGCCGTTGCATTTCCGCGGGCGAGGCACTGCCCGAAGAAATCGCGCGTCGGTGGAAAGAGCGCTATGGCGTCGAGATTTCCGACGGGCTCGGCACGACGGAAATGCTTCACATCTATCTCACCAATGCCCCGGGCGCGACCAAATACGGCACCACTGGCAGGCCGGTGCCCGGTTACGAAATCAAGCTCATCGGCGACGATGGCCAGCCGGTGAAAAAAGGTGAGATGGGCGAGCTTTATGTGCACGGGCCAACCAGCGCGATCATGTACTGGAACAATCGCGAGAAATCGCGCTCGACCTTCCAGGGCGAATGGACGCGCTCTGGCGACAAATATATCGAGGATACCGAGGGCTATTACGTTTGCTGCGGACGTCAGGACGACATGCTGAAAGTATCAGGGATGTATGTATCTCCATTCGAGGTCGAGGCGGCGCTGTCGTCACACCCCGATGTCCTTGAGGCGGCGGTTGTCGGGTGGAACGACGAGCAAAAACTGATCAAGCCGAAGGCATTTGTGGTGCTCAAATCGCCGGACAAGGCCAGCGACGCGCTCGTCCAGGCGCTGCAGGATCATGTGAAGGCAAGGCTTGCGCCATACAAATATCCGCGTTGGATAGAATTTCGCAAAGACTTGCCAAAAACGGCGACGGGCAAGATCCAACGATTCAAGCTAAGAGCAGAAGGGAGATAATGGGTACGGCGCGATCTTTCTCCGTCATCCTGAGGTGTCCGGGCGCAGCGCGGCCCTCGAAGAATGAACGGCCATCGTCCTTCGAGGCTCGCTTCGCTCGCACCTCAGACCACGCGTCAAGAGAGTGCGATGATAAATCTCTCCGAGTCGGGCTTTCTCACCATCGGTCCGCAACAACTGGAATACCGCTTTGTCGGACCGCGGCCCGAGCAGGCGCCCACGCTCGTTTTGCTGCACGAAGGTCTCGGCTGCGTCGGGCTTTGGAACGACTTTCCGGACAAGCTTTCGGCTGCAACCGGCACCGGCGTGTTCGTCTATTCGCGCGCCGGGTACGGCAAGTCGAGCACCGTCAGGCTGCCGCGGCCACTCTCATATATGCACGATGAGGCGCGCGAGACGCTGCCGTGTGTGCTCGACGCCATTGGCTTCCGGCGAGGCTTGCTGATCGGCCACAGCGATGGGGCTTCGATTGCGGCAATCTATGCAGGCAGTCATCAGGACCATCGGATCGGCGGCCTCGTGCTCATCGCGCCGCATTTCTTTACCGAGGATCCAGGCTTGGCCTCCATCGCCGAGGCGAGGAAAGCCTACGCGGCGGGCGACCTGCGTGGCCGGCTTTCGCGCTGGCATGCCGACGTCGATAATGCATTCAAAGGCTGGAACGACGCGTGGCTCGATCCTGAATTCCGCAAATGGGATATTACGGAATTTCTTGCTTATGTTCGCGTGCCGGCGCTGGTCGTGCAGGGCGAGGACGATCAGTACGGCACAGTGAAGCAGATCGAGGTGGCGCAACAAGAATGTTACTGCCCGGTCGAAGTTGCATTGGTGTCGGGCGCGCGCCATTCGCCGCAGCGCGAAGCGCCCGAGCCGACGCTCACGGTGATTTCGGATTTTGTCGCCCGCGCCTTGCAGGCGAATGAGTGGGTGAGAGCGGCGTAACGGCCACTGCGATGCTGATGGGTAGGCCGTCACCCACTGAACTCGGGTTTACCCGAGTTCAGATCATTATGTGCGCAAGTCGGCTATAGCGGACTTGCGATGGGCCACGCTGCCCGCGGCCACCTCAGGATGACGGATCAAAGCGCCGTTGTGAAAACCTACTCCGCCGCCTGTTTTGCGGCGCTGCCGTGCGCGGAGACGAGATAATCCATCGCCGCCTGCACGCCGCCTTTCTTGTGCGGGACGTTCGCCAGCGCCAGTGCCATTTCGGTCGCTGCCAACCCACCGAGCAGCATCGCGTCGTTGATGTCACCGAGGTGCCCGATGCGGAACATCTTGCCGGCGAAGCGACCGAAGCTCGCACCATAAGAGATGTTGAACTGCTCGAGCGCCAGCGCCCGGAATGCGTCGGCGTCGTGCCCTTCCGGCATCAGGACGCCGGTAATTGTCGGCGAATAATATTTTGGATCGCGACAGATGATCTCTAGGCCCCATGCCCTGACTGCGCGACGGGTCGCTTCCGCGAGCCGGTCGTGACGGGCGAACACGTTGTCCAGACCCTCTTCGTGCAGCATCTCGATGCCGGCGAGCAGGCCGTGCAGCATTTGGGTTGCCGGCGTATAGGGGAAGAAGCCCTGCTTGTTCATCATCAACATTTCGTCCCACGCCCAGAAAGACTTGGTGAGCTTAGACGTCTTGTTGGCCGCCAGTGCCTTGTCGCTGATTGCGTTGAATGACATCCCCGGCGGCAGCATCAGACCTTTTTGCGCGCCACCAATGGAGACGTCGACACCCCATTCGTCATGCCGGTAATCCGCCGACGCCAGCGAGGAGATGGTGTCCACCATTAACAAGGCCGGATGCCCGGCCTTGTCGATCGCCTTGCGGATTTCCGCCACCGGCGAAAGGCACCCGGTGGATGTTTCATTGTGCAGGAAGCAGACCGCCTTGACCTCTTTGCGCTTGTCCTCGCGCAGGTGCGCCTCGATCGCGGCCGGGTCGGCGCCGATGCGCCAGTCGGTTGCAATGAACTCAGGAACCAGGCCGATTTTCTCCGCCATCTTTTCCCAGAGAGTGGCGAACTGGCCCGTTTCCACCATGAGCACCTTGTCGCCCGGCGAGAGCGTATTGACGAGCGCGGCCTCCCAGGCGCCGGTACCGGTCGCGGTATAGATGATGACCGGATTGGTGGTCTTGAAGATGGTTTTGATGCCCTCCAGGCACTTCTTCGCAAGCCGCGCGAATTCCGGCCCGCGGTGGTCGATAATGGGGGTATCCATCGCCCGCAGGACGCGGTCCGGCAGCGGCGTAGGCCCCGGAATGTGCAAAAAATGTCGCCCGACCGGGCGCGAGGAATTCTTGGCCATAGGCAGTCTGCTCCTGAAACAGCACCTTTTATGGGGATTTCGTGGTTTGGCCACGGGCGCGTCCCAATCAGGGAGCAGCGCTTGTGGCGTTGAACTATGAATGCAACATTGCGGTCAAGCAGTTTTCCGCAAGGCAACCTAGCCCTTATGCATAGGCTTGGCGCAGCCCAAAAAGGATAAAAAACGTGGCCGTACTTATGCCCGGGCTGGAACGTCGGCTAAAGGGCGAATTGACCGGCGAGGTTCAATTCGACCGCTTCACGCGCGGGCGTTATGCCACCGATGCATCCCATTACCAGATCATGCCAATCGGCGTGGTCGCTCCTCGCACCATTGAAGAAGCCGAGCGGGCCATCGCGATCGCGCGCAGCGAAGGGGCGACGGTTTTGGCGCGCGGAGGCGGCACGTCGCAGGCTGGACAGGCCGTCGGGAAATCGCTCGTCATCGACTGTTCGAAATACCTGACGCGGATTCTCGATCTCGACGTCAAGCGTGGCCGCTGCGCGGTTGAGCCGGGCATCGTCCTCGATGAGCTTAATCGACAACTCAAGCCGCACGGATTGTGGTTTCCAGTCGATATCTCGACCTCCTCGCGTGCGACGATAGGAGGAATGGCCGGCAACAACTCCTGTGGCGGCCGTTCGATGCGCTATGGCACCATGCGCGACAACGTAAATTCAATCGAGGCGCTGCTCGCGGACGGAACGCTCGCTCATTTCGGGCGAATCGGCGGAAGCTTGAAGGATGTGCCGGTTCCTTTGCGCCCGCTGGCGAAAGATCTGCTAGCAATCGGAGCGCGCGAGGCGGACGAGATCGCCGAGCGTTTTCCGAAAGTGCAGCGCCGCGTCGGCGGCTACAACCTCGATGCCCTGGTACCGGGCAAAAACGATATCAATCTCGCGCATGTGCTGGTCGGTGGCGAAGGCACGCTTGCGTTCTCTACACGCATTGAATTGAAGCTCTCGCCTTTGCTCGGCCGCCGCGCGGTCGGCGCCTGTCATTTCGGCAGCTTCTACGAGGCCATGAACTCTGCGCAGCACATCGTGCGTCTCAAGCCGATAGCGGTCGAGCTGATCGACCGGACGATGGTCGAGCTTGCGCGGCAGATTTCGATTTTCCGGCCGACGCTCGAGAAGTTCGTTCGGGAAACTCCGGAAGCCATTCTTTTGGTCGAATTCGGCGAGGAGGATCACGAAGTCAACTTGCGTCTGCTGCAGCAGCTGAAGGATCTGATGGGCGATCTCGGCTTCGGTTGGGACAAGAACGGCGCGAAGTGGGGCGGCGTTGTTGAAGTGCTCAATCCTGACCTGCAGGCAGCAATCACCGAGGTACGCACGTCGGGCCTCAATATCATGATGTCGATGAAAGAGGAGGGGAAGCCCGTTTCCTTCGTCGAAGACTGCGCAGTTCCGCTCGAGCATCTCGCCGAGTACACCTCGCGGCTCACCCAGATTTTCGAGAAGCACGGGACGCGAGGAACCTGGTACGCGCACGCCGGCGCTGGCTGTCTCCATGTTCGCCCGATCCTCAATCTGCGCATGGACAAAGATGTGCATGCCATGCGCGAGATCGCCGAAGAGGCGTTTGCAATGGTGCGCGAATACAAGGGGTCGCATTCCGGCGAACACGGCGACGGGCTTGTGCGTTCGGAGTTCAACGAACCCATGTTCGGTGCGCGGCTCGCTCGCGCCTTCGAGGAGGTCAAGGATCGGTTCGATCCCAAAGGGTTCTTCAATCCCGGCAAGATCGTGCGGCCGCCCAAATTCGACGATCGCAGTCTCTTCCGCTATCCACCCGACTATCACGGCGAGGCTGTCAAGACGCACCTGGACTGGTCGGCTTATCCGGGGATCGGCGGCGGTCTCCAGGGCGCCGCCGAGATGTGCAACAACAACGGTGCCTGCCGCAAATTGACGGGCGGGGTGATGTGCCCCAGTTACCGTGTGACCCGGGACGAGCGCGACGTAACGCGAGGGCGGGCGAACACCCTGCGGCTGGCGATCACCGGGCAACTTGGTCCGGCCGCGCTCATATCGGATGAAATGGCTGCGACATTGAAGCTTTGCGTTTCCTGCAAGGCCTGCCGTCGCGAATGCCCTACAGGCGTCGACATGGCGCGGATGAAGATCGAGGTGCAAGCCGCGCGCGCCGCGAAGTTTGAACTGTCACTCCACGACAAGCTGGTGGGTTTTCTGCCCCACTATGCGGCCTTTGCTTCACGTTGGCATAAGTTCTTCAACATGCGCGATCGAAGCACGCTCTTACGCAAGGCATCGGAACTGGTCGCCGGTTTTTCCGCGAGCCGCAGTCTGCCAAAATGGCGTGAGGATACTTACTCGGACCGCTCCGACTGGCGTTACACCACGCAGGAAGAAAATGCGCAGGCGCGCGAAATCGTGCTCTTCGCCGACACGTTCAACCGGTACTTCGAGCGGGAAAATCTGGATGACGCCCTGAGCGTCCTGGTGGCCGGCGGGTATCGCGTCTATCCGCCCATGCCGCCGAGCCCCGATGATCGGCCGTTGTGCTGCGGGCGCACCTTTTTGGCAGTAGGCCTGGTCGATGAAGCGCGGCGCGAAATGCAACGTACGATGGATATTCTTGCCCCGTACCTCGCGCGCGGACTGCCGATCATCGGCCTTGAACCGAGCTGTATCCTTACCTTCCGCGATGAACTGCCGGCCTTGCTCAAGGGCGAGCTGGTGGATGCACTCGCCGCAAATGCGTTACTGTTCGAGGAATTTTTGGCCCGTGAACAAAAGGCGGGCCAGCTAAAGCTGCCGCTGGAACCCTTGCCAAAAAAGGCACTCCTCCACGGTCATTGTCATCAGAAAGCGTTCGATGCCATGGGCGGGGTCGAAAGCGTTCTTCGCTTGATCCCGGAGCTTTCGGTCGAGACCGTGGAATCGAGCTGCTGCGGGATGGCGGGCAGCTTCGGGTACGATGTCAGCACGATCGACGTTTCGCGAAAAATGGGCGAACTGTCGTTGCTGCCTGCGGTTCGCCGGGCCGGCGCCGATACGCTGATTGTCGCGGATGGCACGTCGTGCCGTCATCAAATCTACGATGGCGCGGAACGGCAGGCCGTTCATGCCGCTCGCGTATTGGCGATGAGCGTGGCGGCGGCGTCATCCTGAGGCGGCCGAGCGAAGCGAGGCCCCTCAGGATGATGGAAAAGGCAGATTCGTATGGTCAAACTATTCCCGACCTCTCTCGTTGGCTCCTACGCACAGCCAGACTGGCTGATCGACCGCGCCAAGCTGGCGAGTCGCTTTCCACCGCGCGTTCGCGCCAGGGAGCTTTGGCGCGTTGCCCCAGATTATCTGAAGCAGGCGCAGGACGATGCGACGTTGGTTGCGATCCGCGATCAGGAGCGCGCCGGACTCGACATCATTACTGATGGCGAAATGCGCCGCGAAAGTTACTCGAATCGGTTCGCCACGGCGCTTGAAGGCGTCGACATCGAAAACCCCGGTACTGCGCTCGACCGCTCAGGCCATCCCAATCCGGTACCGCGCGTCACAGGCAAGGTACGGCGTCGGCATCCCGTCGAGGTGGAAGACGTAAAATTCCTGCGCGCTAATACGGACCGCATGATCAAGATGACGGTACCTGGCCCCTTCACGATGTCTCAGCAGGCTCAGAACGATTTCTATAAAGACGAAGAGGAGATGGCGTTCGACTATGCGGCGGCAGTGAACGCCGAGGTCAAAGACCTGTTCGCAGCCGGAGCCGATATCGTTCAGCTCGATGAGCCCTATATGCAGGTGCGGCCGGAAAAGGCGCGCCAATACGGTCTCAAGGCGCTCAATGCTGCGCTCGAAGGGGTCACCGGGCCAACGGCGGTCCATATCTGTTTCGGTTATGCGGCAATCATTCACGTGCGCCCGGAGGGATATTCATTTTTGCCAGAGCTGGCCAGATCGCCGGTCAACCAAGTTTCTATCGAAACCGCGCAATCCAATCTCGACTGCGCCATACTCGAGAAATTGTCTGACAAGATTATCATTCTCGGTACGCTCGATCTTTCCGACATGACGGTCGAGAAACCAGAAACCGTAGCCGCGCGTATACGCCGCGCTTTGCCTTATGTGTCGGCCGACCGGATTATCGTCGCGCCCGATTGTGGACTGAAATATCTGCCGCGCGAGGTTGCTTACGGAAAAATGTGTGCCATGGTGGAAGGCGCGAACATTGTACGTGTCGAATTGTCAAAATAACGATGCCAGCCAAGCTGTTTCCCACCTCGCTCGTCGGTTCGTATCCGCAGCCGGATTGGCTCATCGATCGTGCGCGTCTGTCCAAGATGGTGCCGCGCGTTCGAATGGACGATCTCTGGTTGATCGATGCCAAAGAGCTCGAGGAAAAACAGGACGAGGCGACGCTTTTAGCCATTCGCGACCAGGAGCGCGCGGGGCTCGACATCATCACTGATGGCGAGCAGCGCCGCGAAAGCTATTCCAACCGCTTTGCCACCGCGCTCGAGGGCGTCGATACCAGCAAACCCGGCACGACATTGAATCGCAGCGGCAAGCCTATTCCTGTTCCGCGCGTCACCGGCAAGATCCGCCGCAAATATCCGGTGCAGCTGCGTGACTTGCAGTTCTTGCGAGCCAATACGAAAAGGCTCGTGAAGATGACCGTGCCCGGACCGTTCACGATGTCCAAACAGGCGCAAAATGAATTCTACAAATCGGACGAGGCGATGGCGCTCGATTACGCCGCCGCAGTTAACGATGAAATCCAGGATCTGTTCGCGGCCGGAGCAGATATTGTGCAAATCGACGAGCCGTGGATGCAGCAACATCCGGAGCGCGCGCGCGAGTATGGGCTGAAAGCACTCGACCGTGCGCTGGATCGCGTCACCGGAACCGTCGCCGTGCACTTGTGCTTTGGTTATGCCGCGGTCGTGCACGACAAGCCGGCTGGCTATTCATTTCTCCCTGAGCTCGAAGGCTCGCGAGCCGGTCAGATTTCGATCGAAGCAGCGCAACCGAAACTCGATCTTGGCGTGCTGAAGACGTTGCCCTCGAAAACGATCATTCTTGGCGTCATCGATCTTTCGGATATGACAATCGAGACCCCTGATATGGTGGCAGCGCGCATTCGCAATGCGCTTGCACACGTGTCCGCGGATCGCATTGTGATTGCGCCTGATTGCGGGATGAAGTATCTGCCGCACGAGGTAGCATACGGCAAAATGCAGGCCATGGTGCGAGGCGCGTCGATCGTGCGCCTCGAAGAATCCGACGATTAGACCATCTGCGGCTTGAACTTGGCCCCAATACCCGCAAAATGAGGCCAATAACAAGGACAGGACGGCTCCGTTGCCGAGGAACCGTGAAATCATTCTTAGGGAGGATGCGATGAAAAATGTGATTGCGGCTGGCACGGCCGTAGCGGCCATAACGCTGGCTGGCGCGCCGGCGTTGGCATGGGAACCAAGCAAGCCAGTTGAAATCGTCGTGGCTGCGGGTGCGGGCGGCGCGTCCGATCAGATGGCGCGCATGATTCAGGCCACCGTCCAGAAGCACGGCCTGATGAAACAGCCGATGGTCGTATCGCTCAAAGGCGGCGCCTCCGGCGCCGAAGCCCTGATGTACATGAAGTCGAGCGACGGCGATCCCAACAAGGTGCTGATTGCCTATTCGCTGATCTACATGCTGCCGCTGTCCGCGAAAATTCCTTTCAACTGGCGTGACCTCACGCCGGTATCGGTGATCGCGATGGATCAGTTCGTTCTTTGGGACAACACGACACTGCCGTACAAAAATGTAAAAGAGTTCATTGACGCTGCGAAAGCATCTTCGACGCCATTCAAGATGGGTGGAACCGGCTCTAAGCGCGAGGATCACATTCTCACGGTTTTTATGGAGAAGAAGACTGGCGCGAAATTCGCCTACCTGCCGTACAAGTCGGGTGGTGAGGCGGCGACGCAGCTGGTGGGAAATCACACCGCGTCGAATGTGAACAATCCGTCGGAAAATCTTGAAGTCTGGCGTGCCGGCCAGGTTCGCGCGCTATGCGTTTTCGACAAGGAACGCATCTCATACAAGGCAAAGGTGACCGACGCGCAATCGTGGAATGACGTGCCGACATGCAAAGAGGAAGGCCTCGACGTGCAGTATCTGATGTTGCGCGCCATGTTTCTGCCCGGGAAGGTTACGCCTGAGCAGACTGCCTTCTATGTCGACCTGTTCAAGAAGGTTTCCGAGACGCCGGAATACAAGGACTACATGGAAAAGCAGGCGCTCAAGCCCATCTTCCTGACCGGAAATGACATGGTCAAATTTCTCGAGGAAGACGACAAGTTGAACTCGAGCCTGATGCATGAAGCGGGCTTCGTCGCGCAGTAAAGCATAATATTCATTCCGGGCCCGGCGCGCTCGTGCCGGGCCCGCGATGCCGATGTGTGTTTCTGTATTCGGAACGCGCGGGACGCGTCGCGGAATCAGAAAGCAAGCAAGAAATGTCTTCTGATAACGAAATTGTTGTTGAAGATCCGGATGCGCCAACCGAAGCGTCGCCGACTGTCGCCGGGGTGCGCACGGTCGAGACCGTGGTCTATCTGCTGCTGGCGGCGCTCGCGCTGCTATTGGCTTTCGACAACTGGCGCACCGGCATGGGGTGGGCCTCGGACGGTCCCCAGGCCGGATATTTTCCATTCTACCTGTCGATGATTTTAGCGGCGGCGAGCATCTATGGGCTGGTTTCAATCTTCCTGAGCCGATTGGACGAAGGCAAGGTGTTCGTCACCCGCGATCAGCTGCGCCGGGTGATGCAAGTGTTCGTTCCGACATTCCTGTTCTGTCTGTTCACCCAGTGGCTCGGAATCTACATTGCAAGTTTCCTGCTGATCGCAGGATTCATGTGGATGGTCGGTCGGATCGTGCTGTGGAAATCGCTGTTGACCAGCTTCGTGTTCTCGATGGCCATGTTCATCACTTTCGATATCGCCTTCGACGTGATCATGCCGAAGGGGCCGATAGAAGCTTTGTTTGGGTATTGAGCCTATGGAAGCCTTCGGCCTGCTTCTTGACGGATTTGCCGTCCTGCTGACCTGGAAAACGCTCAGCCTGATGATGGTCGGCCTGGTGCTGGGCATATTCGTGGGCGTGTTGCCGGGGTTGGGTGGGCCGAACGGCGTCGCCATCCTGCTGCCGCTGACCTTTACGATGGACCCTACCTCGGCCATCGTCATGCTGTCGTGCATCTACTGGGGTGCGCTGTTTGGCGGGGCAATTACCTCGATCCTGTTCAATATTCCCGGCGAGGCCTGGTCAGTAGCGACCACATTTGACGGGTATCCGATGGCGCAGCAGGGACGCGCGGCGGAAGCCCTTACGGCGGCGTTCACGTCTTCATTCATCGGCTCGCTTTTCGCGGTGCTACTCATCACCTTTCTTGCGCCTGGAATCGCCTCGTTCGCGCTGCGATTTGGACCGCCTGAGTTTTTCTCCGTCTATCTCCTCACTTTCTGTTCGTTCGTAGGCCTCGGCCGCGAAGCGAAACACAAAACCATCATCTCCATGGCGCTCGGCCTTCTGCTCGCCGGCGTCGGAATGGACACGGTATCCGGCCAATTGCGAATGACCTTCGGCTTCAGCGACCTGTTGCGCGGCATCAACTTCCTGGTTGCTGTCATTGGATTGTTCGGCATCAGCGAGATTTTGCTCACCATGGAAGAGCGGCTGGCGCTCCGCGGCCATGCAGCGCGCATCAGCCTGCGCGTGTTGTGGAACGTATGGAAAGATTTGCCACGCTATTGGATAACGCTGCTGCGGTCTTCGGCGATCGGTGCCTGGCTCGGCATTACGCCCGGCGGGGCAATTGCAGCGTCGTTCATGGGCTATAATCTCGCCAAGCGTTTCTCGAAGGATCCGGAAAGCTTCGGCAAGGGGCGCATCGAAGGTGTATTCGCGCCCGAGACTGCGGCGCATGCGTCGGGCACGGCGGCTCTGCTGCCGATGCTCGCGTTGGGCATTCCGGGTTCCGGTACTGCTGCCATCCTTCTTGGTGGACTGATGGTGTGGGGCCTCAATCCCGGGCCGCTCCTGTTCGTCGAGCACAAGGATTTCGTGTGGGGTCTGATCGCCTCGATGTATCTCGGCAATATCGTCGGGCTGGTCATGGTGCTCACCACGGTGCCGGCATTCGCCGCGGTGCTGCGCGTGCCATTCGCGGCCATCGCACCCATGATCGTCGTGTCCTGCGCGATCGGCGCCTATGCCATCCAGAATGCCATGTTCGACATCTGGCTCATGTTGCTGTTCGGCGTAGTTGGCTATGTGTTCAAGAAGATCGGCATTCCGCTCGCGCCATTTACCCTCGCCCTCGTGCTCGGCAGCCGCGCGGAGGACGCCTTTCGCCTTGCGATGATCGGGGCCGGCGGCGACCTGCGGGTGTTCTGGTCGAACCCCCTTGTCGGCTCGATCACAACGCTCGCGTTCATCCTGCTGTTCTGGCCCTTGATCGGGAAAGTCGCCGCGCGCGCCGGCGAGTTCGTGCAGTTGCGCAAGCCGATAACCTGATCGTCCGCCCTATTCAGCCGGTCCGGGCTCAACGGCGTGGCTGCGCGTCGCGGCCGTCTTTCTGATTGCCGGCATGACGAGCCGTGCAAAGGTCGGGATCACAAGCAGGCTGCATATCGGCGACAGCAGCATGCCACCGACGATGACGCAGGCGAGCGGCTGCTGCACCTGCGAGCCGATGCCGGTCGATATCGCCGCCGGCACAAGACCAATGCAAGCTGAGAGACCGGTCATGAAAATCTGGCGCATGCGCGCCTGCGCGGATCCGATAATCGCTTCATCCTTGCCGTATCCTTCGTCCAGGCGACGGCGGATGTAGGAGACAAGCAAAATGCCGTCCATCGCCGATACGCCGAACAAGGAGATAAATCCCACCGCTGCCGAAACGCTGAAGTTCAGGCCGAATACATAAAGACCCAGAATTCCGCCGCAGGCCGCAAATGGGATTCCGGCCAGCGCCAGCAGGCTGTCGCGTATCGAATTGAACAGGCTGTAAAGCAACATCATGATGAGCAAGAGGCTGAGGGGCACGATGACAGCGAGCCTCTTCTTGGCTTCGACGAGAGCGCCGAACTCGCCCGACCATTCCAGCCGGTAGCCTTCCTTCAGCTCCACGTTTTTGGCGATGCGCGCCTGGGCTTCGGCGACGGTCGATCCAAGATCGCGTCCGCGCACGCTGTATTTGATCGGCACGAAACGTTCGGTGTTTTGCCGATAGATATAGGCCGCGCCGGTTTCCAGGCGCACCTCGGCGACGTCGCCCAAGGCGATGTAAGCCGTCGGCGATTTGGGATCGGAATTCGGCAAGGCTACCGGAACAGATCGGATGGCATCGACATTGTCGCGATACTGCGGCGCCAGGCGGACCGTAAGGGCGAAGTTCATTTCACCTTCGAAGATGCGCGTGACTTCCTGCCCGCCAATTGCGGCCTGGACGACGGTGTTCATGTCGGCGACGGTGATTCCGTAGCGGGCCGCCTTGGCGCGGTCGACTTGGATGACGAGGTTAGGCTGGCCAAGAAGATTGAATGCGCCCGGATCGGTGACGCCGGGGACCTTCGCGAGCTCCTCCTTGACCGCCTTCGATAAGCGTTCGAGCTCGCCGAGATCGCGTCCGAAAATCTTGACCGAATTCTCACCTTTGACACCGGAAACCGCTTCCTCGATGTTGTCCTGGATGTATTGCGAGAAATTGAAGTCGATGCCGATGAACTCGTTTTCCAGTCGTTCCGCCAGTTCCTTTACGAGCTTGGGCTTGGTCAGGCCGTTCGGCCATTCCTCGAACGGCTTGAGGGGCACGAAAAATTCAGCAACGAAAGATCCATCCGGGTCGGTGGCATCTTCGCCGCGGCCCTGCTCGGAGACGACAGTTTTGACAGGGGGATAGCTGGCGATCACCTGGCGGATCTTGTTGACGGTCTCCCGCCCGGCTTCGAGCGTGATCGTGGGCGGAAGCAGGGCGCGAATCCAGAGATTGCCCTCTTCGAGTTTCGGAAGAAACTCGGTGCCGAGCCGCATGCCAAGTCCGCCGCAGAGAATAAGGAACGCAACTGCGATCATGGCTGCGAAACGCGCGTTCCTGACCGCCAGAACAAGAACGCGCTCGTAAACGGCGCGAATCCAACGGACGAGGAATGTCTCGATCTCGGTCACTCTGTCCGGCAACAGGATCGAAGCCATCACGGGCGTAACTGTGAACGTCGCGATCACCGCGCCGAGCAAGGCGTAAGCATAGGTGCGGGCCATAGGGTCGAAGATCTGTCCCTCGACCCCCTGCATCGTGAAGAGAGGAATGAAGGCAGCAATTGTGATTACCACCGAGAAAAAGATCGGTTTGTCGACCTCGACGGCGGCCGCCAGGATCCGATGCAAGCGGTCGGACCGGTTTAGATCAGCCGGATGACGTGCGGCATGGTATGCGAGATGGCGGAAAATATTTTCCACCATGATGACGGTGCCGTCGACGATGATGCCAAGGTCGATTGCACCGACCGAGAGCAGGTTGGCCGATTCGCCGCGCAGCACCGTGATGATAACGGCAAGAAACAGAGCGACAGGAATCGTGGCCGAGACCACGAGCGCACAGCGCAAGTCTCCCAGGAATATCCATTGGATCAGAAAAATCAGCGCTATGCCGAAAAGCATATTGTGCAACACGGTCCGCACCGTGATCGCTACCAGATCGCCGCGGTCGTAAAAGGGCTCGATCCTCACTCCCGGCGGAAGGGAACCGTCACTATTGATGCGCTCAATGGCTGCGCGAACACGCTTGACGACATCCATGGTCCGCTCGAGCTTTTGCATCAGCACGATGCCGAAGAGGATGTCATCCTGATTGTCACGCCCGGCGATTCCCAGCCGGGGTGTGAAACCGACCTGGTTATAGGCGATGTCGGACAGCACGACGGGCAAGCCGCCCTGCTGACTCACCACGATATTGTTTATGTCGCTGATCGAGCCGAGTACGCCGATGCCGCGCACGTTGACCGACTGCTCGCCAACCGCGATGGTCCGCCCGCCGACATTGGCATTGCTGGTCGAGATCGCGTTGATGATCTGCGGCAAAGTCAGGCCATAGGCCCGCATGCGGTCGAGATTGATTTCGGCCTGATATTCCTTGGTCTTGCCCCCCATCACCACGATGTCCGCGACACCTGACACGATGCGCAACTTTCGCTCGACCACCCAATCCTGGATCGTCTTGAGCTGGATCAGGTCCATCCCGGGCGGGCCTTTGAGCTGATAGCGCAGGATTTCGCTGATGCCGCCGGCCGGCGAGATCACCGGTGTTACTGTTGCCGGCAGGGTCGCATCCTTCAGCCGGTTGGTGACCTGCTGGCGTACGAAATTGTAGTCGCGACCATATTCGAATTGCAGTCGAATGAAGCCGAGCGCGAAGACCGTGTTCGAACGGATGTAAGTAAGTCCGGGCGTGCTCGCGACCGCAATTTCGAGCGGGATTGTGACATAACGCTCGACTTCCTCGGGTGACTGGCCAGGATATTGCGCGATGATTTCGATAATCGGCGGCGCGGGGTCCGGGTAAGCCTCGACATTGAGGACAGTGAACGCCGCGTAACCAACGGCGATGAAGATCACGAAACCGACCAGCGCCAGCGGTCGCCGCGACAGGCAGAACGTCATCAGGCTACGCAACATGGATTGTCAGCTTCCCGCCGCAGCGCGATCGACGAACAGGCTGCCCCTGCTCACGATATTTTCGCCATTTTGCAACCCGTCGAGGACCTGAATCATCGGTCCATTCGACAACCCGGTCTTGATCTCGCGTCGTTCTACGGACTTGTCGGGCCGCGCAACCCAGACATGGGTCGACTTTCCGTCATAAATGATCGACTCGCGTGGCACGGCCAGCGAGGTGTCTCCTTCACCGGTGAGAATGGTCACGTTTGCAAACATTTCGGGACGGAGGAGTTGCTGCGAATTATTGATTGTCGCACGCACGAGCAGCCGGCGGGTCCCGGTATCGAGCGAAGTTGCAACGAACGCAATGTTGGCAGTGAACACGCGATTGGGATAGGCGAGGACGGTGAAGTACACCGCCTGGCCAGCTTTGACGTTCGGTGCTTCTGATTCCCGGACGTAGGCTACCAGCCACACAGTGGAGAGATCGCCGATGATGAAAGTCGGATCACTTGCGCTCGTGTTCTGCGACGACGTGTTGACATACTGTCCGGGCCCGACCTTGCGCTGAATGACCGTGCCGCCGATCGGCGAATAGATCGTCATGTGAGGACTCACCGCGCCGGTATCGTTGAATTTCGTTATTTCCTCATCGGTCATGCCGAGAATTCGCAACCGGTTGCGCGCCACTTCGACCGACGTCTGCGTGGCGCGCACGTCGTTCTCGGCTGCGCGAGTTGTTGCCTGTGCCTGCTGCAGGTCCCGCAAGGATCCGGCGCGCGAGTCAAACAGGGTCTTGTTCTGCTGTTCGACGATCTTTGCCAGCTCGAGGGCCGAGCGCGCCTTGTTCAATCCGGCGATCGCGTTGATGAAATCGTTCTGCGCCTGCACCATATCCGGCGCCTCGACGATGAAAAGCGCCTGTCCGGCCTTCACCGCGTCCCCGGGCTTCGCCAGCAGCTTGATCACCCGGCCGGAGTAGGGAGAGAACACCAGCGTTGCGCGGTCCTCATCGACGGCAATTTTGCCCTCGGTGAGGTGCTCCGAGCGAAACACGACCGCACTCACGGGGGCTGTCGTCAGACTGGCCCATTGCTTCGGTGTCGGGTAATACAGCGCGCCGACACGCCGGCCCTCGGTCGAGGCTTGCTCCACGCCATCGGCGCTCGGCGCTCGAGTCGTCACTGGAGCCATCAACCACGCGCCGACAGCCAACACGACTGCAGCGATCACGCCATTGCGTGCGCTCGCCTGCGGTCGCGCGTTGAGCCGCGCCAAAATCTTTCCGGCAACGCGATCCAAGAACTTTTTCCCGGTCTACTTATCGCGAGCGTTATAGTGAATTGGCGAAGCGTTACGGCATTACCGCGAAATAAACATTTCACCTCGGTAAATCGGGCTCGTGCTCCGAGTGCGCCCGCGAGCGCTTCTGGCAGGCCGATTTCATTGTCATAAACCCGTGGTTTCGTGAGCAAACCGAATTGCGCGGCGTCCTGCCGTAGGTATGCTCGGAGCCTTGCCCAAGTGACGAGGTATGGGGACCGGTCTTGCAGTGCAAAAACAGGTCACGTGGGCGGTAATGTACCTGAATCGCCTCTTTTTTCCGCGCGCGATGGTTGCACTTTGCGTGGTCGCCTGTTGCGAGCCGCTATGGGCGCAAAATGGTGCGGACAAGTACGGCATCACCGAGCCCTCGATCGCGACCAGCTTGCCTTACCTTGGCGATCCGTCCGGCACTCGCAAATGGCTCTACGACCGCGGCGTTTCATACAACCTCATCTATACCAATGATGTCCTGAGCAATTTATCCGGGGGCATTCGGCGCGGCACGATTGATCAGGGCAAGCTGGAAGCACAGCTTTTGATCGATCTTGAAAAGCTGGCCGGATGGAAGGACTGGACGTTCTATGCCAATGCGTTTGGAATCTATAACAGCGGCCGCATCCGTCGCGACTATGTCGGCGGCATGAATACGATCGCGGCGATCGAAGCCGACCCCACCGTGCGATTATCCGAATTGTGGCTCGAACGATGGGTTGGACCGGTCAGTTTCAGATTTGGCCAGCTCGCTGCCGACGCCGAATTCTTCTACAGCGATTTAAGCCAGCTATTCCTGCAGAGCGATTGGCCTACGATCGCAGCGGTCAATCTGCCGGGGGGAGGTCCCGCGTATCCGCTGTCGACGCCGGGTGTGCGGATAAAATACGAGTTTCCAAAAGACGCATCGTTCTTATTCGCGATCTTCAATGGCGATCCGGCCGGCCCCTGTCCCGGCGATCCCGACACTTGCAATCGCTATGGGCTGAATTTCCGTCTGCAAGATCCGGCATTCATGATCGGCGAATTGCAGTTTAGGAGGAATCGCGGCAAGGACGACACGGGTCTCGCAACAACGCTCAAGTTTGGCGGCTGGAGTCATCTCGGACAGTTCGCCGACAAACGTTTCGCAAACAACGGCATGCTGCTGGCCAGCCCCGCCAGCAGCGGCGTGCCGCTCATGCATCGTGGCGATTACGGAATTTACGCGGTCATCGACCAGCAGCTGTATCGTACGAAAGATGGTGACGGCGACAACGGCATATCAGTGTTCAGCCGTGGATCGATAAGCCCATCGGACCGGAATCAGGTTAATTTCTACATTGACGGTGGAATTGTTTTCAAAGGCTTGGTTCCGAATCGGCCAAACGACAGCTTCGGAGCGGCCATCATCTATGCTCGATTTTCCGACAGCATCCGCGCCTTCGATCAGGATCAGATCAACTTCGGTACCCTCTTCACGCCACCTCGCGATTACGAAGCCAATCTGGAGCTCACATATGCTGCCCAGATCATACCGGGTTGGATCGTGCAGCCCGTCTATACGTCCATCTGGCATCCCAGCGGAACCGGCATTCGTTATCCCGACGCCCAGGTCGTCGGCGTACGTTCAGTTGTAAGATTTTGAGGCGAGTGACCCGCCCGGACGGGGACATTGCCGGGCGGGTCGTCCAGATCGGCGAGAGGACCGGCGGGGCAGGCGCCGATCTCAACGGACTCGAACTAATAATCGCAAACCCGGATGAGACGCACGTTGCCCCAACGGTCATAACGCTCGACCAGCCGGCACGATGGCGCGACGTATACGGGAGTGGCATAGGCGTTCGAAACGGCGGCAGCGCCGATCAGTGCGCCAGCCGCAAAACCGATGCCGACGCCGGTGCCCCAGTGAGAATGGGCCTGAGCACTGCCACTGGTGATGACGAGGCTGCCCGCGAGTGTCAGGGCGGCGAGGGCGGCTGCGGTGATCTTGGACTTGGTCATGGCGGTCTCCATCCTGTTAAGTTCGGGCGGCGTACTACGGCCGCGACAGGCATGGGTCGCGCCGCTGCCTGAAAAGGTTCAATGGAGCTCTGTCGCGGGATTGTCCCCCGCGCAGACCGCTGAGAAAGTGGCGCTATGACGAGATTTTCTGCTGTTTTGTTGTGTTTTTTGGCCCTTTCAGCCGGCGAGGCGGCTGACCAGGTTCGTTTCGGCACCAACTGGGTGGCCGAAGGCGAGCATGGCGGCTTTTACCAGGCTCTCGCCGACGGCACTTACAAAAAATTTGGCCTTGATGTCGTCATCGTGCCCGGTGGGCCGAACACGAACAACCGCATTCTGCTGCCCGTGGGCAGGCTCGACTTCTTTATGAGCGCCAATTCGTTGCAGTCATTCGACGCAGTCGAAAACAACATTCCGACCGTCGCCGTGGCGGCAAGTTTCCAGAAAGATCCTCAGGTGTTTGTCGCGCATCCGGGCGTGACGAAGCTTGATGATCTGAAAACACGCACATTGTTTATCTCCAAGGAGGGGATGGCGACCTATTTCCAGTGGCTCAAATCGGAGTTCGGCTTCAGTGAATCGAAGGTGAAGCCTTACACGTTCAATCCGCAGCCGTTCCTTGCCGACAAGAATTCTGCGATGCAGGGCTACGTCACCTCCGAACCCTTCGCCGTCGAACGTCAGGGCGGCTTCAAACCCGTGGTGTTCCTGCTCGCCGACCATGGCTTTGACGCTTATTCGACTCTGATCGAGACCCGCCGCGACCTGGTCGAGAAGCGCCCAGACCTTGTGCAACGGTTTGTCGATGCGTCGGCGATCGGCTGGTACAATTACATTTATGGCGATAGCCGGCCGGGAAACGACCTGATCAAGAAAATGAATCCGGAAATGACCGACGCCCTTCTGGCCTATTCGATCGCGAGGATGAAGGAACATGGCATCGTTGATTCCGCCGACTCGCTGAAGCTCGGCATCGGCGCGATGACGGACGCCAAATGGAAAAGCTTTTTCGACAAGATGGTCCGCGCGGGCGTTGTGAAGGCCAGTACCGATTACAAGCGGGCCTACACGCTGCGGTTCGTCAACAAGAATGTGGGCGCAGAGCTTCGGCCAAAAAACTAATATTGTATGCGCGATACCGTGTACTCTGGAAAAGCGAAATTGATTGATATTGCCATCGAAGGCTTTTGATAAGGCGCAACATTGTCGGGTTTGCCACCAAACGATCATTCCACGGGCAACTTGCCCATCGTCACGTTGCGCGGCGTAGAAAAAAAATTCGCCAACGGAATTCGCGCGCTCGATGGGCTGGATCTTGATGTGCGCAACGGTGAATTTGTTTCGTTGCTCGGGCCTTCGGGATGCGGCAAATCAACCGCGCTGCGCATTATTGCAGGATTGATTGCACCGTCTGCCGGCGCGGTCCAATGGCCGGGCGGGACGGGGCAAATCGGCTTCGTGTTCCAGGAGCCGACCTTGATGCCCTGGGCTGACGTCTCAGCCAATGTCGGCCTGCCGTTCAGGCTCACCGGAAAGGACGATAGCGGTGCCGTCGGGCAGGCGCTGGAACGCGTTGGCCTTGCGGGTTTTTCACGGAGCTATCCACGTGAACTTTCGGGCGGCATGAAGATGCGCGTGTCGATCGCTCGCGCCCTGGTCACGAGGCCGCAGTTGCTCTTAATGGATGAGCCTTTTGCCGCTCTCGATGAAATTACACGTTTCAAACTGAACAACGATCTGCTGGCGGTGTGGCGGGACCTTCGGCGCACGGTGATTTTCGTTACTCATTCTGTTTTCGAGTCTGTTTATCTGTCGCAACGGATCGTCGTGATGACGACGCGTCCGGGCCGCGTCTTTACCGAAATAGTCGTCGACGCGCCGTATCCTCGCGTCGAGCGCTTCCGCACCTCGTCAGAGTACGCCGCATTCTGCCGGCAGGCCGCCGAAGCGCTGGCGCAGGCGATGGCAAGTGGGGCCCCTTCATGACTCGGAGCGCCCTCCGGATTTGTCTTCCCATCCTTGTGCTCGGACTGGTCATACTTTTCTGGGATTTGGTAGTGCGCGTATTCGCTATCCCGCCGTTTGTGTTGCCCAGCCCGGGCCTGGTGCTGGCGACCTTGACCTCGGATGCGGGACTGCTTTGGCACTCGCTCCTGGTGACGCTCACCCTGACGTTCGAGGGTTTCGTCCTCGCCGCTGTTGGGGGAATTGCCCTGGCCATCGCGTTCAACCAGTGGCGCCTGGTGGAATACTCGCTTTACCCTTACGCCGTCATCCTTCAGGTGACGCCGATTGTTGCCATCGCGCCGCTGCTTCTGATCTACCTTCCGCAGCCCTTGGCGGTGCTGGCCTGTGCTTGGATCGTCGCGTTTTTCCCGGTTCTGGCGAACACGACGCTCGGACTGAGCTCGGTCGACCATAACCTTCTCGCGCTTTTTGAGCTGTACAAGGCCTCGCGCTGGCAGGTCTTGTGGAATCTGAAACTGCCGTCAGCGCTGCCGCAAATGCTGACCGGCCTTCGCATTGCAGGTGGCCTGTCCTTGATCGGGGCGGTTGTAGCCGAAATCGCCGCCGGATCCGCCGGCGCGGGTTCGGGCCTGGCTTATCGCATTGCCGAGTCCGGCTATCGGCTCAATATCCCGCGCATGTTTGCCGCGCTGTTTTTGTTATCGCTTGCGGGCGTTGCGATTTTCTTTGCGCTGTCGGCGATCTCGTATCTCGCCCTCCGTCGTTGGCACGAAAGCGCAATCGATCGCGAAGACTAGCCTCCGAATACGAGTTGCAGCAAGGCGCCTAACGCCGCCATTGCCACAACAACTTCGATCAGGCTGCGATGCAAACCGAACGCCAGCACGGCGGCAATCGCCGCTAGCGCGGTAGCACGCAAATCCAGCGCGAAAGGGTCGAATGCGTACCAGCGCAGAGGGCCAATGTGCATCTCGGTGACCTTTCCGAACAGGACATGCAGGGCGAACCAGACCGACAAATTAAGGATCACGCCGACGACAGCGGCTGTAATCGCAGCCAGCGCGCCGGACAATTGGCGGTTGGCGCGCAGCGGCTCGACGAAGGGCGCGCCGGCAAAAATCCAGAGCATCGATGGCACAAATGTGACCCAGGTGGTCATCGCTGCGCCCAACACCCCGGCCGTGATTGGTGAGAAAGGCGCCGCGTCGCGGAAGGCAGCGAGGAAGCCGACAAATTGAGTGACAAGAATGAGCGGACCGGGCGTAGTTTCGGCCAGGCCCAGTCCATCGACCATTTCCGGCGCCGTCATCCAGCCGTAGGTTTGCACGGCTTCCTGTGCCATGTAGGCTAGCAGTGCATAGGCGCCGCCGAAACTAACGACCGCGAGCTTCGAAAAAAACAGGCCTATGCTCGCCAGCACATGTTTGGGTCCGAACGCGAGGGCCGCGAGCGCGACCGGAGCCCACCACATGACCAAGCCGATCACAGATGCAAGGGCGAATTGTTTCCAGCGATCTTCTGCGGGCGGAGAGACGCTCTCGATTTTTGCTGAAAGCCCAAGCTGATCGGGCGAACGCCGCGCGACCAAATAGCCGATCAGTGCTGCCGCAGCGACGATGAGCGGAAAAGGCACCCCAAGAAAAAAAATGCCGACAAACGCCGCTGCCGCCAGCGCAAGGAGCAGCGGCGTTTTGAGCGCCCGCTTGCCGATGCGGATCAGCGCCTCGATGACGATCACGAGCACCGCGGCCTTGATGCCGTACAGCGCGCCGTCGATGATCGTTATGCCGCGTCCGAGCGCGTAGAGAAGGCTCAAGCCAAGCATCACGAACGCACCCGGCAGCACGAACAGGATGCCGGCGGCGAGGCCGCCACGCACGCCATGCATCAGCCAACCCAGATAAGTCGCAAGCTTCTGCGCCTCCGGGCCCGGCAGCAGCATGCAGAAATTCAGCGCGTGCAGGAAACGCGCCTCGTCGACCCACTTTTTTTCGTCCACCACGGTGCGATGCATCAGGGCGATCTGCCCAGCCGGCCCGCCGAAGTTGATGCAGCCGATCTTCAGCCACACCAGAAAGGCCTCGGCGAAGCTCGCCCGGGCAGTCGTTTCGGCGCGCACCACGCTTGTCATGCCGCCTTGGCCGGCCAGTTATGCCGCTCCTCCGTCGCAAAGCGCAGCCAGGCAAATAGAGCATCGTAGACGATAAAGCCTCTCTCAAGCAGTCCATGATCGTCGTCGCCGGCGAGTGCCGAGAGGCCGAGAGAAACCGCATGCAATCCAGCCGCTTCCTCGGCGATGTCGTACCGAGCGGTGTCCGCGCCACGCACGATCAGAGCCAGTCGCGCGAGCGAGGGCTCGCCCTCGAGTCCGAAGATCCGAAGCATGGTGTCGAACGAGCAGCGTTCGCCGACATGGCTCAATTCGACATCCTTGATGTCGAATGGAACGCCGCCGCTTTCACGCGCCACGTTGACCACCTCATCCGGATCGACGAAAAGGATTCGCGCCTGCGGATCAAGAAAGTGGCGGATCAACCAGGGGCAGGCGATGCGATCGATTTTTGGCCGCCGTCGCGTCACCCAAACACTTGGCCGCCGCGGTGCGAGCCGTTCAAGCTCGCCTTTCACAACGAAGGGCAGGCCTGCTTTAGCCCAGCCCTCATAGCCGCCTTCCAAAACACGTGCGTCGATTCCATCGGCGCGCAATTGTGCGACCGCGCTTTGGCTCATTTCGTGGCCGGCTTTGCAGGTGACCGCAATCGGGCGCGCCGGATCGAGATCGTTCACCCATTGGCCAGTTTTCGCTGCATCGCGCCAGATGGCGCCCGGCAATAGCTGCGGCGACTGCTCGTATGCGTCGCGCCGCCGCACGTCGACGACTTGCGGCGCGGAGCGCGTCGCAATCGCATTCCAGAGGTCTTTCGGAGAAATTGAAAAGCTCGGAGACAGCATGGGTCCCCTCCGTGACGAAGGAGACGGTGCTTGGGCCCGCGAGCCTTGGTAGCGCGGGGCGACCGTCGTTGGCCCCGCGTTTTTCATATTACGTCAGCGTATTGGCACGATCAACGATACTCCTGCTATCAGCAAAAGCAGCAAGATAGTCTTGCGGAATACCGCGTCATTCAGTTTTCCGTACAGGCCGAAGCCACACAAGATGCCGACGACAAGGATGGGAAGGGCTAGTGCATAAAGCCGGAGCGTCTGGAACGTAAACGCCTGCGCGACGGCAAACGAAATAGCGCTCATCACGAAGGTTGCGAACATCACCGGTTGAAAGACTGCACGTTGCGATCCTTGGGACCTCCACGCAATTGGCACCACACCGTCACCGCAATACCACCAAGTCCGGTCAACCCGCCGATCAGGCCATTCACGACGCCTACTCCGAGGTCTGTGGGGCCACTGCTTTGAACTGGTTTCAGCGCTGGACGCGCCAGGCTGTAGAGACTGTAGATCACCAGCAGAACGCCCATCGTGAAGCGAAGAACTTTCGGATCGACTGTTGTCACAAGCGCGGTGCCGACAGGAATACCGAATGCGCCGCCAATGATGAATGGCGCGACCGCCCGCCATTCTATGGCATGACGAACCCGCCAGATGCCGGAACCTTGCGTGACAAGTCCGCACAAGACGATGAGAATTGCGTTCTGCTCCGGAGCGATAATGTGCAGCCACACACCGGAGACAACGAGGCCCATTGCGAAGCCAGACAAGCCTGACGTCAGGCCGCCAAAAAACGCGGCTGCAAGGAAAAGAACCAGATTCAATTCATCCATAGCGGTCGCTCCTGAAACGAAAGGACGCAGCGCTTGGATCAATTGAGATCTGAGGGGGAGGCGGCCTGATCCCCCAAGCTTGATGGGCTGTTTTCGGGATCGCTAGCCCCCAAAACGCCATACGTCTCCTCCGTTCATCGAAGGAGACGGTGCTTGGGCTTGCGAGCCTTGGAAGCGCGGGGCGACCGTCGTTGGCCCCACAGCCTTACACTTATAGCAGACCGGGAGTTCGTACAAGGGCTGCATCCCACGCCAGCGTTTTCGTCACTCGCCAGGGAGCACTCGGTTGGCTAATTTTTTCTGGGAGGCCGACATGGCAAACAAGATCGATCTGAGTGCGCGCAACGCCGTGGTTACCGGCGGTGCGCAAGGTATTGGCCGCGCGATCGTCGACCGCTTTCTGGAGTCGGGCGCTTCAGTCGCGATCTGGGATCGCGACGTCGGTCTGGCGAAGAAAACCGCTTCTGAATTGCAAAATCGGGGGCGCGTCGACGTTTTTGCGACAGATGTCACCAACTATTCCGATGTGGAACGCGCACGCGATAACACCCTCAAGGCCTTCGGCCGTATTGACATTCTGGTCAATAATGCCGGCATCGCTGGACCGAATGTAAAAACCTGGGAATATCCGCTCGACGCGTGGCGCAGCGTGCTTTCGATCAATCTCGACGGACCGTTTCACTGTTGCCGTGCGTTGGCGCCAGTCATGGTGGCGCAGAATTACGGGCGGATCGTCAACATCGCGTCGATCGCCGGCAAAGAGGGCAACCCGAATGCGCCGGCGTACTCAGCATCGAAGGCGGGCGTTATTGCCTTGACCAAATCACTTGGCAAGGAGCTTGCTTCCCACGACATCTCGGTCAACTGCATAACGCCGGCCGCGGCCAAGACGGCAATCTTCGAACAAATGACACAGGAACATATCGATTTCATGCTGTCGAAGATACCGCGTGGACGCTTTGTAACGGTGGAGGAGATCGCGGCGCTTGCCGCTTTTTGCGCCTCGGCGGACTGCTCGTTCACGACAGGTGCCGTATTCGATATTTCCGGCGGGCGAGCGACCTATTGAGCGATCCCGTACACCAGCGCCGCCTGCGGCTGACCGGCATTGCCTTGATGTGCGGAGCCGTGGCGACGTTTTCATGCCTCGACACCACCGGAAAATATCTGCTCCGTTACATGGATCCGCTGCAGGTCGTGTGGGCGCGCTACTTCGGCGCCTTTCTGTTGGCACTCATCTTTCTCAATCCAATTACCAAGCCGAAGATGATGACGACGACGCGACCATTCCTGCAATTCGGCCGTTCGGCATTGCTGCTTGGATCCACGGCACTGGCCTTTTTTGCGCTGCGCTACCTTCAACTTGACGAGGCGCTGGCGATTCTTTTTTCGACACCGTTTCTGGTTGCATTGCTTTGCGGTCCGCTGCTTGACGAGTGGGTCGGGTGGCGACGCTGGGCGGCGATCGGCGTCGGCTTTTTCGGGGTGCTGCTGGTGGCAAGGCCCGGACTCGGCGGGTTGCATCCCGCGGCATTGCTAACGTTTGGCGCCGCGGTCTGTTACGCGCTTTACTCCATCTCGACGCGCGTGCTGGCGCGCAGCGACTCGAGTGAAACGACGCTGTTCTATTCGAACCTGGTTGGCGCTGTGGCGATGCTTCCGATCATCCCGTTTGTGTGGACAACGCCGCAGAATGCACAGATCGTGGCCCTCATGGTGCTTATCGGCGCGCTTGGCAGCGGCGGACATTATCTGCTCATCCGTGCACACCGATTGGCGCCGGCATCGACACTCGCGCCGTTCATTTACACACAGATGATCTGGACGACCGCGCTGGGCTTTCTTGTGTTCGGGGACGTGCCCCACTTCTGGACTATCGTGGGAGGCTCGATCGTAATCGCCTCTGGCCTCTATATGCTTCATCGCGAAACCGTGCGCGGAAAGAGGGAACCTTCCGCACCGGTTGCCTAATCATCGCGCGGGGCGCTAAGTTCCTGCTCGCTACACATTTCGATTGCGAAGGATCATTTATGGCTACGGCAAAGGACCGCGCGCAGGCCAAGGCAGGCTCCGGACTCAACGACGATATCGGCGAAGAAAAGCGCCTCGGACTGTACCGCATGCAGGTCGTCATCCGGGACGCCGAGCAGCGCGCCTATGATCTGTTCCTGCAGAATCTGGTCAAGGGAACCAGCCACCTGTCGCTCGGTCAGGAAGCCGTTGCAGCAGGCTTTGCGGGTGCAATGCAGCCCGGCGACTTGTCATTCTGCACCTATCGTGGCCACGCCCATACCCTTGCGCGCGGCGTCAGCGTGGAGAAAGTGCTGGGCGAACTCATGCAGCGCGACAACGGCCTGATGCGCGGCAAGGGCGGCTCGATGCACCTGACCTCGGTGGATCACGGGGTGATGGGCTCGTATGCCATCGTCGGCGCCCATCTTCCCATCGCGTGCGGCGCTGCATGGCGCGCCCAGTACAAGGGCGCGAAGGACGTCTCGGTCTGTTTCTTCGGTGACGGCACCACGAATATCGGCGCATTCCACGAGGCGCTCAACTTTGCCGCGGTCTGGAAACTGCCGGTGGTCTTCGTGTGCGAGAACAATCTATACATGGAATACACGCCGATCGCCGACGTCACGGCGGTGCCGCAGCCGGCCGCCGATCGCGCGGCGGCTTACGGACTCGAGCGCATCGTCATCGACGGCAACGACGCCGACGTAGTCTATCGCACGGCGCAGACGGCCTATGGCAAGGCCCGCGCGGGCGAAGGCCCTTCGCTGATCGAATGTCTTACATATCGGCACAGCGGACACTCGCGCGCGGATCCGGCGAAGTATCGGCCAGAGGGCGAGCTCGATCGCTGGAAGCAGCGCGATCCGATCAAGATCTACCGTGAGCGGCTGCTGCAATTCGGCGTGGCGGAACAGGTGATCGCGAATATCGACGCAGAAGTGCGAAAAATCGTCGATGATGCGACCGAAGCTTGCAAGGCCGCGCCGCCGCCGCCGCTCGACATCATCACCACCGATGTCTACGCCGATGGAGGCTGGGCATGGCGGAACTGACCTATCGCGACGCCGTCATCCGGGGCATCGCGCAGGAGATGGAGCGCGACCTCGACGTCGTATTTCTGGGCGAGGACGTGGCCAAGGCCGGCGGAGTGTTCAAGGCGACCGTCGGATTGTTTGAGCAGTTCGGTCCGCTGCGCGTGCGCGACACGCCGATCTCCGAGCTGGCCATTCTCGGTGCCGCCATGGGTGCGGCGATGACTGGCCTGAAGCCGATTGCGGAAATCATGTTCTCGGATTTCTTCGCGGTTTGCTTCGACTATATTGCCAACGAGTTTCCCAAGAGCCGCTACATGTCGAACGGGCAGGTCAAATGCCCGCTGGTGGTGCGGACGGGCAACGGGGCAGGATCGCGTTTCGGCGCCCAGCACAGCCAGAGCGTCGAAAACTGGTGCATGATGATCCCGGGGCTCAAGGTCGTTGCGCCATCGAGCCCGCGCGACGTCATCGGACTGATGGCCGCCTCGGTTCGTGATCCCGATCCGGTAATTTTCCTGGAACACAAGTCGCTGTACCCGACAAAAGGCGAGGTTCCCGACGGGGAGATTGTCGACACGCTCGGCACCGCAAAGATCCTGCGATCCGGAACGGACGCCACCATCTGCGCTCTGGCATTGATGGTTCCGCGCGCGCTCGCCGCTGCCGAAAAGCTCAAGGCGGAACACGGCATCGATTGTGAAGTTGTCGATGTACGCTCGCTGGTGCCCCTCGACACGCAAACCATTCTCGGCTCGGTCGCAAAGACGCACCGGCTTTTCACCGTCGAGGAAAATCCGCGGCTGTGTGGATGGGGCGCCGAGATCGTGTCAATCGCGGCAGACGAGGCCTTCTATGATCTCGACGGTCCGCCAGTTCGCATCACGACGCCGCACATTCCGCTGCCAGCCGCCGATATTCTGGAAGACGCGGTGCTGCCGACGGCGGAACGGATCGTTGAGCGCGTGTCGCGGTCCTTGCAGGGGTGACGAAGCTTCATGCGTGCGTCGTGGTTCATAGCTGCTGTTGTAGCATTGTTGATGTCAGCACAGCCTCTGGCTGCGCAGACGCCGCCGGACCCCATAGTCAAGACTGAAGGGCTGCAGAAGGTCTCACCGCACGTCTACATCATTCCTGACAACAGCGTGCCGCTGGTACCAAACGTTGGTTTTGTGATAGGCGAACGCGGCATCCTTGTGATCGATACCGGTCTTGGGCCACGCAACGGGTCCGCTGTGCTGGAAGTCGCGAAGAAGCTCGGCGGTTCGCGGGCGCTCTATCTTGTCACCACTCATTTCCATCCGGAGCACGACCTTGGCGCGCAGGTGTTTCCTGAAAACACCATTCTGATCCGGTCAAACGACCAGGCGAAGGATATTGCGGAATTTGGCCTGCAGCTTGCGCAGGTGTTCGCGCGCCGCTCAGCGATCAATGCCGAATTGCTCAAGGATGCCGACTTCCGCAAGGCGAAAGCGACCTTCGATCAGGATTACGCGCTCGATCTCGGGGGTGTGAAAGTGCAGCTCATGGCCATGGGCGCGAACCACACGCGGGGCGACACCGCGATGTGGGTCGAGTCGGATCGCGTTCTCTTCTCCGGCGATGTTGCCATGCGTGCGCAGCCGGCTTTCGCCAGCCCGTATTCGACGATCCGGCACTGGCTCTCGAGCCTCGATAAGCTCGAAGCGCTCAAGCCGGCGCTGATTGTTCCGAGCCATGGTCCAACGGGTGATGCGGCTTTCATTTCTGGCTACCGCAATTACCTGACCGAAGTGCGCGATCGAGCCGCCGCCGAAAAAAATGCGGGCCGCACGGCGGATCAGGCGACTGAAACGGTCACCGCGGCGATGGCGGAACGCTTCCCCGACAAGGGACGCCTTGCGGGTGCGATCAAGGCGGCTTACGCCGAAGCGCAATAAGACAGTTGAGGAGCGTCATATGGCTAACTACGACAATCTTCTCGCCAATGTTCCGACCGATCTGTGGATCGGCGGCAAATGGCGCAAAGCATCCGACGGCGGCCGCTTCGACGTGATCGATCCCGCGACGGAGCGCAAGATCGCGTCTGTTGCCAGCGCGACCGTAGACGATGCCAAGGCCGCGCTCGATGCCGCAGAGGGTGCTTTCGAGGGTTGGGCCGGCCGCAAGCCGCGCGAGCGCGCCGAGATCCTGCGCAAGGCCTACGAGCTGATCATGCGCGACGCGGAACGGTTCGCAAAGCTCATTACATTGGAGAATGGCAAGGCGCTGCCGGATTCGCGTTCCGAAGTCGCTTATTCCGCGGAGTTCTTCCGCTGGTATGCCGAGGAAGCCGTGCGCAATATTGGCCAAGTCTCGCGCGCGCCGGCCTCAGGCGCGCGCATTCTGGTGCATCACAAGCCGGCCGGTATTGCCGTGCTGGTGACGCCATGGAATTTCCCCGCGGCCATGGCCACCCGCAAGATCGGTCCGGCACTCGCCGCGGGCTGCCCGGTTGTTCTCAAACCCGCATCCGATACGCCGCTCACCATGCTGGCGCTGATGCCGGCGCTGGAGGAGGCTGGGGTGCCCGCCGGCGTGGTAAACGTCATTCCTTCGCGTTCATCGGGCAAAGTGGTCTCGGCAATGCTGCACGATCCGCGCGTGCGCGTCCTGTCTTTTACCGGTTCAACCGCGGTGGGACGCCAACTGCTGCACGAGGCCGCCGACAATATCGTCAAGCCGGCGATGGAGCTGGGCGGCAACGCACCGTTTATCGTGTTCGAGGATGCCGACATCGATGCGGCGATCGATGGCGCCATGGTCGCAAAAATGCGCAACATGGGCGAAGCGTGCACCGCTGCCAATCGTTTTTATGTGCACGAGAAAGTGCACGACGAGTTTGCGAAAAAGCTCACCGCCAAGATGGGCTCGCTGAAGATGGGCAACGGGCTTGATGAAGGCGTCAATCTTGGCCCGCTGGTCAACAAGGACGGCCGCGACAAGGTGATCGAACTGGTCGACGATGCGGTGAAGAAAGGCGCCAAGGTATTGGTCGGCGGAAAATTGCCGGATGGGCCGGGATTTTTCTACCCCGCTACCGTGCTCACTAATGTGCCGGACTCGGCCAAGATGCTGAACGAGGAAATCTTCGGACCGGTCGCCTCTATCCAGACCTTCAAGAGCGAAAACGAGGCAATCAAGCGCGCCAATGCGACCGAATACGGCCTGGTTGCCTACCTGTATACGAAGGACTTGAACCGTGGCATGCGGGTCTCTGAGCAGCTCGATTTCGGGATGGTGGGTCTCAATCGAGGCCTGGTCTCCGATCCGGCCGCGCCGTTCGGCGGCACCAAGCAGTCCGGGCTCGGCCGCGAAGGCGCCCATGAGGGCATGATGGAATTCCTCGAAACGCAGTATGTTTCGGTGAGTTGGTAGGCAGCGGAATCGGGGACAAGCGCGTGGACGTTCTGATGCCGCAGCTCGGCGAGACCGTTGCCGAGGGCAAGATCACCAAATGGTTCAAGTCAGCCGGCGATATGGTGAAGCCGGGCGATAACCTGTTCGAAATCGAGACCGACAAGACCTCGATGGAAGTGCCGTCGACCGCCGCCGGCACGCTGACCGAAATTCGCTTCAATGTCGGCGACGTGGCCAAAGTTGGCGCGGTGGTCGCGGTGATTTCTGGTTCGGGCGCTTCGGCAACGGCACCATCTGCTGCAGCACCCAAGATTCCAGTCACGGAATCACGATCTGCACCAGCTGCTCCGATGCCGGTGTCGCAGCAAGCGCCTGTTGCTCCAGCCGCGCCGATGAATCCCTTCCACGAGGTGCGTACGCCCGGGCGCAACTACGGCCCTGCGCGACTTGCGAGCGGGACGACGGTAACTCCCCTCGCGCGAAGGCTGGCAGGCGAACGTGGCATCGACCTGACACGCGTGAGCGGGTCCGGCCCGCACGGACGCATTGTTGCTCGCGACATCGAGCAGGCAGCACCGGGTTCCGCTGCTATCGCAACGGATGCCAGCGCGGCCCAGGTCAAGGCTTTGTACGAGGGCACCGCTTATGAAGAAGTCCCTCTCAATTCCATGCGGCGCACCATTGCCGCGCGGTTGGTGGAGGCGAAGCAAACCATTCCGCACTTTTATCTGACGACCGACATCGACGTCGGCCGCCTGATGGCGATGCGTGAGGAAGCCAATACGGCCGCGCCGAAAGGCAAAGACGGCCAACCGGTGTTCAAGTTGTCGCTCAATGATTTCGTAATCAAGGCCTGGGCTGCGGCGCTGCAGCGCATTCCCGCTGCAAATGCAGTTTGGGCCGGCGACCGTATCCTGCAGTTCCGCAATTCCGATATTGGCGTGGCCGTTGCGCTCGACGGCGGACTTATCGCCCCGGTCATCCGGAATGCAGAGACAAAATCGCTGACCGCAATTTCAGCCGAGATGCGCGATCTCGCCGACCGCGCGCGCCACAAGAAGCTCAGGCCGAACGAATATCAGGGTGGCTCGAGCGCCATCTCCAATCTCGGCATGTACGGCATGCGTGAGTTTTCCGCCATCATCAATCCGCCGCACGCGACAATTCTCGCGGTCGGCATGACTCGCCGGGCGCCGATCGAGGCCGCGGACGGCAGCGTAAAGTTCGTCAGTCAAATGACCGTCACTCTGTCGTGCGATCACCGCGTCGTCGACGGTGCGCTTGGGGCTGAGTTGCTCGCGGTGTTCAGGAAACTCGTCGAGGCGCCGGTTACGGCGCTGGTTTAGGCAGGAGAATATGAAATGGCTGGCGATAAGCCGGATGTATTATTAGTCGGCGCCAAGAAGCCGGTGCTGTTGAAGGGCTTCGAAGGCAAGGTGACGCTTCACCACTGGCTCGACGCCAAGGACAAGGCAGCCTTCGTCAAAGAGGTCGGCGACAAGATCAAGGCAATCGCGATTGCCTATACCGCCAACAAGGTCGACGGAGACTTTCTCCGGCAGTTTCCCAACCTCGAGCAGGTTTCAAGCTTTGGCGTCGGCTACGATCATATCGACGCAAAATGGGCCGGGGAGCATGGCATCGTCGTCACCAACACGCCCGAAGTGCTGAATGAAGAGGTCGCGGACACAGCGCTCGGTCTGTTGCTGTGCACGGTGCGTGAGTTCCCCCAGTCGGAGCGCTATCTGCGCGCCGGCAAATGGAATGAAGCTCACTATCCGCTCACAAAGGCGACGCTGCGCGATCGCACCGTCGGAATGGTCGGAATGGGCCGCATCGGCAAGGCGATTGCCCGACGCCTCGAAGCGTTCGGCGTGCCGATCGTCTATCACAGCCGCAACCCGCAGCCGGGCGTCCAGTACAAGTATTATCCGAAGCTGCTCGACATGGCGCGCGACGTTGACACGCTTATGGTGATCGTGCCGGGCGGCGCCGGCACCAAGAATATGATCAATGCCGAAGTGCTCAAGGCACTTGGCCCACGCGGTGTTCTGATCAACATGGCGCGCGGCTCGGTGGTCGACGAGCCCGCACTGATCGAGGCTCTGCAAAAGCGCACGATTTACTCGGCCGGCCTGGACGTGTTCGCCAATGAGCCCGACGTGCCAAAGGAATTGATCGCGATGGACCACATCGTGTTGTTTCCTCACCTCGGCTCGTCGACGGAGGCAACTCGTGCGGCGATGGATCAGCTGGTGGTCGACAACATTCTGGCCTGGGCCGCGGGCAAGCCGCCGCTCACGCCGGTTCCCGAAACGCCATGGCCGCCGAAATGACAGGCGGCGAACAATCCAGGTGCTATAGTCTGTTTATGACCCGTCTTGTGATCGGTCTTGCGGCGGTCTGTCTCAGCGGTATTGCTCTTGCGCAGCCCGCGGGTCTTAATGAATCGGCCAAGCGGCTGATTGGCAGCTGGGAATTTTCCAATGCCGATCGTGACAGGATTTGCACCGCCACCTTCAAAAGCGATTCAACTCCGGTCGGCTTCAAAATCGAATTCGACGCCAATTGCGCGAACCTGTTCCCGCTGATCCGTGACGTCGCTGCGTGGAAGTTCCCGGACAATGACCTGCTTTATCTGCTCGATGCGCGCGGCAGAACTCTCGTCGAGTTCAGCGAGGTCGAAGACAGCATCTTCGAGGCGCCGACGCCGGGCGTCGGCGTGCTTTTTTTGCAAAATGCGGCGGCAGCGGGGGCGGCACCAAGACCGCCCGAACAGCTCGCTGGCGATTGGGGGATCGTGCGCAAGGCTGGGCCGCCAGTTTGTGCTTTGACCTTGGCGATGACCAAGGCCAGCGACGGATTTGCCGTTACCGTCAAACCTGGCTGCGATCAGGCTATTGCCCGTCTCAATTTCGCGCAATGGCGCATCGACCGCGACCAGATCATGCTGGTACCGTCGCGCGGCAACCCGTGGCGTTTCGAGGAAGTCGACAATACGACATGGCGACGCGTGCCTGAGAGCGCCGATCAGATCACGTTGGTGCGGCAGTAGTTATCAAATCAGCCGTAGGCTCTTGAAGCTCGCATGGCCTTCCTTGCCGACCACAATGTGATCGTGCACTGCGATGCCAAGCGGGCGCAACATCGATGATCGTCTGCGTCATCTGGATGTCGGCGTGCGATGGCGTCGGATCACCTGAGGGATGATTGTGCACCAGGATTAATGCAGTCGCAGAAAGTTCAAGCGCGCGCTTGACCACCTCGCGCGGGTACGGGGTGTGATCAACGGTGCCGACCTGTTGCAATTCGTCAACGATCAACTGATTGCATTTGTCGAGGAAGAGAACACGAAACTACTCCTTCTCGGCGAAGGCCATCGCCGTGCGGCAGTAGTCGATCACGCTCGACCAGGACGAAAGCACTGGCCGTTTTTGAACCTGGCCGCGCGCCATGCGGCTTGCGGCGGCATGGACGATCTTGAGTTCGGTGATGGCGGCGCCGCCAATGCCTTTCATCTCCACAAGCCGCGCCGTGGGCGCCGCAATGACTTCGGGAAAGGATCCAAATTTCGAAATCAGGTCTTTGGCCAACGGTTTGACGTCGCGCTGCGGAATGGCACGGAACAACACGAGCTCCAGCAACTCATAATCGCTTAATGCTTCGGCGCCAGCCTTTCGGAAGCGGCCGCGCAAGCGCTCCCGGTGGCCATGAAAATGAAGTGGCGCCTCGGATAAGCCAGTGGTCTTGCCCGGTTTAACGGACTTTTTGGTCATAAGTGTAGTTATTGATTGCTGCACGTAATAATTGTATTATTTTGCAATACAACTCAAGACTGAAGCCTGAGTTCGAGCTGGGAAAGAACAAACGGTTAACGCTTATAAGGTGGCTTGTGCAGGCCTGCGGGTGAGAATGTAAACACCTCGACGCCGTCGTTGGTAACTCCAACAGTGTGCTCAAACTGCGCTGACAACGACCGATCGCGGGTAACCGCAGTCCATCCGTCGGACAGCACCTTCACGTGCGGACGGCCGAGATTGATCATCGGCTCCACCGTGAAAAACATCCCCGGTTTCAAAACGATTCCTTCGCCGGGTCGCCCGACGTGAACCACGTTGGGCTCATCATGAAATAGTCGGCCAAGGCCATGGCCGCAGAAGTCGC
>Ga0126380_10000009_pt1 | contig 38055 bp, 28 predicted proteins | sample PanSoiMetPlot_26_FD_92544 | JGI IMG/M metagenome (GOLD analysis project Ga0126380, IMG submission 92544) | Tropical forest soil microbial communities from Panama - MetaG Plot_26 | ecosystem: Environmental > Terrestrial > Soil > Tropical forest > Bulk soil | place: Panama | collected 2016-02-17
CGCCCGACGCATGCAGCCATTGCTGGTTGCCGATGCCGGAGGATCGCGGCGCCGGATCGGCCTTGGCTGCCGGTCGGTCGCGCGCCGACGGCGAGGCGCGGCGGATGCCGGCGGTTGGAGCTCTGCTAAGGCCCGGCATGGTCGGCTCGCCGGTCTGCGCCGCCATTGACGCTGCCCGGCTCCCGCAGGATGCCGTAATACTCGCGGAACTCCGCCGCGCTCGGGACCTTGCCGCGCTTGGCGTATTGACGCGCGACCGCGCGCAGCACGTGTGCCATGGTGATCGGGTCGTCGTACTGGGCGGCGGCGTAGGCGGCATCGAGCACGACGTTGCGGATGTCGCCGCCGGCAAAGGCGAACTGGCGCGCCAGGAAGCCGAAATCGATGTCGGCGGCGACCGGTGCGCTGGCCGGAAACATGCCGCGCCACAGCCGCTCGCGCCGCTGCACATCGGGCAGCGGGAACTCGACGACGAAATGCATGCGGCGCGAGAAGGCATTGTCGATGTTGTTGGCCAGGTTGGTGGCCAGGATCACCACGCCGTCGTGGTCTTCCATCTTCTGCAGCAGGTAGGCGATTTCGACGTTGGCGTAGCGGTCGTGCGCGTCCTTCACCTCCGAGCGCTTGCCGAACAGGGCGTCGGCCTCGTCGATGAACAGGATGGCGTTGCCGCTGCGCGCGGCCTCGAATGCGCGGTCGAGGTTCTTTTCGGTTTCGCCGATATACTTGGAGACGACGGCGGAAAGCTCGACGCGATGCAGATCGAGCGCCAGCGTCTTGGCGATCAGCGCCGCCGCCATGCTCTTGCCGGTGCCGCTGGCGCCCGCGAACATGACCTTTACGCCGCGCGTCACGCCGAGCCGGCGCTCGAACCCCCATTGATCGAGCACCAGCGCGCGCAGCTCGACCGCGCGCACGATGTCCGACAGGCGCTGGTGCACCAGCGGCGGCAGGACCAGGTCCTCCCATTCGAACACCGTCTGCACCGTGCGGGTCACGTCCGAGCTCGCGGCCGCGCATACGCTGCGCGCCGCCTCGAGCAGGCTGCGCGTGTCGAGCCGGTCGCGGCCTTCGAGCGTGGCGCTGCGGCGGGCGAGCGCCACCGTCTGCGCGATGCGCGCCGGACCGAGCGCGAAGCGGCTCGCCAGCACGGCGGTGTTCACGTCGTCCGTCAGGAGCGCGCCGCCGGCCCGCCTTGGCGGTGCGGCCAGGGACGACTGCCAGGCCGCAATGCGGTCGTGCAGCACCGGTTCGGCCACGCAAAGATCCAGGCGTTCGCGCCCTCCGCCGTCACCGGCCAAGCGTCCGCAGACCCAGCGGTCGGCATCCACCAACACGACGCCGTCCGAGCGCGCGCACAGGTCGCCGACCGCGACCATGGCCTCCAGGCCGGCGCCAGGCTCGTGCGAAACCAGCGCCGAGGCGGGCCCCAGGATCAGACCGGCGCCGAACACCGTATTGGCCAGCCGCGCGGCCTGGACCGCTTCCCGTGGCGCCGCGGCGGCGCGCAAGGCATGGAGGTCCATGCGCAGCGCCGTACGTTGTGCCCGGCCGAACAGCTCGCGCGCCACCGCAAAGGCTTCCGGCGCATGGCTTGCAGACACGCACACGAGCGGCCACGCGTCGGCCGGCTCGTCGCGCAGCACGCCGGCCAGACGCTCGACCGCCGCATCGGTGGCGGCGCCCAGCACCAGCGACGGACGCTCGTCAGGCCACAGCCAACGGCCAATGCCCTCCAGCCGTTCGTCCATATAGGGCAAGCCGCAGAGCCACTCGGCCAGCGGCGGCGGCACCCGCAGCCCGCGCTGCGCGCATGCCGGCGTATCGCGCGCCGCCGGATGCCATTCGATCAGGCCGTGTTCGAACAATCGCCCGGCCGGCGCGGCGGCCAGGCGGCGCGCGCCTGCCGCCGCATCGCCGCGGAACAGGCGCGTCAGCAATTCGGGCGTGGCCCAGCGGCGGCTGGCCTCGTCGTTCAGGTAGGCAAGCAGCGGCGCGTACTTGGCGTCGATCTCCGGCGCCAGCGTCAGCAGCAGCACGTCGGCTTCGGCGCGCGTGAGCTTGAGCGCAGCCACGAGCCGTTGCCAGGCGCAATCGGTGGCCGGCGCGGCATTCAGCGCGGCCTCGAGGGCGTCGATGCGGCGGTCGATCTCGCCGAGATCGGTCGTCCCGGCCGCCGGCGCCTTGGCGAGCAGGTCATCGACGCGGGCATCGCTCACATAGAGCCCGCGCAATTCGTCCAGCGACAGCTGATAGCGTGCGCGCAGGCGCAGGACGGCGCGCTCGATCAGCGCATCGAGGCGCATCAGTTCGGCGGCCGGCGGCCCCTTGCCGGCCTGGCGCAGCGAGGGGAAGGCATTGGGGGCAAGCCGGCCGGGTCTGCTCATCACGTTCATGCGCCGTGGTCCTCCGTCAGCTGCAGCGGCGCCGTGCCGGGCAGCTCGACGCGCACGCGCTTCACGCCGCCCAACACCAGCAGCACGTCCAGCGGCGCGCGCGCCAGCCGCACCATGACCAGGTCGGGAGAGATCTGCAGCGATGCCCGCATCGCCAGCGCCTGGCTGCGCAGGAAGCCGGGCGACGAAGCAGCGAGCCCCGGCAGCGCCTGCGCGCAATCGGCGAGCAGCACCGCGGCGGCCTCGGCCAGCAGGCGCATGAAAGCGCGGTGGTGGCGCTCGGGCACCGTGTGCGCAAGGCGGCCCGCCGGGGCGACAGCGACGGCACGGCCGCGCAACACGCTGCGCAAGGCGGCGCAGGCCACGGCCTGATGCCGCGCCACGCAGCCGGCCGCGTCGGCCACGGCACACGCCGCCTGCACGGCGCCATCGTTCAGCACGTGGGCGGCGTGCGGCCCGGCGAGCGCGCGGGCGACGACCTGGCAGGCCAGCGCGCGGCACAGCGCGTCGGCCTCGTCGGGCGGCATAAGGTCTCCATGCGTGCGGGCCAGAGCCTGCCACACCTGCAGCCAGCCCCGACCATGCACGCGCCCGAGCAGCACGAAGAAGCCGCCTTCTTGTGTCTCGAGCCAGCTGCTGGTTGGTCCCTGGCGCGGCGCTGCGGCGGCGAGCGCCGCGAGCTCGGCGACCAGGGTCGACACGACGGCTTCGGGAGCAGCCGTGAGCCACTGTGCGTCGAGCCCATGCTGGCGCAGCGCGCGGTGCAGCCAAGTGCGTGGGTCTGCGGTCGGCTGGCCCAAGCTGCCTTCGTGCGCGAGCCGGCGCAGGCCGACGAAGCTGCGCAGGCAGCGCAGGGCGGCCGCGCCCGCGGTGCCGGCAACCGCTTGTTCGGCGGCGATGATGGCGCGCAACCAGCCTGCCTGGTCGCCTTGCTCAGAGAGGTAGATCGAGCCCTGCCAGAGGGCCGCCACCGGCACGGGCGCATCGCGGGCGCGGTGGCCGACCCAGGCCAACAGGCGCGCGCCGTCGCCGCCGCCGAGCGCGCCGAGCACGCGCGTGAGGGCGCCTTCGGTCAGGCGGGCCAGGGCGGCCACTCCGGCGTCGTCTTCGCTGATGACCAGCGTGCGCAGCGCCGCCGATTTGCTCAGATGCTGCAAGCCGTCCAGCTCGTCGAACCACCAGCAGCGGCTTGCCTGGCCGTCGGCAAACGCCACCAGGGCGGCGGCCACATACTCGGCGCGGTCGCGAAAACGCAGCACCAGCGGGTCCGTTACGCGAGCCTGCAGCGCGAGCGCCAACCGGCGCGCCAGGTGCGCCGCGATCGCGTCGTCGTCCCACGCGGTGTTGGCGCTGCAATCGACGGCCAGCCGCTCGATGAAAACCATTTCGCCGTCGCTCGCCACGACGGCGCCGGCCAGGGTTCCCAGATCGATGCGCGCCAAGGCGTCCTGCAGGCGGCCGCCGGCGAGCGCGCGCAGCCGTCGCATCACCGGCTCCAGCCGCTCGTGCTCGCCCGCCAACCGCAGGCCGAGGGCCAAGCGATCGATCTCGACCTGCACGTTCGCCTCACTTCTTGGTCTTGCGCCGCCGGGCGGGCTTCAGGGCCGAGACCTGGGCCTGCAAGGCGTCGACCTGGCCCTTGAGCTCCTTCAACGCCTCGATCAGCACGGGGATCAGCGCCGAGTAGGAGATTCCGGCGCCGCGCTCGTTGTTGACCACGGCCTGCGGCACCACCTTCTGGACTTCCTGCGCGATCAGGCCCAGGCGTTCGCCGTCGGTGGCGCGCGCCGCCTCGTCCTTCCATTCGTAGGCCACGCCGCGCAGCCGGCCCACCCGGTCGAGCGCGCCTTTGATGCTGCGGACGTTGGTCTTGGCGCGCACGTCTGACACTTCCTGCAGCGAGCGGCAGAATACCGTGAGCCAGGCGCTGGCATTGCTGGTGCTGAACGGCACCGTGAGGTTGCGCATGTCGGCGAACGAGACGCCGGCATTGCGGGTGCCCACCGTCACGGCGACGGCGTCTTCCGCACCGAACGCCGCCTGCTGATTGCTGCTGCCGTCCACACGCATGAACTGAGCGTGCACGTGCAGCTTTTCCTGCGGCGCATCCAGGCCGATGCCGACATTGCCGTCGCCCGCGTAGGGATTCATCACGATGTTGCGTCCCGGCCCGGCACCCGGATTGGTGCTGCGCAGGTAGAGATCGTTGGTGGTGCTCTGCAGGTCCACGGCGCCGCCGTCGGCGCGCAGATCGACGCTGCGCGTAGCGTCCACGCTCTGCAGGCGGATGCGCGGGCCGCGCACGTGCACCTGCGTATCCGGCGCCGGCGCCGGCTCGTTCACGCCGAGACGGCCACGCAAGTAGGTGGTGTCGGCATAGGCCGCAAAGGTGGGCACGTTGACGTCGGCGGGGCCGGTGACGCGCAGCTCGGGCGAAGGCGTGCCGCCGGCACCGGTACTGGCCTCGAGGTAGACCTTGTCACGCGCGGCCGCGGCGGCGGCGCTGCGCAGCACCAGTTGTCCGCCGTTGCCGCTGTCGAGCTTGAAGCGCACCGAGGCTTCATCCACGTCGAGGCCGTGGGCCGGGTTCTCGGTGCCGATGCCGACGGCGCCGTCGGTGGCGCCCTTGAACGGGTTGATGATCACCTGGTTGCGGCTGGTGCCGGCCGGGCCGCTGGAGCGCAGGTAGAGCTTGTGGGTGTCCGATTGCAGATCGACGGCGGAGCCGTCGGTGCGCATCTCGATGCGCTTGGCGCCGGTGGCGTCCTCGAGCCGGACGGCGTCGCCGCGCGCGTGCACCGTGCGTGCGGGATCGAACATGTTGACGCCCACGCGTCCCTGGGCGTCGGCGCCGCTCAGCACGACGAGGCTCGGCGCTTGCTGCGGCGCCACCACGCCGGGCGGTGGCGCCGTGGTCCGTTCCGGCCCGACGACGAAGCGGTTGTCGGCCTGCTGGTCGGTGCCGATCACGGCGCGCAATTCGCGCCGGCCGGCGACGCCGCTGCCGTCGCCGTAGCGCGCAAGGTAGAGCTCGGTGCCCTCGTTGAGGCCATCGGCATCGCGCAGCAGCAGCCTGCTGCCGGCGAGCTTGACGTCGCCTTCGGCACGAAGGCTGCCCTCGACCCACACCAGGTCCTGCAGGAGATCGGCGAGCGGCTGGCCGCTGGTGAGGAGGCTGGCGAAGCGATGCGGATCGTCGGGCCGGTCGCCGCGGCGGCGCAGCACGATTGTTTGATCGGCGGCTTCGATGGTCTCGGTGACGGTGCCGCCGTAGCGCCGCATGGCGCGTATGGCCTCCGTCACATGGTCGGTCGCCACCAGGTTGCGGTCGACGAAGTAGCCAAGCGTGCCTTGTCCTGCGACCCAGCGCACGATGCCGACCGGCACCAGCCAGCGCGGCGGCTTTTCACCCGTCGGGAAAGTCTGATGCGGCACCGACGTGTCGAACAGCGGCGGCGCGCCGGCGTCGAAGCGCGTCAGCGCTTGGCGCGCATCGACCGTGTCGGCGCCGATGGTCACCGGTGCGCGCTGCTGGGCATCCGGCACGTCGCCGATCACGAACTCGAAGTCTTCCTCGATGCGGGAAAAGCTGTTGGTGCCATCGCAGAGCTCGAAGCCGGGGGCGGGCGCGCGGCCGCCGGCTTCCGCATAGGCGATCCATACCTTGACCAGCCGCCCAATGGGCCCGGTGGGCAGGGCCGGGCTGTCGAGCGAGGCGTTGTAGGGAATGGCCGCGAACAGGCTTTCGGCGAGCCGCGTCGGCTGCTGCACCACGACGTTGCGGCCAAAGCCGTCGGAGGCGAAGCCCGGCAGCAGGATCACCTCGCGCCGGTTCGGCGCGCCCGGCGCCGGACGCTCGACCAGGGGCAAGCCGATGGCGATGCCCCAGGTATGCGCGCCGAGCGCGTGGCGGGATTGCGACGCGCGCAGGTAGTCGACCACGGCGGAAAGATCGGCCGCCGACAGGTACTGGCCTTCGAAAAAGCGCGGCCGGAGATCGAATGCACCCATGGCGGGCTCCTTCCAGGGTTCTTGCGGCGTCAACCGCCGGTGCGCGGGCCGGCGACGATCTGCAGTGCGCGCAGGATCTCGTTCTGCCGTTCCACCGTCTGCTGCAGGGCGGTGATCTGCTCGTGCATCGCATCGACGCCCAGACGCCGGCCGATGTCGTTCAGGTCCACCTGGCGCAGCGCCGCGTCGCCGGCGAGCGGCGCCAGCGCGCTGCCGTCGAACAGACGCGCCGCCAGCGCCGCCCACATCGGCTGGCTCTCGGCGCCGCTGCGCGCCTGTTCGTATTCACCCAGCATGTGGACCAGGAGGTTGTCGGCATTCATCGCCGCCTCGAAGCCCGATGCAGGGGCGGCCGGAGCCGCAGCCGCGGCCGCAGCGGCGGTTTCCATGCTCGCCGCCGCCGTGCGCCTGGCCCCCGCCACCGCGACGCCGAGCATCACCATCATCAGCGTGTAGGCGGTGTTCTGACGGAAGGTGCCGCAGCAGATGCCGGCGATCCAGTCGCGCAACCGCTGCCACGGCAGCCAGGAGAACCAATAGAGGATGGTCGGCCACGTGATCAGGAGCTTGCGTTCCTCCCAGTTGCAGATGTCGATCACCTGGCAGCCGGTCGCGTTGTTGCGCACCGTCACCACGGCCAGCGGCACGCAGTTGCTGTTGGCGGAGGGCGGGCAGGGCGGCAGCAGCGCCGAGCAGAAGCACTCGGTGGCGATCTGCATCCAGCTCGTGTCGAGCTGGCCATAGCGGTTGAGGAGCTCGGCGCGGTCCGCCGCGCTGAGCGATGTGTTGAGGCGCGTGCGCGACCACTCGATCGCCGAGTCGTACTGGCCGCGCACGACGCCGACGAAGGCACAATGGTGCAGCGAGAACTCGGCGGCGAACTGCTGCAGCGCCTGCGCATAGTCGCGGTACGCGCCCACCGCATTGGTGCCGCTTACCGGCCGGTCCTCGGCCAGCGCGGCGCGCAGGTCCATGGCCCTGAGTATGCAGCACAGCGTTCGCTCGAGCAGCGGTCCGAACCGCGCGCGGTTGGCGTAAAGCCAGGCGATCATGAGGTCGCCGCTGGTGCCGATGGAGCTGTTCGGATTGCTCGGCAGATCCGACAGGCCGCGCTGCGGCACCGGCGCCTTGTAGGCAGTGAAGCGATAGCCTTCGCAGATCTGCGTTGGCTCGCATTGCGGCAGCGCATTGCGCCGCGCGCTCGCCGGCTTGCTGGCGCCGCTCTTGCCGCCGCACCCACAGTCGGCGTGCGTTCCGCCGCCACCGCAGCCGCAGTCGCCGCTGCCGCCGCCCTGGCCGCCGCAGCCGCAGCCACCGGTGGACTTCCCGCCGCAGCCGCAGCCGCCCGAGCCGCCGCAGCGGCAGCCCGGGCTGGTCACCCGGTCGCCGGCGCCGGTGAGCGCCGTGATGCCGCGCGCCGGCCGCTCGTCGTAGCAGATGGCCAGCACCCAGCGCTCGATGCTGTCCCGGCAGTCCGTCGGCGGCTGTCCGTAGGGTGGATCGCACACCACCGGGTTGGCCGGGCGGCAGCGCTGGACGAGCTGGCAGAAGTCGACCGACTGGTCGGCACAGACCACGATGTCGTCGCCGCAGGGCGAGAGGGCGTAGCCGGCGCGCACCGTCACGGCGGCCTGGTCGCACGGATTGCACGCCACTTCGAGCCCGCAGGCCACACCCCAGCCCACCAGGTAGCGGTTGTGCAGGCGGTTCTTGTCGATGACGTATTGCTCGAGACGGTTGAGGTCGTCGTCGGTGAGCAACTGGCCGGGGAAGAAGCGCGGGCGGCACAGGCATTTGAGGCCGCCGCAGGCCGGGCAGGGCGGGGCCGGATCGGCGCAAGGATCGGTACGCGCGGGCGCCGGCTGCGAGGTACGGCCGACCGCGGCACTGCCGGCGTCTATATATAAGGAGGAGACAGGCATGGGAGTTCTCCAGAAGTAGGCGGCGGTCAGAGCAGCAGCAGGTGGTTGCGCAGCGCCTGCCATTCGCGGTCGGTGATGCGGGCGCGTTCACGCAGGTCGGCGATGCCGGTGAACGGGGTGTCGCCGCGGCTTGCCACGATACGGTTGGCCAGCGCGGCGCTCACTCCCCGCAGGCTGCGCAGCGTGTCCACCGACGCGAAATTCGGATTGACGGGCACGGCATCGGGTACACCACCGCGCGTGAGCGCTGTCATCGCGGCCGGCGGAACATTGGAGTCGTTGATCACGTCGCCGCTCGGCCGCACGAAGATCCAGCTTTCGAAACGGCCGCCTTGCGCCAGGTTGCCTGAAGGGTTCCGCCCACCCTGGATGGGTGGCGGTCGCACTTCGTTGCGGCCGACGCGGCCACCGATGTTCTCGGCGTCGAGCACGCCGGTCTGAACGAATTCGCCCGCGGCGTTGGGCGCGAACACGAACTCGCCCTTGAGCGACACGGTGACAGTGGGAAATTCGAAGCCCAGAGGAGAGGTGAGGGCCGGCACGAGAAGCTGGATGCCTACCAGCGGGTACTCCGGGCGTGGTACGAACACCGCCGCAAACGGCGATGGTTCGTTAGTGTGCGGCGTCGTGAGCGGTTGTCCGGGCAGTGCCGGCACCTCGATGATGTCGCCGTAGATCTCGTGGCCTAGCAGGCTGTAGATGCCCGTAAAGAGAAATTGACCCTGCTGGTTTTGGAAGACGCCGGGCATGTCCACGCGCACGCGCAGCGTCTGCCGATCGACTCGCCGCATCACGCGGTTGAAGTAGATCGTGAACAGCGGAATGTTGTTCACCCCGCCTCGGCGCACGGCGTCGATCACCTGGGCCGGTGGGATCGGGTTGCCGTTGGTATCGACGCTGAGCATGCGCAGCAGCCATGTCAGCACCGGCACCTGCGAGCGGTGACTCCAGCCGATGTCGATGATCTTCGGCAGGTTAGGGTCGAGGCCCAGGCCGTCTTGGCCGTCCTGTCCGGGTTGGCCCTGTGGACCGGGCGGGCCCGCAGGTCCGGGTGGTCCAGCTGGTCCAGCAGGGCCCGCCGGTCCGATCGGCCCGGGGGGACCGGCCACGCTGCCCTGGGTCTGCAGGCATTCGAGCCAGGCCTGCAGCGATGCCGTGCTGGCGAGCATGTGGCGGCCGGCGCGATTGTCGATGCGGGCGCGCCGCTGGGCCAGGTCGTCGGCCGCCGCCGGCAGATCCAGGAGCTCGGCGCCGGTGCGGTACGGTGCGATGGTCGCCAGCACCACGCAATCGCCGGTGTCGCAGTGCGGGCAGCCGTCGAGCTGGTGCCACACGTGATCGCCACACGGACCTTCGGCGAGCATCGCGAAATCGAGCCGTGCCTCTGTGCCATCGGCACCGACGAGCACCAGCTGCTGCGCGCCGGTGCCGACCGGGCGCGCCGCTGCCACCAGCGGCGCAGTGCCGGCCGTCGCCATGGGCGACAGCGCGATCGCCTGCGCGTACCAGGCGTTGCCGTCGCGCTCCAGGACGTGCAGCCACACGGCGGCCGTGGTGCCGTCGCCGACGGCGCCGAGCGCTTCCGGCGGGTGCTGGAGATCGACGGTGGTGACGGCGTTGCTGGTGCGATTCACCAGATAGACGCGCCGATCGCCCTGGCTCGCCACGGCGAGCTGTGGCCCGCCCTGGAACACGTAGGCCGCGAGCGCCACTGGCTGCGCGCCGGCGGGCAGGCCGGCGAGGTCGGCCGGCGCCGCGCCGCTGAAGTCGATCAGCTTGACACGCGCTGCCGCGGTGTCGACGGCGTAGCCCATGCTGCCGTCAGGCGCGGCGACGAAGCCGTCGAGGTTGGCCGTGCTGGCGATCGCGGCGGCGGGCGCGTCGGCGATCGCATGCGCGGCATCGGGTGCGAAGGCGTGGATCGCGCCGCTGTCGCGGACGTGCACGAGCAGCGCGCGCGTGGCGTGGCTCGTCGCCGCGGCGCGCAGCACGCTGGCGCCGGTGGTGCCGGGCAGCTTGCGCAGCGTGTTGGCGACGATGGGCCCCACCTCGCTGCCGTCATCGGCCAGGTAGACATGCACCTCGGATTCGGGCGCGGCGTCGCTCGACGTGGTGATTGCGAATACGTGCACGCCATCGGCCGACAGCGCCAGCGCGCGCACCTCCTGCGCCAGCGTGAGGGTGCGCCGGGAGCGGTGCACCGTATCGATGATGACCAGGCGATGCGCATCCGCCGGATCGACCAGGGCGAGGCGGCCGGCCGCGTTGGCGCGCAGGAAGCCGGTGACCCCATGCACGTTGGTCGCCACCAGCGCGCCCTGCACCTCGAGATCAGTTGCCGTCAGGTCGGACAGCGGCGGATCGACCAACACGTCGAAGGCGAAGGATTCGAGGATGCGGTTGGGCGCGCACTGCGTGTCATCGCAGCCGCAGTCGTCGTACAGCACCGGCACATCCTCGGTCGGGCATTCGCGGTAGCGCACGCACAGCTGCAGCGTGTGCAGCAGATTGTCGGCGGTGCGGCGCATGACCTCGGCATTGCCGGCGACGTCGACGATCTCTTCGTTCGCCACCAGGATCTCGTGCCCGCAGCAGTCGAGCGCCGAACCCGGCTCCACCACCACGTAGCGGCGCCGGCAGTCGGGGGAGGGATGCTGCCGCACGCGCAGGCCGCACACGGTGCCGGTGCCGTGCAGGCGCACGTTGTGGTGGCGCATCTTGTCGGCGTGATAGAGCGTCTCGGTGGCGAACTCGCCGGCGCCCATCATCTTGCCGGTGAAATAGTTGTTGCGGACGAAGGCGTCGAATCCGCACTCCGGGCAGGTTTCCAGCGCCGAATGTTCGTGGTGGCAGCTCATGTCAATCTCCCGGACACATCTGGCCTCACGCCAAGCTGGTGGGCGCGCCGACGCGCGAGCGGCCCACTTCGAGTCGTTCGTTGGGACGGGCCGGCAGCACGCCGCCCTGGCCCAGCTTGTTGCCGTTCAGCGGCACGCCTTGCGGGGTGCGCGCGACCACGCTGTCGAGCCCAACCATCGCCTGGACGCCGACGCGGAAGCGCGGCTCGACGTAGTGCAGTTGCGCCTGCACATGCGCCGGTACTTCGCTTGCCAACAGTTGCGCCAATGCGCGTGCATCGGCCGGGCGCTGGCGCACGCAGGCCGGCACGAAGATGCTGACGCGATTGGCCTGCACGAGCAGCGGATCGCGCAGCGGATCGGGCGTCGCGATCAGCTGGCTGCCCCCGAGCTGCGCGCTGCCGCGCGGAGCGTCGCCGGCGGTGCCGCCCGGCTGCGAGCAGGCCATTGCTTCGCTCGCCGTCGGCATGGCGATCGCCGCCGGCGCGGGCGCGGCGCCGCAGCCGGCCGGCGCAGCCGGGGGGCTGGCCTGGCCGCCGAGCTGCGAGCGGTTGACGATGCGCTGGCCCCACAGCACGGAATCGTCACCCAGGCGCCCGGCCCCCGCGAACAGCCAGCGGCGGAGCTTGAAATGCTCGAGCAGCAGCGCCGGCGGCTCGGCCGGCGTCAGGTGCGGACCGGGGCCGCAATTGCGCGGCAGCGGCACGCAGCGCCGCTGCGGGCGCTCGGCCGGGCAGCACGCAGCGGCGGCGTCGAAACCGAGCAGCAACAGGAGCTGGGCGCGCAGGCCGCGCGGCGTGCCGCGCTGGGCGTAGAGACGGGCCGCAGCCTTGAGGTAGCGGCGGCGCCGCGCCTCGGGCCAGTCGCGCGCCAGCGCGATGCCTACCCATGAGGCGAGCCAGCTGAGAAAATCGATATGGCCTTTGCGTCCCTCGGCCGGCGCCGACAGCGGGTCGAACAGCGCGGCCTGGCGATCGAGCCGGCCTTCCAGCGAACGCAGCGTGGCGTCGAAGATCGCCGTGAAACGGTCGGTGAAATCGGCGCTGACCGGCTCGGCCCCGAACACCGCCGGCAGGTAGCGGCGCAGGCTGATGCGCGGGTACTCGACCAGCAGCGCGCAAATTTGCGGCGTGTCGAACCCGTCGCCGGCGAGTTCCACGCGCAGCCAGGCGTAGCGGCCGGGCAGGCTGCGGATCAGCGCATCCCAGCGGCCGCCATCCGTGCCGGTGGCGACCACCGGCGCGCTCCACGCGCTGTCGTCGATGAGCGCGAGCTCGGCATCATCGAGCGCGATCTCGGCGGTGAACGTGCGCAGCGTGACGCTGCATCCCGCCGGGATGCTGCCGCGCAGCTCCACGCGGTGCCAGGTGCAGCCGTCGATCTCGGAGTCGAGCGCCCGGCTCAGATAGCGGCCCTGCCGGCGATAGCGCGGCGCCAGGGCGAGGGCTTCGGGGGCTAATCGCGTGCCGCGCGCATCGAACCACGCGCTGGGATCGCCGCAGCCTTCGCATGGCAGCTGCAGGCGGCCCCCCGCGTCGATCGCCAGCGGCAGGGGCGCGAAGCCGGTCACCTTGTCGCTGCGCACGTCCAGGCGCTGCGCATCGTCGCCATCCAGGCGCCACAGCTCGGGCTCGGGCAGGGTGAGGCCTTGCCATTGCCACAGCACGCTGTTGCCCACGCCGCCGACCGCGACGAGGCCGTCGGCATCGGCCAGCAGCGCATGCAGGCGGTCCTCGCAATCGAGCGCGATGTGCCAGACCGGGCGCGGTGTGTCGAAGTGGCGCTGCCAGCGGCCGCGCGCGTCGAAACGATCGATGCGCTGGTTGCGCGCGTCGGCGACGTAGAGGCGGCCTTTGCCATCGAACGCCAGGGAGCCCGGCGCCCAAGGATGCGCCAGGGCAGCGCGCTCGGCCGGCGGCAGCCTGAGCTCGCCGCGCGGCACCAGCCCGTGCAGCGTGAAGCGCACGACGCGCCCGTGTCCGGCATCAGCGATGAACAGATCGCCGTCGCACAGCGCCAGGCCCTGGGCGTTGCGCAACTGATCGAGCGGCACGCGGCGCGGCGTTGCCGGCACCAGGCACGGGTCGGCTGGCTCGGGCGGCGCCGCGCGCGTCGTGCAGGGAAGCGCCCGGAAGCAGCAGGAGCACGGATCGTAGACCAGGAGGTGCCCGCCCACCGGATCGAGCAGGAAGACTTCGCCGCGCGGTCCGAGCGCCACGTTGATGGGCAGGCGCAGGCCGCCCAGGCTGCCCGATGGTTCGGCGGCGCGGCGTTCGGCGCCGGGCGCGGGGCTCAGCATGAGCGCGCAGGTCGCAGCGGAAATATCGGCCTGGACGAGCTCGCGCACGCGCCAGCCGGTGGCGGCATCGGGCCCGATCCAGCCGGCGAGCAGGAGCGAGTAGGGATCGTGCGGCGGCGCGGGCAGCGGCGGCAGCCGCGCCGGCGCCGGCAGGTCGGTGCCCGTGGCGATCATCGCGCTCATGCCATGACCTCCGCGGCTTCGCGCAAGGTCAGCGTCTCGATCTGCAGGCCGGTGAGCTCGAGCAACGCATAGGGCGAGATGGTCGCCAGCGGTACGTCGCGGCATTCGGGGTAGTCGTCGCCATCAACGGTGAGCACCAGCCGTGGCACGCTGTCCACGCCGGGCACGGCGAACACGCGCTGCACCATTTTCGAGTAGCGGATCACGCCGCCGAACGGCCAGCCGCTGCCGTCGTCGCCGCCGGTGAGCGGATGCACGTAGGTGGCCAGCGCGGCTTCCACCGCCTGGCGCACCGTGGCCGGGCTGGCGTCGTCGCGCACCACCACCTGCACGGCGATCGACACGCTGACGTAGCGCGGCGCCACCACGAACAGCTCGGTGGCCAGCAGCCGGCGGGCATCCAGGTATTCACAGACCGTGCGCAGCAGCCCTTCGCTCGGCACGGGCGCGTTGCCGTCGCCATCGGGCACGACGATCACCGTGACGGTGCCGGGCACCTGCACGCCGGGGAACCGCGGATGCAGCAGCGGCAGCGCCTTGGCCCGCTTGACGTTGCCGGCCTGCCGCGCGAGCAGCTCGAAATCCTCGCTGGTGACCGCGCGTTCGCGCGCGCGCAGGCTCTGGCGCGCCCGCTTCTTGGCGTCATCGAGCCGCTCTTCGTCGCTCCCGCCGCTGGCGGCGAACAGGTTCTCCACCTTGCCGGGATCGATGCCGTCGATGGTCGACAGCAGGTTGGCGATCGCCTTGGCGGGCACGTTGCCGCGCTTGCCGCCGCCGTAGCGGTAGCTCAGCGCCAGCACGTTGGCGTCGGGATTGTCCGGGTTCGCCGCCGGAATGGCGCCGTTGTCGCCGTCGCCGGCGACCACCGCGCCGCTGGTCCAGTCGATCGCCAGCTGCTCGTCGTTGCGGCCGCTGCCGAACAGGTCGTCCACCGCCTGCCACACGCGGGCACCGGTGCCGTCGTCGATCTGGATCGTCACGCTGCCCTTGATGACTGGCGCGTTCTCCAGCTGCCAACGCTGGTTGCGCGTGCCGTCGGTGCCGCCCAGGAGCTCGCGCTCGACCGTCTGCGCCTGTTCCGCCGGCACGGTGTTGGTGCGCACGGCCAGCAATTGCGGGGCGCGCTCGTATTGTGCGGTGACGAGCCGCGCGCGCAGCCAGAACAGCGGCGGGCGGGCGGCTCCGGTCACCGGATCGACAGCGTCGTAGGCGCCGAGGTAGGCGCGCACGAGCGCCGCCGTAGCGGGCACGCGCAGCAGCAGGTGGCCGCCGCGCGTAAACGCGAGCGATTCGTCCTCCAGCTGGTCGATCGGGGTCCACAGCGTCCCGTTCCAGCCTTCCCACTGCAGCCTGGCCGGCGCGTAGGCGGCGGTGCTGACGGCGCCGCACTGGTAGATGCGCGGCAGGTTGCCGGGTGGCGGCGCCGTCCACGCGGCGAGGTCCAGCGTCAGCTCGGGAAAGCTGTTCTCGTTGGGATGGCCGGCGGGGAAGCCCAGGCCGAGCGTCAGCGCGCCGTCGACGCGCGGCAACTGACCGAACGGATGCCAGCCGCCGGTCGCCTGGGTATTGCGCTCGCTGACGTCGCGGTACTGTGCGCCGTCATAGGCCTGGACGCTCTGCAGCGTGCACGCCACGGCCGCGAGCGCGCGCACGGTTTCGTAGACCAGCGGCGGGCCGTCGTCGGAACTGGCGCTGACCTGGGTGCGCGCCGGCACGCTGACGGTGGCCGCCGTGACGCCGCCGGCGACGCTGAAGCTCACTTCGGCCTTGGCCGGCTGCGCCGGGTGCAGCTCGATGCCGATCAGCTCCAGGAACTTGATGTAGTTGAGATCAGGCACCCGGCTCATGCGGTAGAGCAGCATCTCGGAGAGCCACGCGAACACCTGCGCCAGCGTGATGCCGGGATCGCTGTCGTTGACGTCGCTCCACACCGGCTGCCATTCCGGCGTGTAGCGAGCGATGCGCGCCCGCATCTCCGCGACGATGTCGTCGTAGGTGCGGTCGTCGATGACGGGCAGGGCATCGTTCAGCGGCATCGTCTATCGTCCCTCGGTGATGTAATAGGGATAGACGAGGTTGCCGATCGCATTGGTGGCGCGCACACGGTAGTTGATGCGGATCAAGAGCAGGTTGGGCGCGTCGGCTGTGTTTTCGGCGTGCACGTCGAGCACGTCGATGCGCGCCTCGTAGGTGGTGAGCGCCTGGCGCACCAGGTGCATGACGAGCGCGATCGTGCGCGGGTCGTTGGGCGCGAACACGAGGTCGTGGATGCCGCAGCCGAACGTCGGCAGCATCGGCCGCTCGCCCGGTGCGGTCGACAGGATCAGCATGATCGATTCTTCGATCCGCTGCTCGTAGCGCGACTGCGCGATGCGGCCGCCGGGCGTGACCTGCAGCGGAAAGCGCCAACCCACGCCGAGGAATTCGCGGTTTTGCTGGGGCTGGGCCATGGGCGGTTCTCAGATCAGGTCCTGCTTCACCGCGCCGCCCGCCGGCAGGTAGCGCACGCGCTCCGCTTCGAGGTCGCCCTGCACAATCACCTTGCGGCCAGCCGCGGGGTGCAGCTCGATGTCGCCGGAAGCGGTGAGCAACACCCGCGCAATCGGCTGGCCGCCCGCGTCACAGTTGGCGATCTCGATCTCAGGCCCCGCCGCGCGCAGCTCCACGAAGCCGGCGGGCTGCAGCCCAGGATGCTTGATCAGCAGGCGGGCGAGCGTGCAGTCGGCCGCCGTTTCGGTATCGAAGCTGATCCCGAAGCGTTGGTTGTCGATCGCCGACACGAAGCTCAGGTCGGCGGTTGGTGCGCTCACGCCCGTGGCGGTCGCCCCGTCGCGCGTGAACTGAGCGAAGGCGCGCAGGCGGTAGACCGGCTGCCCGTTGATCGCCTTGGCGTAACGCGGCGCGCCCTGCTTGTCCTTCTGACCGGCGGCCACGAGCATGCCCTGCCAGGGAGCGGCTTCGCCCGCCTTGAACGCCAGCGCGATGGGCGTCAGCGTGGCCAGCGCCGCGGCGTCGGTGGCGGCGGGCTGCCACGCCTGCTCGGCGTCGTTCCAGATCTCCTCGCTGCCGCCCAGGGTGGCGACGCGGTAGACAAAAGCCCCGATCTTCTGCAGCTGGTCCTGCGTCGCTGCCTGGCCGTCAGCGTAGGTCACGTCGGGCAGGTTCACGTTCACCTGCTTCTCGAGCTGGGCGGCAGCGCCGGGCGGATCGTACTGCAGCTGCGGAACTGGAACCGTGAGGGCGGCCATCGGGAGTCTCGCTAGATGAGATTGCCGATGCCCGGCGAGTAGACCGGGCTGACCACGGCATTGGTGACGAGGGCGGAGCACTGCACGACGCCGGTGAAGCTGGCCATGCCGCTGTTGACGGTGACGATCGGCGCATTCACCGTCACCGCGGTCGCCGCCGTGAGATTGGCGCTGGCGCAGGTGATATTGACGGCGCCGCCGACCGTGAAGTTGGCCAACCCTGCGGCCGTGAGGCTCACGCCGGTGGGGCCGATGGCAATCGTCGTAGTGCCGCCCACGCCGATCGTCAGCGACGGCTGCGGCGTTGCCGTCATGGTGATGGTCACGCCGACGCCCTGGCCGGCCTGCAGCTTGATCAGCGTGGCGGCCGGCGTGTCGTCCATCAGGATCTCGTTGCTGCCGGACTTGATGTCGATGCGGCCAAGCCCCGGCGCGTCGTCCATCGTCACCGAGCGGTCACCGTCGGTCTTGAGCACCACCTTCTTGGCACCGTCCTTGTCCTCGAAGCGCAGCTGGTGGCCGCCCGGCGTCTTGATCACGCGCATTTTCGCGTCGGTTTCCGGCGAGCGCTGTTGACCGTTCCACAAGTAGCCGACCACGTAGGGATGATCGAAATCGTCGTCGCCGTGGATCACCAGGACCTCGTCGCCGGCCTCGGGCATGAACAGCATGCCGCGGCGCGATCCAGCGAGCGGCGCCGAGACGTAGGCCCAGGGCGACTCGAGGCCGTCCTCAATGGCGACATATTCGACGCGCACGCGGCCCTGCTCGGCATCGACCTCGCGCACCACCGCCGCCACGGCTCCGCCATGTCTCATATGGGCCTCGCAACTCGGACAAGGTGGGTCCGCGGCGCGCTCATGGTGACCCCGCGTCGCGCGCCAGCGGTTGTTCGCGGTGCGCCGTGAACTTGGTGATGTAGCCGCTGTCGTTGATGGTGTGCGTCGTCTTGGTGATGAAGTAGACGCCGTTGAAGCGCCTGCCGACACCGTCGATCTGCACCTTCTGGCCGGCGCGTAGGTTAGGCAGGCCGACCGTCGTGCCGCTGGCCTCGACCAGCTTCTGCAGCCGCTCGGTCAGCAGCGACGCGGCGCGGCGCTCGGCCTGCGCCAGCGTGAACTGTGGCTCCTTGACGACGACTTCCTCGCGCTGGCGGCAGGCGCCCAGCGGCAGGCCGAAGGTGTCGCGCCGCTGCACCAGCGGCAGCAGGTCGGTGCTGGTGGTGATGCCGTAGCGACCGAGGTCGGAGTCGCTGGTCGTAACGCGCGGCCGGATGGGCTGATTGCTTTCGCGGTGCCAGCTGCGGATCTCCACCGCCGAGACCTGGTTGGCGGTGGACAGCTTAGGCGTGAAATCGATGAGCGAGATGCCCCACTTGAGCTCGTAGCGCACATCGGGCACGCCAGGATGGCGCTCGTCGGGCGGCCCGAAATACAGCACCTCGCGTGTGCCTCGGCGGCCGACCGGCTCCTGGTCGATATAGACCACGTAGCCGAGCTTGCGCGCCTCGATGAGCAGGAAGTCGATGTCGAACTGGTTGTCCTGCGTCACCGAATCGAGCACCGGCTCGCGGCGCATCGCGCGGTCGCTGATGCGCACCGGCAACGGGAAGCGGCAGCCGCCCTCGTTGCGGCGCTCGCCGATGTCGCGCGCGATGCGGCTCATCCTCACGCGGTCGCGCGGCACGCGCGAATTGGGCCAGCGATCGCGGTGCTGGCGGCTGCGCAGCTGGTGCAGCGCGTTGAGGGTGCGCACGGTCAGCGTCGGCGCGCCGCTGGCCGGGAACGACGGCTCCAGGCTGGTGGTGGTGCCGCGCATCATCGTCACCAGCTCGGACCCATAGCCGAGCCTGAGCTCGAACTCGGCGGCGCCGGGATTGAACAGCTGCTGCGTGGGGGTGTCGCCGTCGACCGTGGTCTCGGCGCCGGTGTACTTGAACTCGCGACGCTCGGGGTCCCAGTTGTTGACCGTGATATCGAAGCTGTCGATCTCGGTCGTCGAGTCGTTGTAGGTCACCTGCAGCACGTCGCGCACGACATTGCTGCCGAGGGCGCGGCCGCTGGCGAAGATTTCGAAGCGCGGCACGTAGAAACCGGCGAACCGCTCGGCCGCTTGCGGAAGGGTGATGTCCTGCGTCATTGGTCGCCCCTAGCGGATGCGCGGCACGCGCAGGAAGCGGCCGTTCACGATGCGGCGCGCGTCGTCGATATCGTTGGCGGCGGCCACCTCGCGCCACAGCGACGGCTTGTCGTAGTAGAGCGTCGAGACCGCCGCGAGCGAATCGCCTTGCTGCAGCACGTGCACGTGGGTGCGGTCGGGCGAGCTGAGCCCCAGCTGGTCGAGCTGTTCGTTGAGCGTCTTGTATTCGCGCAGCGTCACCGTCAGCGTGGCGCGCAGCGGAATGCCCTCGGGCGAGAACAGCGTGAACTTCTGCTTGATGCTCTCCATCACGCAGCGAATGCCCTCGCGGCGCTGGCCGCCCAGCGACGCGCCAATTGCCGACAGCGCGGTGGCCGCCGCCTCGCCGGCGGCGGCCAGCACCGCGCCAGCCGCGCTGGCCAGCGCGTCGGCGACCGCGCCCACCGCGCGGGTTGCCGCCGCGGCGGCAGCCCCCGGTGCGCCGCCGATCGAACTGCCGGGGAACTGGGTGCCCCAGATGAAAGTCAGCAGCGGCGGTGCATGCCGCCGCGGTTCGATTTTGAGCAGCTGATAGATCTTGTCGGTTTCAGTCGTGACGCTGGTCGCTCCTGCACCCATGCCGCGGTCGGTGGTGTCGAAGAACAGGTCCATGGTCAGCTTCTCGGTCTGGCCGCGCACGAATTGCTGCAGCGGCGAATCGAGGCCGGGCACGCCGATCTCTCCGAACTGGGCCTGCTTATCGAGGGTGTACTCGGTCGGGTTGTACTGGACCTCGATGTCCTCCGGTTCCCGCCCGTACCAGTCGACGCGGATCAGCGCCTTGCGCAACTGCGTCATGCCGGCCTCCCGTCGTCGTGGCCAGGCAGGCCGGAGCCGGCCACGCGGGTGTCGCGCTCGCGGCTGCGTTCCTCGTTCTGGCACCGCTGCAGCTCGGCCAGCACCGCCGCGACGATGCGGCTCATCTGCATCGGCGTAAGCACGTCGCCGTCGACCATGTTCATGGTCACCGCCGTGTCGCGGATGCGGACGCTGTTCACAGGTTCACTCCCGCCGTGATGCCGCTGGCCGCCGCGCCGGCAAAGCCACCGAAGTTGCCGCTGGCAACGGCACTCGCTATGGCCGTGCCGGTGCCGACGAACGGCACCTGCCACAGGCCCTCGTGCGCGATTTCGATGGATTCGATCGCGACCGCGTTCTGGGTCGCGTTCATGCTCGGGCCGCTGTACTTGAGCGGCAGGCCGCGGCGGAAGTACCAGATGTTGTTAGGCACGTGCAGTTCGTTCAGCAGCACCACCAGGCCGTCGCGCCGCTTGCCGCGGCCGATGACGAACCCGTAGTGCCAGTCCCACAACGCGCTGGAGGTGCCCTGGCCCTTCTTGAAGGTGAGATTGCCGTACGAGACCCGGCCCGGGAATTTCAGCACCGTGCCGTTGTTGCCGCCCTCGTTGTAGTCCTCCACCTTCATGCTCATTTCCAGGCCCGAGCATTCGGAAAAGCCGCCGAGCGCGACGTCGGTCACCGCCGACATCACCGCGCTGCCGACGGCGGCGAGGGCGCTGCTGGTGTCCAGTAGGCTGACCACGAAGTTGTGGTTGAGCAGCGGGTCGGCACGAAGCGCCGCGGCGGCACCGGGGGCGCCGGCGGCGCGCAGGATGTCAGGCAGCAGGGCCATGGCGTGTCCTCGCGAGCTTCAGGCTGCGGCCTGCACCGGATCGGCTTCGTGGATGGCGAAGCCGTTGGCGTCGCGGCCGATGCGCAGCACGATGAACTCGAACGGCACGGTGGGGGCGACGCCGACGTCGATGTGCAGTTCGCCGCGCGCCCGTGCGTCGGCCGGGTTGTTGCCGTCGTCGCAGCGCACGAAGAACGCCTCCTGCGGGGCCGCGCCGACCATGGCGCCGCGCTCGTACAGCGCCTGCAGGAACGAGCCGATGACCAGCGACAGCTTGGCGCGCGTGCGCCAGTCGTTGGGCTCGAACACGGCCCATTGGATCGACGCGTCGATGGCCTTTTCGATCATGCACATGAGGCGCCGCACGTTGACGAAGCGCCAGTCGGTGTCGGACGACACGGTGCGCGCACCCATGACGCGCAGGCCGCGACCGGCATCGGCGCGCAGGACATTGATGCCGAGGCTGTTGAGGAGGCCGTGGCGCTCGTCGTCGATCGGCATGGTGAACGCCTGGATCCACTGCAGCGGTGCATTGGCGGGCGCCACGTGCACGCCGCGCCGCAGGTCGGTGGCGGCTATTACGCCGGCGACGTGGCCGCAGGGCGGGATCGAGCGCAGCTCGCCGCGCGGCCCGCCGCCCGCACGCGCGCGCAGCGGATCGACCACACGTGGCCACGGCGCATAGAGCGCGGCGAAGCGCGACTCGAAGCGCTGGCGCCAGGCGCGCAGTTCGGTAGTGGCGGCGAGCGCGATGCAGGCGCCGAACGGCGCATCCAGGAGCGCGAAGCGGTCGTGGTGGCGCTCGCAGTGCGCCACCTGGGCGGCCTGCACGCGGGCGATGGCGTCGAGCCCGAAACGGGGCGGCAAGTCGCCGACGATGACGGGCACCGTGGGCGCCGGTGCCGGGGCGCCCGGCAGGCACGGATCGGCGTCGCAGCGCGGCGGCGGCAGGCGCTCCGCCGGCTCGCGCGGCTGGATGTGGATGTCCGGGATCGCCACCACGCCGATCTCGTCCACGGGATCGAGCGCGGCGAGCCCGCGCCGGGCCAGCGCGAGCACCGCGTCGCTGTCGAACGGCGTGACCGGCATGCCGACGAAATCCGCCTCGCCCAGCGTCGCCAGGCCGTCGGCGCCGCCGCTCAGCGGCAATGGCTCGTGCACGGGGGCGGGTGCGGCGAGCGTGGCGCGGGCCGCGCTGTCGCGTAGCTCGCGGATGACGAGCGCGCCCGGGGCCGCGGGCGTGCGGTTGCGGCCGACACGGAAATATTGAATCGCGGCTTCCGACCTAGAGCCCGGCAGTTCCGCCTCGGGCGCGAGCCGGTCGAGCATCTGCCACGGCTGCTTCAGGACCGCCGGCCCGTAGCGGGGATGCTCGGGCACCAGCGACAGGTCTTCGATCACCGCGAGGAGGCGGCCGGAAGTCGCCACCTCCAGGTTCCACGCCAGCGTCTCGATGCGCAGCGGCTGGTTGATCGCCAGGCCCACCGGCGCGCGGTCGAGTTCGAGCGTGCCGGCCATGGCATCGACGGCCCGCACGACGGCGCGCTGCGCGACTGCGCCGGCCTGCTGCAGCTCGATCAGGCCGTGCATCGCGAAGCCCGCCACGGCGCCAACCTTCACGCGTCGCGGTATGCTGGCGTCGAGCACGGCACGACGCTGGGTGCGCCGCACCTCGACGACGTGCACCGTCAGCGCCTGCCCCCAGGTCCCCGGGCTCGAGGCTTCGATGCGCCACAGTGGCTGCGGCACCGGCCGGTCGTCGAGCAGCGTGACGCTGGCCGCCAGCGCGGCTGGCGAAGCCACGCGCACGGCCCACAGCCGGCGCCCGCCGTTTTCGAAGAACGCGCGCGCGCAATAGGCGAGATAGCCGTTGTCGATGGTGTCGCCGAACCAGGCCTGGAACTGGCGATACGATTCCACCGGCACCGCCAGGTGCAGCGGGCCGCGTTCGGCGATGCCGACGAAACCCGCAATGTCGGTGCGCAGCGCATTGACGCCGCCGGCGTCGGCGTCGGCGCGATCCTGATACACACCTGGGGTTTCGAAGATACGCATGGCGGCGGTCCGATGCGGGTTTTCAGGTCTCGAGCGTGAGCCCTTCGTGGACCAGCTCCACCGACTCCATCGCTACGTCATTGCTGGACGCCTTGAGCGCCGGACCTTCGATCTTGTTGATCCAGGCGTTCTCGGCGTTCCAGCGCAGCACGGGCTGGCGCTGCTCGTTCATCAGCACGATGGTCACGTTGCGCCGGTCGGCGATGCCGTTGGTGATGTTGGCGTACCACTGCCACAACGACTTGTCGGCGGTGTAGCCGCGCTTGCATATGACGTTGCTGTACTTGCGCATGCCGATAAGCTTGCGCACGTTGGACTGCACGTCGGTGCCTTCGCGATAGTCGACGGAATCGCCCTCCGCGGTGAGCCCGCTCACTTCGGAGAACGCGCCGCGCGCAATGCCGTCGATCTCAATGACGAAGTTGAAGCCGCGATAGGGATCGATGCGTTGGTCGGTGGGCATGGGACTGCTCCTTTAGTCGTCGGTGTGCGCGGTCCACAGGCCGATGCGCACGATCACGAATTCGGCCGGCTTCACCGGGGCCACGCCCACGAGGCAGATCAGGCGGCCCTGGTCGATGTCCGTCTGCGTCATGGTCGTGCGGTCGCATTTGACGAAGAACGCCTCTTCCGGCTTGGTGCCTTCGAGCGCACCGTTGCGCCATACCAGCGTTAGGAAGTTGGTGATCGCGCGCCGCACGCGGGCCCACAGCGGCTCTGCATTGGGCTCGAACACCACCCATTGCAGGCCGCGGTCGATCGACGCCTCGATGAAGATCAGCAGGCGCCGCACGTTGACGTACTTCCAGTCGGAGTCGCTGGTGATGCAGCGACCGCCGTAAACGCGGATGCCGCGGTTGTTGGGGCGGAAGTCGCGGATCACATTGATGTTGACGGGATACGGGTTGAGGATGTCGTGCTGCTCCTTGTTGAGCACGCGCTGCAGCCCGATCACGCCGCGTACCACCTCGTTGGCGGGCGCCTTGTGCACGCCGCGGTCGATGTCGGTGCGGGCGTAGATGCCGAGCATGTGGCCGGCCGGCGGGATCGGATAGTCCGGCACCGTGCCGATGGCCAGCGGGTACGGGTCGGGGATCAGCAGCCACGGGTGGTAGAGCGCTGCGTACTTGGTGTCGAACTGCTGGCGCTGGGTCTGGATGTCGGCAAGCGAGTCGTCGGGCGGCGGCTGGCCGTCGAGCACGGCGAAGCGGTAGCGCATAAGCTCGCAATGGGCGATCACCTGCGCCTGCAAGGCCGCGCTCACCCGGCCAGGCACCGCGACAATGCTGATCTCCTCGATGTTGCGCAGCGTCTGCAGGCCGGTGCGCAGGCGCGGCTCGGGATCGTCGAGGCCGACGTAGTCGGCATCGGCGAGCGCGCCCATCTGGTCGTCGCCGCCGGCGAGCACGCGGCGCGCCGGCTGCAGGCGGCCCGCCACGTCGTCCATGAGGAACTCGGGGCCGAGGCGGATGCTGCGCAGCGCGGTGGTGCGCCCCGGCTCGGGGAGGTCCTGGGCGTCGTCGCGCACGCGGATGTAGGACGATTCGCCTTCCGAGCGCTGGTCGGACAGCCGCACGGGCCGGCCGTCGTCGTCGTCCGGCGCGCCGGCGGCGAACGTGGTGCCGATCACCCGGTGGATGTAGCGGCTGTGGCGGTCGTCGAGCGACAGCGAGCGGAAGGTCTCGACGTCGAGCACCTGGCCGTTGCGGCTGGGCTGCGCCGGGTCGGGCTGGCGCAGGAGGTAGACGCTGAGGGTGAACTCGATCGAGACGACGGCAGAGCCCAGTGCCGCCGCGGCGGGCAGCGCGGTGTTCAAGGTCAGCAGGTAGCCGTTCTGCCGGTCGACCGCTTCCACCTTGAACGGCGTATCGATCGGCTGGCCCAGCGCGTCGGCCAGGCTCAGCACCGTGCCGACCTCGACACCGGCCGCCGAGTCGAGGCGGATGTGCGTCGGGTCCTGGATCCCGGTGGCGTCGTTGCGGATGCGCGTCCGCACCAGCGGCGTGGTCGCCCGCGCCGCCGCCACGCGCAGGCGGTTGCCCCACTGGCCGGCGTCGAGTGCGAACACCCGCATCAGCGGCAGGCGTTCGATCACCGGCTGCGGCGCCGCATGCGGCTGCAGCAGCGGCGTGGCGAGCATCAGTTCCTGCACGGTGCTGGCTGCATGGGCCCCAATGCGCACGTAGGCGCCCGGTCCGCCCGGCGTGACGATGCGCATGAGGTCGTTGGCAGTCGGCGCGGCCGCGAGCAGCGTGTCGCTCGCCAGTGCCGTGGTGGCGCCGACCTGCACCTCGTGCACCATCGTGGCCGATTCCGGCTGCTCGGTCAGGACTTGCACCGCGACGATGGCACGCGACGCGGGCGCGACGCCGCCATGGGCGTGCGCCAGCGGCCGGTCCAGCACGATGCGGCCGGCGTCGGGCGCCGCGCCGGTCGGGTCTGGCAGGTCGCGGATGACCATGTATTCCACGTCGGGAGCGGTAGGCGCTCCCACGCGCAGCACTTGGCCGATCTGCAGGCCCTGGCGATCGTCGACCGACAGCGCCAGCGCGCCCGCCGCCACGGCGTCGGTGCTGGTGCCCGCCGGCGGGTCGAGGGTCTTAATCGGAACCGGAATGGCGACGTTGTCCGCACGTTGCACATGCTGCACGTAGCTGCCGACCGGCAAGGTCTGCACCATCGGCACGCCGAAGCCGAGGCTGTGCAAGGCGCCGATGCGGCGGAACTCGCCGCGGCTGCCCGCGACCAGCCGCACGAAATTGCCGGCCGCGAACACGCCGTTGTTGGGAACCACGAGCACGCCGTCGCCAGGCACGGCAGGACGGCTCAGCGCCGTGATATCGGCTGGGGCCGGCGCGGGCAGGGCGTTGAACGTGCGCACGACTTCGGCATTGACGTGATCGAGCTGCAGCGGGCTGTCGAGCTCGATGCGCCAATCGGTGCCGCCTAGGCTTACCGCGCTGCGGATGAAGATCAGCTCCTCGCGCGTGTTGGGCGTACCCGGCGGGCTCGGCGGGGTTTCGCGCACGATCTGGATCAGCCGGTCGGCGACCACGCCGGCGGCGCCGGTGATGGTGAGCGAAGTGGCGCCGGCGGCATGGTCGCCCACCAGCCACAGTGCGGCGGCGACGCCGGGCAGCGCCGCGTAGTGTTCGACGCCGCCGGCGACGGTCGTGTGCGCGCGGACCAAGGGCAGGGTGGTCACGATGCTGGTGGTCGACGCCGCGGGAACCGCCGCCGCTTGGCGGTACTCGGCCTCGGAACCCGAACCGATGCGCACCCAGTCGTTGATGGCGATGTTGGCGCCGATCGTCGGATGCACAAACAGGACGCTGGCGGAATTGACGGGCGAACGCGCCAGCAGAGTGCCGGCGCCAGACGTGTCGTCCTGCCGGAACAGTCGCGTCTGCGCCAGAGTGGCGCCGTTGGCGGGCAGCACGCGCGTGATGTAAACGCGCTTGCCGCCGTTGGTGAAGAACCCGTCCACGGCGTGCGGCAGGAAAACGTGGTCGCCGTACAGGTCCGGGTTGAGGGTGTCGCCGAACCAGCGCCGGTACTCGCCGTAGCTCGTCACCAGGATAGGCACGTTGACGGGCCCGCGCTCGGTGACGCCCACCATGCCGCTGGTGCTGGTGCTGACGCCTTCGATCGGCTTCGATCCGGTGTCGACTTCCTCGACATAGACCGCGGGGGCTAAGTACTCGGGCATGGCGGTCTCTCCTTCAAAACATCACGGCATCAGGGCGTGAACAGCACCCGAAGCGCGTTGTCGCCATCGTGGTCGGGAACGAACTCGAACGGCAGCTGCGGCGGATGGCCGGCGTGTTCAATAAAGAACTGGATCTGCGCCACCCGCGCGATCGGCGGCAGCTCGAAGCTGCCGTCGGCGGCGATCGGCAAAAGGTGCGTGAATGCGACGCCGTCGTGCGCCGGCATGCAGCGCACGAAGCGCAACTCGGCGGTCGGCGTGGCGCCGCCGATGCGCACCACGTCGTCGGTGGCCAGCCCCGCCATCGCGGTCAGGAACAGCACGCGGTCGCCGGCCACGGCTTCACGCTCGAGCGCGCCAAGCGGCACCCGGATCACCGCCATGCGTTCGATCGGCGCGGCGGGCGCGTGCGCAAAGGCGAGCGGCGTGGCGAGTCGCACGCGCGCCGGCATCGTGGCTTCGAGCGCGGCATCGAACCCGGCGGTGATGACCAGCTCGCGCTCGCTGCTGTTAGCGGCCTCGATCTGCAGCACGTCGCCGCCGGCGGGATTGAGCGCGGTCCACGGATGAACCGCGAGTTCGCTGCCGTCGGCAAAGGCGCGAGCGCGGCAGGCGCGCGGTGTGCCGTCGGGCACCAGCGTGACGCGATCGACCGGCACACCGGCGTCATGCGCGAAGGCGAGCGGCGCCGCAGAGGCGACCAGCCGCGCCGGATGCGGCGGCACGCTGTTGGCGACCACCTCGCGCTGGGTCCACCACAGGCCGCGCATGCCAACCCGCGCGCCAGGCGCCGGGATGGGCGCGCTAGCCGGCGCCGGCTGGCGCAGCGCCCGCCCGCGTATGTGCACCGGCTCGGCACGATGCAAGTGCTGGTCGGCAAGCACGACGGGCACGCCGGCGACACGCGCATTGACCGCGCGCCCCGGCTGCACGCTGTCTCCGAGCGGCACCTGGTTGAGTGCCGGCGGCGCCAGCGGATCGGCGTGCAGCGTGAACTGCTCGGGCTCGGCCGGAGCGTTCCGCTCCACCATCACGCCGCGGCCAGGACGGAATTGCGGCCGGTCCGCCGTTTCCGCCGGCGCGATGGTGAGGAGCGTGCTGCCGGCGCCAGCGCCGCCGGGCAAAACCCGGCGCGCCGCGTCGATGGCGGGGTCAAGCACCTGCGGCAGGTAGCCGTCCACCCGGATGGTGGCGCTGAGCCCGCCGGGCGTGACCAGGGCGGTCGAGGCGTCACGCGGGCGCGCCACCAGGCCGCACACGCCGTCGTCGCTCACCCGCGGCAGGAGGCGCGGCGTGGCGCTGCTGATGCGCGGCGGTACGTGCGGCGGCTGTTCGGTGATCTCGTCCACCACGCGGGTGCGCAGCACCGCCCACCAGCCGAGCTCCGGCAGCGGCGGATCGTCGTCGGCGATCCACACCGACTGCTCGGCCACGGTGACGGTGCGCCGTGTCATCAGGCCGGCTCCCCGATGCGCAGCGCGTGGCCGGTGTGCACCGACTCGACCAGGCGCGCATGCAGCGGCTGCACCAGGTTGTCGATGTTCGCCAACGTGACCTCGTACGACACGGCAAGCTGGAACGAGCCGTCCAGCGCCTCCCACACGCGCGAAGTCTCATCGAGCGACAGCGCTTCGAGCCGCACATTGATGCGTGCCGCCGTGCCGGTCAGGTCGCCGCGCAGGTCCGCGCCCGACAACGTGGGATGCATGTGGAACAGCTGCAGCACGCGGCCGAGGATGCGCTGCTCGGTCTCGGGCCCGTCGTCGACCAGCGGCGTCATCAGGTAGTGCAGCCGGATTGGCAACGGCGGCGGCACGGTCTCGACGCTCCCATCGGGAAGCGGGCGCAGCACCGGCGGATCGTTAAGGCGCGTCTCGTCGCGCTCCACGCGGTACAGCCACATCGACAGGCCCTGCTGCGAGCCCATTTCGCGCGGCGTAGCGAGCGACACGTCCATCGTGCCGCTGAAGAAGCCGGCCAGGCCGCTCGGGCCGACGTCGGAGCGAAAGCTGTCGCGCAGGAGTTCGCGCAGGCTTTCACTGGTGGCGATGATCGAGGTGTACATGGATCGGCCAGACCTCGGCTCACGCGCTCACTGGGATGAATTGGAACCGCGACGCGGCAGCGCCGGTCCGGCGCGATAGTGCTCGCGCCCGTCGGCTCCGGTGAAGCGACTGACCCGGCCGTCGCGCTCCATCACTTGCAGCGCAAGCCTGACTTTGGGCCAATTGGCACGATCGGCACCGAGCCACCACAGCGCGATGCCGTCGACCGTGTCGCCCGCCTCGGGATAAAGAACGAGGTACGCGGCGATAGCCTCCGCGAAGGAGTTGATGTCGTCGGGGTCGTTCTGCATTGAGGTCGCGCGCCATATGGCTGCATGGAGCAAGGCGCATGCCACACGCGATATGACGCAAATCGCTGAAATGCGGGGGCGCAGCGCGTGGCACCGCGGGATGCCAGGACATTTTTGTCACGGCGGAGGCGCGCCGGTAGCGGCGCCGCAACGACATGTCTCGCGTGGATGCCAGGACAAATTTGTCCGGCCTGCGGGCGCTGTTTGTCCAGTCTGTCGTGTCGTCCGCGCGCCGAGGCCGCCAAACCGCCCGTGCCTTTGAGCAAGCATCAATTGGCGAAACCTAGCGACGCTAGTCGCGGGGCGACAAACCAAGCTGGCATTAATTTACATGAATAATCTGGCCCGATTGCGCATGCGGCGACGACGGCTTCGTAGTTGCCACGCAATGGCCGTCACCTTGTCTTCGGAGGATCTCGGGCAAACATTACACTTGTTAGCGATAACGCAGATTGCCGCACGCGGCGCTAAGCAGAACACCTCTTCGGAAACGGAATTCATCGTTAGCTTGATCGAGCCTCCAACATTGAGCAGGGGCTTCCGCGTATCCCGATCTGGCACCTCACCGCCCATGGCGACACAGTCATGAATTCGGTAGGTGGGAACAGGTCGTGATCGGCGGAAGATTTCGCACGGTCTTTCGCACGGCCTTTCTGGTGCGAAGCCCGATTGCTGCTGACCGCATCGTTGATGTCCAGGTGTTCATCGGCGAGTATGTGGTCTCTGAACCCGAGTCACCCTCCACATGATAAGATGATTGCGGAATCGCAGCGGTATCTCCACCGCTCAGGCTCGACTGTAGACGTCAGCTCGCCGCGACGTCGGCCCGTCCTTGGCACGCTGCCCAGCAGACCAAGCGATAGTCATTGGAGCAGTCGCGATGCGGCGAACAAACTCGCTCGTATAAGGTGGTTCACCGAAAAGGGCGGAGGTTTTGGTTGGCATTGTATGAGCTTTACTCAGGCTGCCGCAGCACTGGCGGCCCCCGGAATGGCAGCACGCCGGTGGGTACCGCTGGGGCGGTTGAGCATTCAGGTGATAACCGTTCGCCTCATTCATGAACTGGCGATCCGTGATGCCCTTAATCGGGGCTTTGAGTATTTCTCGAAGTCCGGGCTTCGTCCGCGCCACTGCCGGCGTTCTGATCGAACTCTGCCTGGCAACCTCGATCGCCATGGCCTCGCACCGTCGCCCCGACATCCTCGCCCTGCTTGAGGCCTATGAATCGCACCTCGCCAACGCCGATCTCGCTGACTGGGAGCTGATGTGCTGAGGTTGGCGACCGAAGCGGTGGGCAGCAGCCCCCGAGCCAACGCTTGCTTGCTGCGAGAGGCGCCGACCGCAGGCCAAGCCGAGTTTGCTCTTGTCTTACAGCTGCATTTGCGGAGCGGGGTTTGACCCAAGGTCCAATTTTTTCACCGCCGTCCAGGTTGAAAGCGCCCCAGCTATAAAAAGGCCCAAGGATCCAAATGCCAGAATAATAGTGACCTATCGAGCGCGTTCAGCTAAGCGCCAATACCAATTAGATTTGTCGTTGTCCTCGACCCACGGGCGCTGCGGGGTCAAATTCCGTGAGAGACGGGCTCTAACCAGCAAAGCGTTGGTGACGTAGGCACCTCCTTGCGCGAGGGTTGAGATTGGTCATGATCCACATCGACCCGGCAATCACCAGGAACACGATGAGCAGGCCGAACGCGAGCGCCAGCGCCCCGTTTCGAAATAAGCTCGATGTGCACAGGCAAACGCGTCAGTGTCCGCTTCGCTGAGACGCGAGCGCCTCGAGCACGGCGGCTGTCCGGATGGGCAGGTGGCGCAAGCGAACCCCCGTCGCCGCGAAAATGGCATTGCCGATAGCGGGGGCGACCACCGTCGTGCCAGGTTCGCCGAGGCCGACTGGAGTCTCGACGCTGTCGATGAACTCGATGTCGAGTTCCGGCACGTCGCCGATGCGCAGCGGCGTGTAGCTGTCGAAATTCGTGTCCTTCACCTGGCCTTTGACGAACTGGGTTCCCTCATAGAGCGCCATGCTGAGGCCCCAGAGGGCGCTGCCTTCGACTTGCGCGAGCGCGCCATCCGGATCAACAAGCGTGCCCGCGTCGACAACGATCGTGAGCTTTTCGACGGCAACGCCGCCGTTGCGGCGGTCGACGCGGACGCGTGCAACACACCCAACCCATGTGGGCATCGAACGTGCCTGGCCGAACGTGGTGGCGACGCCGAGCCCTGTGTCCTTGGGCATGGAAGTACCCCATCCAGCCTTTTCCGCCGCTCGTCTGAGCACGGCTGCCTGGCGCTTCGCTCCGCCCACGGAACTGGGCGCTGACCCGGCATTGCGGCCGGCGCCGTCCAACAGCCCGAGGCGGAACGCGACAGGATCGGCGCGGGCCATCAGCGCGGCCTCATCCATGAAGGTCTCGACCGCCCAGTTGGTCCAGCCGGGCCCCACCGATCGCAGATAGCCGGGGCGAAACGCATTGAGGGCAAGGTCGTTCGAGAGCGCTCGGACACGCTGCGCACCCACGCTGTACCAGTGATCGGCGCCATCAATGGCAAAGGGATCATACGGCGCTCCATTAGGCGCCTTGGGCATCCTTTCTGGCGGCACATAGACGGCAGTCGGCCAGCCGGCCGACGCGTGATGCTCCATCGCCGTTACCTTGCCCTGAGGATCGAGTGCCAGCCGCAGCGTCTGGATCGACGGCGAGCGAAACGAGTCGAAGCGCGTGTCATCGGAACGCGTCAGCACCAGCTTCACGGGCTTGCCGAGAGCCTTGGCGGCGAGCGCGGCGGGGACAGCATAGTCGGGGTTCAGCCTGCGCCCAAATCCCCCGCCGATCAGATAGGTGCGCATGATGATGCGCTCCTGCGGCAGGTCAAGTGCCCGTGCGAGCACCGGCAGGCCCGTGCTCTGCGCTTGACAACCGGTGTGGATCTCGAAGCGGCCGTCTTTCTCGTACGCGAGGGCGTTCACTGGTTCGAGCTGGGCATGGAGAACAGTGCTGGTGGTATACGTCCGCTCAAGCGTGGACCCGGCCGCGCGGAAGGCAGAATCGATTCCGGAGTCGTCAACCAGGAGCGCACCGCCGTGCGGTGCGGCGATCTGCCTGGCGCCGTAATCGAGGACATCCTGCTCCGATACCTGCGCGGAATCGCCCGCAGCCCAATCGACCTTGACGAGGTCGGCGGCACGGATCGCCGCCGGATAAGACGTCGCGCACACAACGACCCATCCCGGCACCGTGTTGGAGGGGTCCTGGAGCACGAGGCTGGTGAGATATCCCTTGACCCGCTTTGCCGCGGAATCGTCGACCGAGCGGACCACCGAACCGTAGCGTGTCGGGGGGATCTTCGGCCGGCCATAGAGCATGCCCGGAACGACCGCATCGATGCCGTAGCGCGCCGTGCCGTTAATTTTTGCCGGAATGTCCAGCGCATTGGTCTTTTTCCCGATGAGACGCCGGTCCGACGCCGGCTTGATCGGCAGCTTTGCGAGTTCGTCCGGCGTAAATTGGCGCGTCGGCTCGCCGCGCCTGACAATATCGCCGTAAGATATGGATTGGTTTGCGGCGAATACGGCGCCGCGGCGCGCGACGCATTGCGACGGGCTCACGCCGAGCAGCCTGGCGCCTGCCTCGATCAGAGCGATGCGGCCCGCAGCGCCAGCGCGGCTGAAAACCGGAAAATCGAGCCACACCGACTTGCTGCCGCCCGTGCTCATGACGCCCCACTTCGGATCGGTATCGACCGCCGAGATGCGCACGTTGCCCCAGTCGACCTCGAGCTCATCAGCGAGGATGCGGGCGATGGCCGTGCCGATGTGCTGGCCCATCTCTGCCCGGATGATGTTAACAGTCACGATGCCGCTGCGGTCGAGGCTGTACCAGATCGTGGGTTCGAAGGGGTCCGACCCCTGCTCCTCCGCGGCACCTTCTTTCGGCGTGAATCCGAAGGTGACGGCCGCACCGGCCAACCCGACCAGGAAGCTGCGGCGCGAAAGTGCGCTCTCATGCTCTAGCTTACTCATTGGTGGTCACCTTCCGGAATTCGGCGGCCGCCTGTTTGATGGCGTTGCGGATGCGGACATAGGTCATGCAACGGCAAAGGTTCCCGGCCATCACGGCATCGATGTCCCGATCGGTCGGTGAGGGGAAGTCGTTGAGCAGCGATACCGCTTGCATGATCTGGCCTGACTGGCAGTAACCGCATTGGGGGACCTGCAGGTCGGCCCAGGCCTTCTGCACCGGATGCTGGCCCTCGGGATCCAGTCCCTCGATCGTCGTCACTTTCGCGCCGGCGACGCTGGCCAGCGGCGTTATGCACGAACGTGTCGGCCGGCCGCCGACATGGACCGTGCAGGCGCCGCACATCCCGATGCCGCATCCGAACTTCGTTCCAGTGAGGCCGATGACGTCGCGGATCACCCACAACAGGGGCGTGTCATCCTCGGCGTCGACCGTCACCGCGCGGCCATTGATGTGAAACGAGGTCATGTTCGATCTCCAATGGATCAATTGGCTGCGCCATTCTGCCGGCGGATCTCTGCGATCTTTGCCGCGAGATCGGGCCACGGCGGAAGGCTCGTGCGCGTGCGGCGCAGGTACGCGGCGATGCGCGATATGTCGGTATCGCTGAGCGCGCCGCCGAAAGCTGGCATGACGACACCTGGGATTCCCTCCTCGGCACTGATGCCGCGCAAGATGACCTGGATTAGATTGCTGGGGTCGTGAAGGTGCACCGCGCTATTGAGGGCAAGATCAGGGCGTGCCGCGAGCGGCGCGCCGGCTGCGTTGTAGTGACAGGAGGCGCAGGCGGCCGTGTAGAGGCGCGCGTCGGGATCGAACTGCTCGCTTGCCTTCGCCGATGCGTAAGACATCGCATGGCTCACCGCGGCGGAGACGGATGGCAGCCGGTCCGCCGCCTTGTCGACATCGGCGAAATAGGTCGCGATCGCACGCACGTCCGAGTCCGGCAGCGCGGCGAGACCCTGCACCACCGGGAACATCGGGCCCGCAGCGGTTCCATGCAGCTTGCTCGTGCCCGTGCGCAGGTAGTCGTAGAGTTCCTCGTGCGTCCACGGCGCGGGAGCGGGATTTGCGGCCGTTAATGGCGGCGCCACCCAGTTGTCGATCACCGCGCCGCCAAAGGTGTTGCCAGGCTTCTCGGCTCCCAAGAGGTTGCGCGGTGTGTGGCAGGCGCCGCAATGGCTCAAGCCCAGGGCGAGGTAGGCACCACGGTTCCACTCCGCGCTTTTGGTGGCATCGGGCTCGAAGCGGCCCGGCCTGAAGAACAGCAGTTTCCAGCCCGCCTGCAGGTAGCGGATGTTGAACGGGAAGGGGAGGCCGCTCGGCCGCGCCGGCGCGTGAACGGGCGCCCGGGTCATGAAGTAGGCGTAGAGCGCCCGCACATCGTCGTCGGAAAGTCGGGTGAAATGGTCGTAGGTGAACACTGGAAAGAGATGCGAGCCGTCGCGTGAGACGCCTTCATGCATGGCACGCATGAAGGCCGCCTCCGACCAGGTGCCGATGCCGGTTTCCGCGTCGGGCGTGATGTTGGTCGAGTAGATCACGCCGAACGGGGTTGCGAACGCGTAGCCGCCGGCGAAGTTCTGCCCACCCTTGGTCGTGTGACACTCCGCGCAATAGCCGCCGCCCGCAAGGCCTTCGCCCTTGGCGATCAGTTCCGGCGCGAAGCTTTCTGGAGCCGGCCGCGCGACCGGAGCAATGGCCGGCCGCCACGCCAGCACGCCAAAGCCCGCGAGCCCGAGACATCCGAGAGCAACGACCGCGATGAGCAGCTTCTTGAACACGGTGTCCTCCGATTGCCGGCGTGGCTCGCGTCATCCTTTAGTTACGGCACGGGAGCTCAGTCGCGTGAATCAAGACTTGCAAAGAACGCCAAATCGGTAGAAAGCGACTCCCGGGATCATGGTGTGCGCCGGAATTTCCGATAGGCGATCAATGCAGCGGCAAGGGCGAGCAGCCCGCATGCGACGATGTCGATGCCCGGCAGCATGCTCACGCCGTGCGGATGTGTGTGCGGCATCAGAGATTCATGCGCCTGCGCTGACGCGATGAATGAGCAGAGGACCACAAGCATTGTTTTCATCGAATCACCCGATCGGACTGTGTGCGTTGATGAAGCTTCGCTGGCGAGCGGCTTGCAACATGGGCACGAGCCGTGCCCGCCGATGGCAGGCCTGGCTGAACGCTCGGAGCGCACGGTAGATGCTGGGTTCTTCCATAGACGGCGGCTGCCCGGCGTTCGAACGCTTGCACGAAATTGGAGAATGCTGCCTTGAGCATCGGACCCATCACCACTGCAAGCGCGCGGCTGGCAAGCTCATAGGACATGGAGAATCCGACCTCGCAGCCGCCTGAATTGCCGTCGCGAAAAATCCAACGTCCGTCCAGTCGTCGCAGCGGCCCGTCGGCCGCCGCGATCAGGATGCGCGTGTTGGTCCTGTCCAAGGTGACGAAGCTGCGAAACGTCTCGCGGAACATCAGGTGGGCGACCGTCATGTCGGTCGTCAGAAGCTCCACGTCATCGCGTACCCTGCGTGACCTGATGGCATGCCCCTGGCAGAACGGAAGGAACTCCGGATAGCGTTCGACGTCCGCGACGAGACTGAACATCTCGTCGACGCTGTGCACCACATGTCGGTGGGTCAGAAAATCCGGCATCGTACATCCCGTAGACCGAGGCCGACCCGATGCTGATTGCTGAATGCAAGCAGCGCGGCGCGCAGGGCTGTTTTCCTTGAGATCCCGCTTCGCGCAGGCCATCACGTCGCCGCATCGAGCAGCTCGCTGACGGCTCCGCTCAAGCGCTGCATTTTCGCCACGTCGCGGACGGTGACATCCGGGTTGCGAACAAAGAAGAGGTCGCATTCAAAAGCAAAGCCGAGGAGCTCCTCGACCGATTTGCGGTCCTGCGTACCTCTGAACCCGTCCCACACCCCGAGAAAGATCTGGTCGAGCCAGGGGGCCGCCTCTCTCAGGATGTCCGCGACGTAGGGCTTGAAGTCGCCATCGTAGACGATGGTAAAGAGGATGCGGGTATCGTTGTCGATGAGCGTTACCCGAAAGTCCTGCACCGTGCCCACCCGCGTTTCCCAGTAGGCGGCTTCGGCCTGGATTTGCGGCAGACGTTCGCGGAAGAGCTTTGCTCCGCCGGGGGCAACTTTGCCGATGCCGGAAATCTCTCCCTTTTTCCCGATGCGCTTGCCCGGCCCGTCAGGCTGACGGGTCACGTGCTGCGACATTGCCGTGCGTTCGTTCTCGATCACTTTCGCGGCCATTGTATTCTCCTCATGATTAGATTTCTGCTCTGCTGGGAAGATCCGCGCCGGAGCAATGAGCAGAGGCCGCTCCCGCGGTGTTCGCCTCGAGCGCTTGCGCCAGCAAATCGTATGCCCGGGGCGTCTTGCGAACTCGCAAATTGAACTCCGCGAGGCGGAGTCCCTTCCGGGGATCCTTTCCCGTACCGAGCCAGAACTCCGCTGCATGATCGGCGAACGCCCCGGGGTGCGCAGCGATCAACTCGTCATAGCGGTTTGCAGCCAACCGGCACCAACCACTGGCCTGATCGTTACGGCCCATTTCGCCCAGGATGCGAGCGAGTTGCGCCGCGTAGTCGGGATCGTCGGAAGACGTTGCCAACGGAATTAGCCGGGCAATCGCGACTTCAGGCTCGGCCAGATCCGCCTCAGCCTCGGCGAGGTGGCCTTGCGCCGCAGCATAGGCGGGGACGCGGGCAATGGCGGTTGCGAAACACGTGCGTGCCTCGTTCAGCCGCTCCTGCCTCATCCACATCAGGCCCAGCTGAAAATCCAGCAGCACCAGCGGAAACGGAGACACGCCGCGGTAGCTGCGCAGGCTCTCGAGGTAAGAGCGCTGTGCTGTTTCGGTTTCGCCGCGCTCGGCCCAGAAACCGGCCAACGCGGCAGCTTGTTCAAATTGCTCCGCGCGATCGGCGACCGTCCCGTATGTCACGAGCGCTTCATCGTAGTGCCCCAGCGCCTGCAGGATTGCTGCACGCTCCCGCTTCGCGGCGATATCCTGGGGCGAAATCCGATCGGCTTGATCAAGGTCGTCAAGCGCCTCGGTAAAACGATGGAACACCGCGCGAGTCCGTGCCCGCGCCACGTAGACCGCGGCGTCGGTGTCTGCATGCTCGACCAGGCGATCCGCCAGCTGCGCGGCCCGCTCGTAGTCGCTGATCCGCCCGAGGATGAGTCCGCGCAGAATGAGCAAGTCGATCAGGGCTGTTGCTTCCCCGGTCGTGCTGTGACCTTCGAGCCCATCGATTTGGGCCTGCAGATTGAGCAGAGCGATTGTTCCGTCCGTCAGCGTGGGCGGGCTGGCGGCGGGCCAAACGGCCGGCGCGGAGATTTTGGACAAGCCGGTCATGCTGCGGCTGCCTTCGCAGGGTTAGGCGGCGCGAGATACGGAAAAGTCTTCGACGACCAGGCGATCGGCCCGTCGATGCCGTCGTTGATGGGCGGGGCGTTCCCGCCGTTGACGTAGAGCGTGAAAACGAAATCCATGAAGTCCTCATTGAGCCATCGCCCGCCGGGCGTGGCGTGCGTGCGGCCCGCGAGCATGGAACGCTCGATTTCGAAATAGCTGGTCTCGGCGAATCGTTTGGAGGCATCGACGACCAGGAAGTCCGCCAGCAGCAGCTTGGTCAGCGGGTGGTTGCCGTACCGATCAAACGGCCAATCGATCTTGCCATCGATCCCGTCGTAGAACGCGAGATTGGCGTTCATCCGCACCCGGTAGGCATCAAAATAATCGGGCTTGACGTCGAAGGCGTCCTCGCTGTTGTAGAGATCACGGATTTCAAGGTCTCTGTTGATTTGATCGAACTGCTTCCAGCTCAATGTGACGTTCTTGATTTCAGGGCGGCCGACCCGTTCTATGCGAACCGGCTGCTTGCCCGCTGCGAGCGTCTCGCACACGATGGCGAAGAGCGGCCCGCCCTTGAGTATCTTGCGCCATTCGAGCTTGATGGCGATCGCGAGCACATTGGTGCCATAGAGAGTGTCGGACCCCTTTGGTTTGAACGACAGCTTTCCGGTCGCCACGGTTCTTTCGATCATCCGCACGTCGAGAAAGAAGGGGTCGGAGCGCTGGCCGGCGAATACCTGGACGCCCTCGTCGACGCCGCCATTCTCGTCGTCAACGCGAAACGAGATGGTACGGCCAC
>Ga0126380_10000010_pt1 | contig 36367 bp, 36 predicted proteins | sample PanSoiMetPlot_26_FD_92544 | JGI IMG/M metagenome (GOLD analysis project Ga0126380, IMG submission 92544) | Tropical forest soil microbial communities from Panama - MetaG Plot_26 | ecosystem: Environmental > Terrestrial > Soil > Tropical forest > Bulk soil | place: Panama | collected 2016-02-17
CAGCTCCAGGCTGTTGGCGAACACCCCGATGCCATATTCACCCATGTCGAAGACGTTCTTGCGGTAGTGCGTCGGGTTCGGATCGCCGTAGGGGATGAACATTTCCGCGAGCGAGGCGCGGTAGAGAACCGGCCGGAGTGTTCCCTGATCCTGGTAGCGCACCAAGTAAAGGACCAGCCCCTCGCGGGGGGTAAAGCCAACCTGGAACCGCCATTTCTGCCAGCGCACCTCGTGCCCGTCGACAATGAAGCTGGTGCCCTCTGGCTGGGTGATCTCCACTTGCTTCAGATCCTGCCGGGGGCCATCGGGGAAATGCGGGACGTTTCCGGCGTCGCGGATCGCATCGGCGGTGTAGTTGCCGCTGCGGGGCGGCAGGAGGACCACCCCGTGGTCCTCGATATCCACTACTTCCATGCGGTCGAGGTCGAAGCGGACGATCAGGCCCTCCACCGGGCGGGCGTATCCGTTGTCGTCCGGGTCCCCCCGGCGCACCCAGGTCAGCGGCCGGATGAACCGGCCCTGGCCGGCCGCGTCCTCGGGGCCGCTGTAGCCCACCGACCAAGGATCGATCATCACCATGTCGAAGTCGGTGACGCCACGCCGGCGCATCGCCTCTTGCCAGCGGGCGTCCTTCTTGACCGCCGCCTCGGTGGCCAGGAACTCTTCGAGCATGACCGCCGGCTGGACACCGGGCACCTCCCGCCACAGGCGCACCTCGCCGGCGGTGATCGAGACCACCGCCTCGTAGGTCCTGCATTCGGCCCGTTCTCGGAGGACGATATGCGCCTCGCGTTCGAACGCCTCGCCCCTCCGGTCGCCCAGAACCACGTCCTTGGCTGGTTCCCGCAGCGTGACGTAGACAAAGCGGGCACTCGCGGCCAGGCCGCGGTCCTGCTTGAGGATCCGGCTGGCAGCCTCGATCTCCTCCGCAGTCAGCGGGTCCAGCGGATGCCGCACCGCCACCGTGGCGTGCTCAGCCGTCTTCATCATCCGCTCCTTCACTGGCTCCCGAAGCCACGGACACTCCCTCACGGCAGTGGGCGTCCTGCCGCGCCACAGCGAGAGTTGGCGGGAGCGGCCGGTTTCCTCCCGGTCTTACCTCAGACAAATTGGCACGTCAAGAGGATGAACTCAGCCTGCTCAGCGCCCACGATGTGGCGGTTCTTAGCATGAGGGTGTGACCGGAAACGGCGGCATGACCGGCCCGGGACGATCCGGTGACGCTGCCCCCGCGCTGCGCCGGATGCCTTGTACGCACAGGCCGAGATGGTACTAGAGGACCTGCTGGTACACCGACGGTAAACGATTTCTCATCGTCGAGCCCAGGCTGTGGTGACGGCGCTTACCGCCTCTTCGCACGCCGCGTCGAGCATGTCTTTGGGCGGGTACGGCAGCTACGGGGGGTACCGGGCCGGACCTTCGTGAAAGCAACTGGAGGCTTCGGCGGAGTACAGGGTGACAGCTGGTCACGCCCTGGAGAAGATCATGTATGGACAGGAGTCCCGCATGACGAGGAGGACCCCCGGCCCCGTCGGCGGCCGGCTCGACGATGCCGCCGTGCTCGCTCGATCCGTGAGCGAGACCGACGCTGCCGCGGTGGTCGCTCGGTCCGTGCGCGACCCCGATCAGTTCGCCGTGATCTACGACAGGTATATCGGTGAGGTATATCGGTACGTGGCGGGGCGTCTTGGCCGGGATGTCGCCGAGGATCTCGCGGCCGAGACGTTCCTCATCGCCTTCCGCAAGCGGGATCGCTTCGACCCGGCGCTTGGGCGCGTGCGGGCCTGGCTGTACGGCATCGCGACGACCGTGGTGGGCCAGCACCGGCGGAAGGAGACCCGCAGGTACCGGGCGTTGGCCCGGGCCGGCCGGCGGGTGCCCGACTCGGTCGAGAGCCACGACGATCGGGTCGCCGAGGCGGTGACGGCCGAGCAGCTAGGCCGGCAGCTAGCCGCCGCCTTGGCCGACCTCGGTCATGGCGATCGCGATGTGCTGCTACTCGTAGCCATCAGCGAACTGAGCCACCAGGAGGTCGCGCTCGCGCTGGACATCCCGTACGGGACGGTGGGCTCGCGGTTGAACCGGGCTCGCAGGGCGCTGCGCGAGGCGTTGGGCGTGGCCGATCCCACGCTCGATCACGAGGAGGCAGGCAATGGATGAGATGTCGATGGTGCGTCGGCTGCTGGCCGAGCCCCCACCAGACCCCCACATTGTCGCGGAGGGCCGGGAACGGCTCGTCGGCTCGCCCACCGGTGCCGCCCCTACCACGCGCACGATGAGGCCCGCGGCCTTCCGCGGCGCACTGGCGCTGGGGGTGACCAGCGCCGCAGCGGCGGCAGCGCTGGCAGTAGCGACGCTAGTTCCCCAGGCCGGCACCTCCTCAGGTGGCAGGGGTCCGGCCCGCACCGAAACGCCGGCGCGGACCGTGCTGCTCGCCGCCGCGGCGCGTGCCGAGTCGGCGCCGGCCAGCGGCACCTACTGGTACCTGCGCGCGATGTCCACGACGAACTCGCCGCAGAGGTTCGGACACGGCGGCAACCGCTACACACTGGAGCGTCTATGGGTCCACGAGAAGTGGGCCACGCGCAACGGCCAGGCCTGGTCAGGCGACCGCAAGTGGGTGCGGCCGACGACCCCAGAGGACCAAGCCGCATGGCGACGGGACGGTGCACCGAACACGTGGTGCATGGGCGAAACGGACACGCAGCCGCCCAGGCCCAACTGCCTGCACACCGCGCCTGGCACCGCCTCCCTCAGGAAGGACTATTTCCCGTTCGAAGTGTCCGAGGGACTTCAGCTGACCTTCGGCCAGCTCCAGCGGCTGCCGGCGGACCCCGGCGCGCTGCGGGCCCAGCTGGTTGCCGATGCCCGGCGCCACCTCGACCCGTCGGCCGGCCTCGCCGTGATAGATCAGAACGTGGCCGCCGAGCTCGCCGATCTGCTCGTGTACCTCCCGGTGCCACCCGGAGTTCGCGCGGCCGCCTACCGTGCGCTCGCGGACATGCCCCGCGTCACGAGCATCGGCCCGACGCGAGACGAACTCGGCCGCGCCGGTGCCGGCATCGAGATTGCCGAAGGCAGGGGCTGGACTGCCGTTCCAGGCGACCCAGTGCGTTGCCATGATAAACACCGGTGCTACCCAGCGGCCCCGGCCAGGAACATCACCCGCACGCTGATCATCGACCCGGGCACCTCGCAAGTGCTGGCCGACGAGACGACTATCGGCAAAAGCTCCTACAGTGACACGCTGATCCTTGGGGCCGGCTGGACGAACCAGAAACCACACAAGCCAGCGCTGCCCTGAGCCGCACATGTGCCCTCGATAAGGGTCCGGAGCCGCCAGCCCCCTGGACGGCGACATGGGCTTGTCAGAGGCCGGCGACCGCCTCTGCGGTGGCTTCGCCGCTGCGGACGGCGCCTTCCATGTAGCCGTTCCACTCGGGGGCGTACTCGGCGCCGGCCCAGTGGACGCGTCCGGCCGGTGCGCGCCATGCCTGGCCGTAGGACGTCCAGACTCCCGGCGCGAAGTGCGCGCCGTAGCAGCCGCGGGTGAACTCCTCGGCCATCCAGTCCCGCTCGACGTAGTGCTCGGGCCGGCCGGCCGCGTCGCCGAAGTAACGGATGAAGCAGCCGATCACGGCCTCCCGCCGTTCGGCCTGGGTGCGGCGCGCCCACGCGCGCGCCTCCTTGCCCTCAAGGAAGCCCATCAAGACGCCGGGCGTGCCAGACGGCGGCGAGTTGTCGAAGGTCACCTTCACCGGCCCGGCATCCGAGACGGCCTGCCCGTTGAGCCCGGCCTTGCGCCAGAACGGTTCGGGGTAGATCGCATACGCCTTGATGACCGAGCCGGCCGGCATCCGCTGGGTGAGCTGATCGCGCCAGGACGGCAGCGGCGGGTCGTAGTCCAGCCGGCCGGCGAGCGTCGGGGGCAGCGTCACGACGGCCGCGTCCCCGTGGTACTGCGAGCCGTCGCGGGCAATGACCCGGACCCCGTTACTGTTGTGCTCGATCTGGCGCACCGGGCGTCCCAGGACGACCCGCTCGCCCAGCCCAGCGGCCATCGCCTCGGCCACGCGGACCGATCCGCCGGCCACCCGGTCCTGCTGAGCTCCCCGGTCGACCGCGATGAGCGTTTCGAGGTCGGCATTGGAGTGCGTGTAGAACAGCGCGTGCAGCAGCGAGACATCGCTCGCCTCGGCGGCCCATACCGCCTCGCAAACGACGTGAAAATAGGCGCGTCCCGCTCCGGTGCGCAGGTTGCGGCGGATCCAGCTCTCCCACGTCTGCCCATCGAGCACCTCGGCGCCGGGCGTCAGCCACGGCCGCTCCAGATCGGTGCGCGCAGCGAGCCGGGCGAAGCGCAGCAGCCCCTGGGCAAGGTCGGCGAGCGCAAACGGCGAGATGCGCGGGACAGCACCCTTCTGCGGCTTCATCGTGGACCGCTTGCCCTGCAAGTCCAGCAGCAGCCTTCCCTCGTCGTTCCAGGTGCGGAACGTCGACAGCCCCAGCTCGCCGACCAGCTCATACATGCGGGTGTGGCCCTCGCCGAGCCACTGCCCGCCGAGCTCGAGCGGCGTGCCGTCCAGCACCAGGCCCTCGGTGCGCCCGCCGACGCGCTCACGGGCCTCGACCACGGTCACCTCGTGCCCGTGCGCCACCAGCCACCGGGCGGCGGCCAGCCCGGCCAACCCGGCGCCGACTACCACGACGTTGCTCATCGCGCTTCCCTCCATCCCCGGCGGCACGATTCCATCCGTCCAGCTGGTCCCGGCATCAGGCAGTCCCGCAGCGCTGGCCTGCACGCCCTTTCCGTGCGGCAGCTCCCCGCCGATGGTCCAGGCCGTCAGGCTGATGGGCTGGCTGGTGACGGCTCATGCGATCAGTCATGGCCGGGCCGCGAGTTGCGCCGTGTGCTGGGGGGGAGGCCGACGAGGGCGGTCAGCAGGTCGTCTCGGCTGGGGAAGTACCGGTAGAGGGCCGAAGGGACCATGCCCAGATCCCGGGCCACGCCACGCAGCGACATGTTCGCCCCGTCGGCCGCCAGCCGCCGGCGGGCCACCGCCTTGATCTCCTCGGTGAGTTCGGAACGGATCCGGGCGCGGAGCGACGGTGCTGACATGCCACCCACCCTTCCACACGAACAGAACGCCGACGGCTGGCGAGAACAGTGTTCTTGGTTCAGCCGTGAGTGACGTCTGAACCGGTGCGCGCCCGCAAGCTGTCAGCGCTGCCGTCGTTTCCGTACAAGACGGCTGCGGTGGCCGCTTCGTAGTGTGGGCAGCGACATTCCGCCCCCCAGTGCGTCCGCGCGGCGGAGCGGCCCGCTTGCCGATTTAGACGGCGACCTCGTCGCCTGGCCATAAGGAGAGCAGTGGATGCGTGATCTGGTCTATACCGGGCTTATTTCGCTTGACGGCGTCGTGGACTCCCCAGGCGGTGGGCCGGGCGAGGAGCACCGCAGCGGTGGCTGGGTGGTCAAGGACAGTGACCCGGATCGGCCACGCCTGCCAGCTGATCGAGATCGACGCTAGTGGAAATTGCCTGAAAGCGTGGAAACTGAGATCACGCTGCGGGGAAAGGCCGGCGACGCCTCTCACTGGAGGGCGGGGATGGGTACTGACGTGACGGACATACTGCGGGCGACTGATCTGCTCGGTTCGGCATCGGCCGCAGACCTCGAAGGTGTCGCTGCGGCATCACGGCCGCGTACCTTCCGCGGAGGTCAGATCCTGTTCAGTGCCGGCGATCCGGGCGACACCGTGATCGTGGTCATCTCCGGGCGAGTCAAGATCGTAGTCCGCTCCGCGGATGGCGGTGAGCTGACGCTGACGGTCCTCGGGCCGGGCGGCGTGCTCGGCGAGCTCGGTGCCGTCGACGGCGGCCCCAGGTCCGCCGACGCCGAAACCTTGGAGGAATGCCGTTTGCTGTTCGTTCCGCGCGAGGTGATCCTGGGTCTGTGCGGGCGCGTGCCGTCGGTCGCACTGGCCCTAGCGAGCTCTGTCGTGGCCGACCTGCGGCGGCTCACCGAATATACGTCCGACTTGGTGTTCCTGGACCTGCCCCGCCGGGTCGCCAAGGTGCTGCTCAGCCAGCCCCGGGGCGATGACGGCGTCATCAGGCACAAGATGACGCAGGAGCAGCTCGCGCACCGGGTCGGAGCTACCCGGCAGAGCGTCAACGGCGCGCTGCGCGGGTTTGAACGACGCGGCTGGATCGAGGTGCATGACCGGACCGTGACGGTGAAGCAGGCAGCAGTCCTAAACCAATTCGCCGGTAACTGACCGGGCAAGGACAAGCGCGGTCCTCGGCCTGGTCTCGGGCGCGGCAGGCGATGACACTATTGCATTTGGTGCGCCACGTAACACCCCGGGCCCGCGGCTAGCCGGGCGGGCATGGCAGCCTAGAAGGACCGGGTCGGTGGGAAGATGCCCGCAGCCCCGGCGTTCGAGAGGCCCGCGGGCTAAGACTTGGCAGGTGCGGTCGGCGGGTCTCGCCCGCCGACGGCAACCGCATCCCTGGCGGGAAGCCCTGGTGCATCTGTCCGCACATCAAACGGAGCTATCGTGGCCGACGCGCATGCAGAGCTATCCCATCAGGATCAGCGCCGGACTGGCCCTTCGGCCGGGAATGGCGCGGAGACCGGCCAGCCCGGGAACAAATGGTGGACGCTGGTGGCGGTGTGCCTCGGCATCTTCATGCTGCTGCTGGACATTACGATCGTGAACGTCGCCCTGCCTGATATCCAGCAGGCGCTGGGCGCGAGCTTCTCCGACCTGCAGTGGGTCATCGACGCTTATGCCCTGACCCTGGCGGCATTCCTGCTCACATCGGGCAGTCTCGCGGACATGTACGGCCGTCGCCTGCTGTACCTGATCGGCCTGGCGGTGTTTACCTGCGCCTCGGCGCTGTGCGGCTTTGCCGTGGACCCGATCATGCTCCAGCTGTCCCGCGGACTGCAGGGAGTTGGCGGGGCGATCATGTTCGCGGTCTCGCTTGCGCTGCTGGCTGATGCCTTCCGCGGCAAGGACCGTGGCATCGCGTTCGGCGTGTGGGGCGCGGTGACCGGGCTCGCCGTGGCCATCGGCCCTCTGATCGGTGGCGTGCTGACATCGGGTCTGTCCTGGCGGTGGATCTTCTTCGTGAACATCCCGCTCGGGATCGCGGCCCTTGCCATCTCGTGGAGCAGGGTAGCCGAATCGCGCGCGCCGCAGGCCAGCGGCCCTGACTGGCTGGGGTTCGTGCTCTTCACGGTGGGCCTGTCCAGCCTGGTCTACGGCCTGATTGAGGCGAACGACCGCTCGTTCACCAGCAGCCTGGTGCTGAGCTGCTTCGCCGTGGCGGCAGTCCTGCTCATTGCGTTTGTATTGGCGGAGAGGCGTATCGCGCACCCGATGTTTGAGCTGGCGCTGTTCAGGTTGCCGACGTTCTGCGGCGGCCTGGTCGCCGCGTTCGGGCTGAGCGCCTCGATCTTCTCGGTACTGCTCTACTTGGTGCTGTACCTGCAGGACATCCTCGGTTACTCGCCGCTGGGCGCGGGCCTGCGTGTCCTGTTCCTGTCCGGCGGCATCTTGGTGACGGCCACGGTGGCAGGGAGGCTTTCGTCCCGTGTGCCCGTGCGGCTGCTGATCGGGCCCGGCCTGATCCTCGTCGGCGTGAGCCTGCTGTTGATGCGCGGCCTGACCGCGGCCTCATCCTGGACCCACCTTATCCCGGGCATGATCGTCGGCGGCCTCGGTGTGGGCCTGGTTAACCCGCCGCTGGCCTCTACGGCCGTCGGCGTGGTACCGCCGCAGCAGGCGGGCATGGCCTCGGGCATCAACTCCACCTTCCGCCAGGTTGGCATCGCGACCGGCATCGCCTTGCTGGGGGCGTTGTTCTCGAACAAAGTGACCGCAGAGATCCTGGCCCGGGCAAGCGCGGTGCCCGCGCTGTCGCACCGGGGCCAAGAGATCGCTGCCGCCGTGAAATCCGGGCAGATCAGGCATGTCATTGGCCATCTGCCGGCACCGGACAGGCCGGCTGTGGGGCTCATCACCCGCAGCGCTTTCACCACCGGCCTGAACCAGATCCTGCTGGTCGCGGCGATCATCGCGCTGGTTTCTGGCGTGGTGTCCCTGGCCGCCATCCGCAGCCGGGATTTCGTGTCGCAACAGGTGGCCGCGCCGGCCGGGTGATACGCGGCGTCCGATGCTCCGCGCTCGCCGGGTGACGCGGCTGGCGTGCCTCGCCATATGGCTTTCCGCGCGGCGGGCAATATGCGCAGCTGTCCGGGGCGATGAGAGCCGCCTTGATGGTCTTTCGGATGATGGGGCGTCGGCGCATGATGACGTTCCCATCGGTGTCCTTGGTGAGAAAGACGACGTCGAGCATGTTGATCAGCTTCTTGCCGATGCCCGCGTCACTGCGGCGGGCCGGCGGCCAGGTGCAGGCGGCTGGTGGTGCGATGCCCGGACGGGCTCACCCAGGTGACGGAGATCGTGTCCCCCGGATGGAACCGCGACAGGATGCTGGCCAGGCCGACAGGCGAGCCGACGGGCTGCCCGTTCACCGCGGTGATGACCGCTCCGCCGGTCATGCCGGCCGAAGCCGCCGGGCTCCCGCAGATCGTCCCGTCGATCAGGGCGCCGGAGCGGACCGGCGCGATGACCGGCGGCACGGTCAGGTCGGCGTTGCTGGTATAGCACGCCGGGGCGCTCCCCGAGCTGCTGGCCCCCTGCCCCTGCTCCCGTGCCTGCGCCTGGGGGCTCCTGGTCGATCCGGAACCCATGAAGATTCCCATGAAGGGCGGGTAGCCGATCGTAATGGTGGAGCTGGCGTGGCCAGCGGCGATCTGCCGGGCGACTGACAGCGCGGTGTTGATCGGGATCGCGAAGCCGGTCGGCGCCTGCTGGAAGCCGGGATTGTTGCCCGCGGTGTCCATGCCGATGACGCCGGCCGCGCTGGCTAGCGGGCCACCGGAGTCGCCGGGCACGATGTGGGCGTTGGTCTGGATCATCCCGTGCAGCGTCTCGGAGGTGGTGGAGCCGCCGTTATCGCTCGCGGTGATGGTCTGGCCCAGCCCGGTGACGTGGCCGGGCTTGGCGGTGATGGCGCCCCGGCCCTCGGCATTGCCCATGGCCACGACCGTCGTTCCGGTTCTGACCGGGGAGGAGTTGCCGATCGGCACCGGCGCCAGCCCGGACGCGTTCTGCAACTTGAGCAGGGCGATGTCGCCGGTCTTGTCGTAGCCGACGACCCTCGCGCGGTAGGTCCGGCCCGCGGACGGCACGGTTGCGGTGATCTTGGTGGAATTCTCGATGACGTGGTTGTTGGTCAGCACGAGGCCGTCGGCGTTGAGCACCATGCCGGTCCCGGCGGCGGCCTCCCTGTTGTACTGCAACGTGGTGTTGATGATCACGACGCCCGGCTTGACCTTGGTGACGATGGCCTGCCGGCTGCCGGTCAGCGGGGCAGGCGAAGAACCCGGGGCAGGCACTGCGCCGATCCCCGGCAGCGAGCCACCGGACGCCGGGCCGTAGAAGGCCAGCAGCAGGCCGGCGGCCAGCGCAGCTCCCAGCACCGCCATGATCGCGTGCGTGAAGACGTTACCGCTGCCCCGGCGCCTGGCGGGCGACCCGAATCCGCTGTCATCTAGCATGTCTCCAGTTCACCCCAGCCGCCCGCGGCTGCAAAGACGCTGCCGGCTCTCGTGTGATTGGCCGCCGCTATGCACCGCCGAGGCGTCGATCATCCGGGCGTGCGCGCTGGCCGGAGGGACCGGCGCGGTCGCCGCCGCCGTATCGATAATGGCAGGCATCCCACTGTCCCGGCCAACAACGGCTAGCAATAGCGGTATAGCTGCCAGCTTCTGGCCGTCCGGGTCGCTCAGGGGCTACGTGAAGGCCAGCCCATCGATCTCTGCTGCCGCTGGTCGTAGTCTTCAACCAACGACGCGCCGGCAGGCGGCTGGCGCGTGGCATGAGCCGGGAGCTCCGGTGTCAGTTTCGCAGATCCAGGTGCAAGCGGGAACGGCCGAAGATCACCCGGGGCTGGCTGTTTCGGGCCAGGACCGGGCCGCGGCCGGCGGCCGGGCAGGAGCCCTGCTGGCGTGGTGGCGGCTATGTCCCTCCTCGTTCGCGCTGGCCGGGGTAACGGTCATCCTCGTGTGGGCAGGGATCGCGGAGCTGCTCCGGCAGGGCCGCCTGGAAATCGTGCTCAGAGCAGGCTGGGCGGAACTGGCAGCGCCTGTCTTGATGGCGCTGGTTGTTGGGGCCGGGATTTGTGAGCGGATCTGGCCGGCGGAGCCGCGCCCGGTCCTGGCCCGCGGTCACGTTCAGGATGCGTGCTATGTGGCCCTGCACGCGATCGTGGTGATCCCGCTGATGACATTGCTCAGTGTCGGTTCAGCGGCGCTGATCGGCAGTCATGCGGGCTGGATCGAGCTGCGCCCGGTGCAGGACTGGCCGGGCTGGCTGCTCATCCCGCTCACTCTTGTGGCCATGGATGCAGCCAACTGGCTGGCCCACTTTGCCGATCACCGGCTCGGCTTCCTCTGGCGCTTTCACGCCTTGCACCACAGCCAGGAGGAGCTGAGCGTGCTCACCTCTTTCCGTGCCCACCCGCTGATGCACACGACGGGGTTTGTCCTGGCGACGATCCCGGTCGTGGCCTTGATGCCCGGCCGCCCGATCGCCCCGGTGCTGATCACGGTCTATGTCTGCATCGGCACCTTGCAGCACGCCAACCTCCGGTGGACCTTTGGCCCGGCCGGCCGGGTGATCGTGAGCCCGGCATATCACCGGCTGCACCACGCGCGCGGGGATCAGAGCATCAACCTCGGCGTCGTGCTGACTGTCTGGGACGTCCTGGCCGGCTGTGCACGGTTCTCCTCCCGCAGTGATGCGGTGGGGCAGACCGGCCTGGACGGACGGCCGGTCCCAGTCGAGCAAGACGCCGCGGCCACGCCGGGCCCGCTGCTCCTCGCCGGGCAGCTCATCGAACCATTCCAGGCACAACGCTGACCGGTCCTAGCTGTGGCCCTGACGCTGGCCTTGGCTGGCCGGTTCTGGATACCGGACGGCGGACAGCGGGGGAGTGGCGTTGGCCCGTTTCCTAGAGCGGGATGCGGCGACGTTGACGCGGCCGCTGCATCGGTCGGAGCACCAGCGGCGGGAGCGGTTGCGGGATTGGTCGACGAAGACGTTGGTGCAGCCGGGGGCGGCGCAGATCTTCAGCCGGCCGGGGTGGTCGGTCATCATCATGGCCAGTCCCACGCCGGCGTCGCAGGTGACGCGGCGGGCCAGCGGTGCGTCTTGCGGTGCGAAGAAAATCTCCCGGCCGGCTGGGGTGCGGGCGATCCAGGGAGTGATGCCGGCGCCGGCGAGCAGGGCATTCAGTTCGGCGATGGCGGCCGCTTCGTCACCGGCCTCGAAGACCCGGCGGATCCGCGCCCGCAGCTGGTGCAGTTCGGTCACGTCGCGCGAGCGGACTGTGTAGGGGCCGAGCATGCGGTGCCGGCGCAGGAACGCGGTGGCCGCGACGGTGTCCGGGAGCCGTTCGGGCGGGTCCTGGCGGGAGTCGTAGGTGTTGGCCAGCTCGACCATGAGCCGCACCGACGCATCGGTGTAAGAACCGTAATCCACTTGACTCCAAACTTAGCCGCGCCGTACCGTTGTTAGGAGTATAACCCGTTTCGGTTGAAACATGCAGGGCCCGGCCTGCGGCGACCCGGACGGCAGGCAGGATGCTCGCACCAAACCCCCGGGCCCGGAACCGGGCCGGAAGGAAGACCATGACCAGCCCAGACATCACCACCCAAGGCTTGATCGACGACCTCGACAGCTTCTACTGCCACAACGTCGTGGCCAGCTTGTGGACGGACGCGGTGGCCAACCGCCTCGAAGGCATGGCGATCTACCTGCTCAGCGACGAGCTTTCCGAGGTCGCCGACCATGCACGCGCAGCGGCCCGCCGCCTGGCCGACCGGATCGGCGACCTCGGCGGCGCCATTACCGCCGACCCCCGCGAGCTCATCGACCGCGCCCCCGGCAGCTATGAGTTCACCATCCCCGACTGCTCGGACCCGCGGGCCATCATCAGCTACGCGCTGCAGCGCCTGGACGTCATCATCGCCGCGTACCAGGCGTTCCTGGACAAGGTGCGGGGACGCGATGACGTGAGCTTCGTGCTGGTGGTCGGCCTGCTCGCCGCCGAGACCCACCGCCGGGCCGACATCCAGGCTGCCCTGGCCGGGCAGTCAGCCACGGCATGACCACCGAACAGCCATGGCCGTGGCCAGAGACCATGGACGCACTGGCCGCCGCGCCAGGCTCACATCGTGTGCTGCTGGACAACGACCGGGTCCGGGTGCTGGAGGTGGTGATCGAGCCGGGGGCGCATGAACCCGAGCACACCCATCAGGCGCCCAGCGTGATGATCGTCGACGAGCCGGCCCGGATCCGGTATTACGCGGGCGGCACGCTGCGGTTTGAGTCCCCGGCACGCCCGCCGGCCCCGCCCGGCGTGCGGGTGCGCTGGCTGGAGCCGGAGGGGCCGCACTCGGTCGAGAACATCGATCAGCGCCGCTACCATGCGATCCGCGTCGAGCTCAAGTAATCCGGGGTGCCATGTTCGCCCGGCCACCCGTCCCGGTCCACCGGCCCGGGCCGCCCGGCGCCGCCCTGCAGTGATCTTCGCGCCGGGACGGCAGGGGTCTCACGCCGGTGGGCATGGCCCGGCTGGACGGCCCCGGGCCCCGGCCGGGACGGGTTTCGAGGCCGCGATGGCCGAAGCCCGGCGCTTGCTTCTTGGCCGTAGCCGAGCTGCCTGCGCTAATTCCCCGCCGGCGGGTTAAGGCGGCAGTGTCGCAGTCCCCGCGTGAGCAGGCATTGGGCATATTCCTATCTTGTCGACTCATAACATATAAATATCTGTTCTAGTTTTCAGATGGAATAGATGGGAAAATGCCGTATGCTCTCCCCATCCACACAACGGAGTGCAGGAACGGTCGGCTGCGCCGAGCAGCCGTCCCCGGCAAGATTCGCGCGGAGGACTTCGTGAGCTGGAGCATTGTCATCGCCGGCCTGATCGTGGGCCTGCTCATCGGCATGACCGGCGCCGGGGGCGGCGCACTGATGACGCCGATCCTCATCTTGCTCTTCGGCGTGACGCCGAGTTCCGCGGTGTCCAGCGACATCGTTGCGGCGGCGATCATGAAGCCGTTCGGCGGGGCGGTCCACTACCGCCGCGGCACGGTGCACATGGGCCTGGTCGCCTGGCTGGCCCTCGGATCGGTCCCCGCGGCATTCTGTGGCGTGTTCATCGACCACGCGCTGGGATCCGGCGAGGCGATGCAGCAGAACATCCAATACGCCATGGGCGCCGCGATCATCCTGGCAGCGGCCGCGATGGTCGCGCGGATGCTGCTGGACAGCGCGGGACGGCGGACGGCGCCCCAGGCCGGCGACGGGCCTGTCGCCGAGATCAGGGTGCGGCGCCTGCTGACCGTTGGCATCGGCGCGTTCGGCGGGCTGCTCGTCGGCATCACGTCTGTCGGCGCCGGGTCGCTGATGATCGTCTTGCTGATGACCGTCTATCCGCAGCTATCGATGCGCCAGCTGGTCGGTACCGACATCGTCCAGGCGATGCCGATGGTCGGCGCGGCCGCGATCGGGCACGCAATGTTCGGCGGGCTGGTATTCGCGATCACCGCCTCGATCGCGCTCGGCGGCATCCCCGCTGTGCTGCTGGGGGCGTGGCTGTCCTCCCGCGGGTCCAACTTCCTGCTCCGCCCGATACTCGCCTTCGTCCTGACGGCGAGCGCGCTCAAGCTCCTCGGGCTCGGCGCCACTGACCTGGCGATCACGATGGCCGTCGTCGCCCTCGTCGGACTGCCGGTGTGGGCGTTCATCGACGGGCGGGGACGCCCGGCGGCAGCGTGGGACGCCGCCGGGATCGCACGGCGGCGGACGCTCGCGCTAGTCAGCGCGGGCACGCCGGTGGGCGTCGGGTTCATCACCGCAGCCCTGTACTTCGGCCGCATGCGCCCGGCGATCGTGCAGGCGGCCAGCCAGGACGCCGTCCCGGCCAGCGAGCCCTTCCGGGCCGGCAGCCCGGTCAGCACCCGCGTGTAAGGCGGATACTCGCTGGCCGCCGGTGTGGTGGCCGGCTTCGGCCGGTGATCGATTGTTGTGCCCGGCAGCCGGGACGCATCCTCGGCGAGCAGAAATCGGCGCGAGGTCGCGGCAGAGGACACCACCCCCATCGCCGCCGCGCCATGCCCTCCTCGCACTTGCGGCGGCGGCGGGGCACAGTTAATGGCATGGCCGGTGGGCTGGTGACGGTGTTTGCCTGCGGTGATGTGATGCTCGGCCGCGGTGTCGACCAGATACTGCCTCATCCTGGGGACCCTGAGCTACGGGAGAACTGTGCTGGAGACGCCCGGGCCTACGTCCGCCTGGCGGAACGCGCCAACGGCCCGATCCCGCGGCCGGCCAGCTTCTCCTGGCCGTGGGGCGAGGCGCTGGCAGTACTCGATGAGGTGGCACCCGATGCCAGGGTGATCAACCTGGAGACGAGCGTCACGCGCAGCGCTGATTTCGCGGCGGGCAAGGCTGTCTGCTACCGGATGAGCCCGGACAACCTGCCCGCGGTGACCGTGGCGCACCCCGATGTGTGCGTGCTGGCCAACAACCACGTGCTCGACTTTGGCCGCGCCGGGCTGGCCGAAACCCTCGGCGCGCTTGCCGCAGCCGAAGTGCCAGCCGCCGGAGCCGGACGTGACGCCGCGCAGGCCTGGCAGCCAGTTGCCGTGCCGGTGCCTGGAGGCGGCCGCGTGGTGATCGTCGCCTGCGGGGCCGCCGCCAGCGGGATCCCGCCCGACTGGGCCGCGACCGGCAGGCGGCCCGGGGTTGCTTTCCTGCCCGGCCTGTCCGGCGCCGTGGCCAATGACCTCATCGCCCGGGTCCGGGCGGTCCGGCAACCCGGCGACGTCGTGGTCGCCTCCATCCACTGGGGGTCCAACTGGGGGTATGGCGTGGGGCGCGACCAGGTCCGCTTTGCCCACCAGCTCATCGATGGCGGGGTCGATGTGATCCACGGCCACTCTTCGCACCACCCCCGCCCGGTCGAGGTCTACCGCGGCAGGCTCGTCCTGTACGGGTGCGGCGATGCCATCAACGACTACGAGGGCATCAGCGGTCACGAGGGGTTCCGGGGCGATCTGCGCCTGCTGTACCTGGCGTCGGTAACGGCGGACACGGGCACGCTCGCCGCCCTGTGCATGGTGCCCATGCAGGCCAAGAACATGCGGCTGCGCCATGCGGGCACCGCGGACGGCCAGTGGATGCGGGCAGCACTCGAACGGACCAGCCGCCGGTTCGGCTCCCAGATCAGCCACCAGCCCGACGGCACCCTCACCCTGCGCCCCTAGGCGGCCGAGTGTCTTGGACCTGGGGGGTGGCTGCGGTTATGGTCACCGCATGGCCGGCTTTGGCGCGCTGCTGATCGACATTGATGGCGTGCTGACCGTGTCATGGAAGCCGCTTGAGGGGGCGGTCGCGGCGCTGCGGCGGTTGCGTGCGGCCGGGCTGCCGCTGGCCTTGGTCACCAACACCACCTCCCGCACCCGGGCCTCGATCGCGGCCGCGCTGGCCGGGGCGGGCTTTGCGGTCACTGCCGCTGACATCTTGACCGCGCCGGTCATTGCGGCCGCCCATCTGAGCGAACATTATCCGGGTGCCCGGTGCCTGCTGCTCAACAGCGGGGACATCAGCGAGGACCTGGCGGGGGTGGCCCTGGCCGGCGCGGACGACCCAGACGTGGAGGTGGTGCTGGTGGGCGGCGCTGGCCCGGAGTTCAGCTACCAGGTGCTGAACGCGGCCTTTGGCCATCTGCAGCGCGGGGCCAGGCTGGTGGCCATGCATCGCGGCCTGTACTGGCGCACCGATGAGGGCCTGCAACTGGACAGCGGCGCCTTTGTCACTGGCCTGGAGCAGGCGGCCGGGACCACGGCGGAGGTGGTGGGCAAGCCCGCCCCGGCGTTCTTCGCCGCCGCGCTGGCCCGCCTGGGCGCCGTCGCCGCCGGCACGTTGATGGTGGGAGACGACATCGAAAACGACGTGCTCGCCGCGCAGCGCCAGGGGCTCACCGGGGTGCTGGTCAAGACCGGCAAGTACCTGCCCCGCGCTCACCGCACCGCTAGCGGCACCCCCGATTACGTGCTGGCTTCCTTCGCCAGCCTGCCAGCACTGCTGGACCAGCTGGGGTAATCGCCGGACTGCCCGGAGGATCCCTGGACCCGGGTCACGGGCCGCTTCTGCGCTCAGCATGAGTCGGCGCGAAGTGCTGGGGGAACGCCAGGTTGCGGCACCGCTGATGGCGCAGCGCGCCGCACACGGGGCACTCAGACCGGCTCACCGCCGGGTCCAGCCGGGCAAGGGTGTCGGCGTCCAGCTGGCGGGGCTCCGGCTGAGCGGGAAACCTCAGCGGCCCGCGCAGTGCCAGTTCGGACACGAACCGCTTGTACGCGGGTTCGCACTCCTCGCACCGGCAGCCTCGCGCCCAGGCCAGCACGGTGCCGTGCGGCGGCAGCGCGGGCGGCAGGTTGCTCCAAGCGGTCATGCGTCCACGGTATGGCAGCGGTTTCTCCGGTTGGTCCTACGCGGCCTTATGGCTGCGGTCTCGGCCTTGCTGTGGGCCGTCGGCGATGCCGGGCCGGCGCGACGAGGCAGGCCAGCCCGGCCGGAGCTACCGAAGGTGGGGTCCGAGCAGAGTCATATCGGCGGGGGAAAGCCGGTCGCGAGCGGTCTTCGCTTGATGCCAGTACGGATAGATCAGCGGTGGGGCGCTGGCCTTGTCGAGCTGTTCGCGTTCGGCATCGGTCAGACTGAGAGTGGCGGCGGCGAGATTATCGGCCAACTGCCCCTCCGTGCGCGCGCCGACCACCAGCGAGGTCACGGCCGGCTTGCCGAGCATAAAGGCCAGGGCCACCTGAGCGGCTGACACGCCGTGCTGCTCGCCGACGCCGATCAGGACGTCGACGATGTCATAAAGCTTGCCTGGTTCGTACACCGGCGGTTCGTTCCAGTCGGTGAGCTGCCGTGAGTCTGCCGACGGGCGCTGGTCGCGGCGGTACTTGCCCGACAGCAGCCCGCCGGCCAGCGGGCTCCAGACCAGCACTCCCAGGCCCTGGTCGGCCGCGAGCGGGATCAGCTCATACTCCGCCTCGCGGGCTTGCAGCGAGTAGTAGATCTGCTGGCTGACGAACCGCGGCAGGCCCGCGCGGTCGGCGGCGCACAGCGCCTTCATCAGCTGCCAGGCGGTGTAGTTGGAAGCGCCGACGTAGCGCACCTTGCCAGCGGACACCAGCAAGTCCAGCGCGCCCAGGGTCTCCTCCAGCGGCGTCTGGCCGTCCCACTCGTGCACCTGATACAGGTCGATGTGGTCGGTGCCCAGCCGGCGCAGGCTGGCCTCGCAGCCGGATATGACGTGGTGGCGGGACAGGCCCGCGTCGTTCGGGCCGGGCCCCATGCCCATCCGCACCTTGGTGGCCAGCAGCGCCCGGTCCCAGCGGCCGCGCATCACCTCGCCAAGGATTTCCTCGGCCAAGCCGCCGGAGTAGACGTCCGCGGTGTCGATCAGGTTCACCCCGGCGTCCAAGCACATGTCCACCTGGCGCCGGGCCTCGTCTACCCCGGTGGAGCCGACGTTGGCGAAGGCGCCCCGCCCGCCGAAGGTCATCGTGCCCATGGTCAGCACCGATACCCGCAGACCAGACTTGCCCAGCGCGCGATATTCCATGCGCACGACCCTACCCGCGCGCTAACTCCGCCCCCGGCCCTGCCCAGGCGGCAGGCTCGGTTCCGGCTGTACGGCCTCCGGCAGCGCAGTAGGCCGCCGCGCCCAGGTGCACCCGGTGGCTCGCGCCGGGGATTCCGCGGGAGCAGGCCGACCAGATGATCGCCCGAGCCATCAAACCGGGCAACGACGGCCTGGCCGCCGGGTGGTACGAGCACCCGGAGGTGCCCAGGGACCAGGTCGTCGACGTCGCCGTCAGCCTCTGCCGGCATGGGCTCGCCCGGCTGACCACCCCGACGCCTGACCACCACCGATGACCTCCGCTGCCCGCCCAACCCCGCCCGGCCCGATCCCCGCAGGCCACACCACTGGCCGCCGTCCCTGCCCCACCGCGGGCCCATCGACTTCGGCTTCCCAGACATCTGATGACCCTGTGTCGCTGCAGGCAACACACCCGCAACCTGCAGGCGGCGGATCAGGACGCCGGTGTGGAGCCGTCGGCCGGAGGTGACCAATGGTTAGGGCGTCAGCTTGCTGATCCGCGTCGACCAGTTCGCGAGCGCAGTCCGTGCGCCCGGCCCGTGGCTCGCGCCTGCGCACGTGCCGAGCAGGTTGTCGCCGGTGCCGCCCGCGAAGAACGGGCCACCCCAGTTGGTGTAGTCGCAGGTGTGGGCGATGTACTCGCTGGCAATCCAGACCGAGTTGCCATCGACCGCCACCGCTCGATCTATCCGCGGCAGGTGGGCGCGCGGGCCGCCGTGTGACAATCTTGGCATGGCGGTAGGAGAAGATTCCCAGGCCACGCGGCTCGTGGTGGTGGTTTTCGACGGCATTCCGCTGGGGATCATGTCGTTCACGTTCGGCGTGTTCGACATGGCGAAGCACTATGGTGTCCTGCCCGATCTCGATGTGCGGGTGGTAGCCGGTGAACCGGCCGCGGCGCTGAGTGGTGGCGGCCTTACCTGCGAGGTTCCGTATGATCTGGGCGCGGTCCGGAACGCGGACCTGATTATCGTTTCGGACTGGCGGGAGCCCGGCGAGGCGCCGCCGCAGCCACTGCTGGAGGCACTGCGCACGGCGCATGCGGCGGGCGCGCGCGTGGCGGCCCTGTGCTCAGGCGCGTTCGTGCTGGCCGCGGCCGGGTTGCTCGACGACCGGCCAGCCACGACACACTGGGCGCTGGCCGGGCTGCTCGCGCAGAAATACCCGAAGATCGATGTCCGGCCGGAATCGCTGTATATCGACGACGGTGACGTCCTCACCGCCGGCGGCGGCGCCGCAGGGATGGATCTCGGCCTGCACCTGCTGCGGGCGGCGTACGGCGCGGCCGTGGCCAACCGGCTTGCCCGGTACATGGTGGTGCCCCCGCATCGGTCCGGCGACCAGGCGCAGTATGTGGAGACGCCGCTGCCCGTGCTTGATGAGACTGATCCGGTTGGCGAGACGCTTGCCTGGGCGCTCGGCCGGCTCGACCAGGCTCTGCCGGTCGAATGCCTGGCCCGCCGGGCGCAGATGAGCCGGCGAAATTTCGATCGGCGGTTCCGTGAGATCACCGGCACCACCCCTGCTGCCTGGCTAGCCCATCAGCGTGTTCTCCGCGCCCAGCAGTTGCTCGAGTCAACCCGGCTGTCGGTGGAAGAAGTGGCGCGGCAGTGTGGGTTCTCCAGCGCCGCCGCACTGCGGCCGCACTTCCGGCGCCTCGTCGGCACCGTTCCCGCCGCCTACCGGGCTACGTTCGCCATGGCCTAAACCTGCTGCGGGTTGGCGGAATCCCTGCTGTCGCCGCCGCGGGTGACGCCGGGATGATTCCGTCTATGACCACAGGGCATAGCGAGATTCGCCCGTTCCGCGCGGAGATCCCGCAAGAGAGCCTGGATGACCTGCGCGACCGGCTGAATCGGGTGCGCTGGGCCCCCGAGGTCCCCGGCCCGGGGCCGGAGGACTACGGCGTGAGCCTGGCATGGGTGCGGAAGCTGACCGAATTCTGGCGGGACAGCTACGACTGGCGGGCGGCGGAGGCAAGGCTCAACGCCTGCCCGCAGTTCGTCACCGAGATCGACGGCCAGGACATCCACTTCCTGCACGTCAAGTCGCCAGAGCGCGACGCGCTGCCGCTGATCCTGAGCCATGGCTGGCCGGGCTCGGTGGTCGAGTTCCTCAAAGTGATCGGCCCGCTGACCGATCCACGGGCCCACGGCAAGGACCCAGCGGCGGCGTTCGACCTGATGATCCCGTCGCTGCCGGGTTTCGGGTTCTCGGCCCCGCTCAGGGACCGGGGCTGGAGCACACAGCGCACCGCCGCTGCCTGGGCCAAGCTGATGGACCGCCTCGGCTATGAACGGTACGGTGCGGCCGGCAACGACGCCGGCTCGATGATCTCCCCCGAGATAGGCCGCCTGGACCCGGAGCATGTCACCGCCGTCCACGTGACCCAGGTCTTTTCGTTCCCGTCCGGCGACCCGGCCGAGTTCCAGGGCATGTCCGCCGAGGACGCGGCCGCCCTGCAGAAGCTGCAATGGTTCATGGACCGCAAGATCTCGTTCAACCAATTGCAGTCGCAGCAGCCGCAGACGCTGGCGCACGGGCTCGCCGACTCCCCAGTTGGCCTGCTCGGCTGGAACACCCAGCTCATGACCCCCGATGCAATGGGTGACAAGCAACTCGATGAGGATTTCATCCTGACCAACGCCGCCATGTACTGGTTCACCAACACCGGCGGTTCCGCTATCCGGTTCTACTACGAGGACGCACACGGGGCGCGGCAGACTGAGCCGACCACGGTCCCGCTGGGCGTCGCCGGGTTCGCCGGGGACTTCTCCGGCGTCCGCCGCTTTGCCGAACGCGACCACAAGAACCTTGTGCAGTGGAACATGCACCCGGAACCAGGCGGTCACTATGCCGCGCACCTGGAGCCAGAAGTCCTGGCCGACGATATCCGCGATTTCTACCGTCGTTATCGATAGGCATCGGCACAGCGGGCGCCAACGCGGGCAGCCCAGGCCGCCAGGGCCTGGACGGCGGCGTACCGGTGGCTTTTGGATCGTCTATCTGCTGGGGCCGGCGGACGCATACAGCCGGTGGGGCGTGATGATCACAGCCTCCGAGAACAGCTCGGCGAACTGGCGTGGCGTGCCGAACATCGCACCGATGCGTTCGGCGTATTTCGCCGCATACCGCGGTTCTTGGTCGGCCGGCGGCATGTCGTGGGCGTGCTTGGCGGTGCCTTCGATACGGACGATGTCTCTGCCGATGTCGGTCACGTCGAGCCCTAGCGTGACCTTCGGGTTTTCGCGGATGTTGTGCAGCTTGGCCTTTCCCGGCTCGGTGTAGAGCAAGATCGTTTCGTCCTCGCATACCAAGAACCACACCGGCACGCTGACCGGCTGGCCATCTGGGCGGACGGTTGTCAGCCATGCCATCAGGTTGCTCCGCAACCGGTCCTCGACGTGCTGGCGACGTCCGGCAGGCAGGTGTGATGTCAGGTTCATGGAACCATGCTGGCTATAGCGCCAGGCGCTATCCAGTTAATTATGGGGTCACGGGCCACCATCGCCATCGCCTGTCCACCCTCGTCAACGCCGACGTCATCAACGTATCGACGCCGGGCGCGTGGTGGAATCCGGTACCCGCCGCTCCCTGCTGCGCCAAGGCGGCGTGTATGCGTCGCTGTACCAGGAGCAGTTCGAGGGAGGCAAGGTCCAATGGCGGTGCCCCGACGGCGACATCCTGGCCGACGGCACAATACGGCACCGGCAAGCGCAACCGGCGTTAACCATGACCTGCGCAGAGGATCAGTGGGCCTGCGCGACCACCTTCTGCAGGAACTGTAGCGCCACAGTCGGGCGGGAATGCCCGGAGACATTGTGCGGCACGTTGAGCCAGTAGCCATCCACAAGTCGATGGGTGTCCTGGTAGGCCTGCCAGAGCTCGTCAGCTGTGTCCAATCGACCGCTGGGGCTGGTGCTCAGCCCCATGAGCAACTTTGCTCGCGGGTTGATTTCGTGGAGCAGCGCGACTGCGGCCTTGGCATCCTGGGCATAGATGGGCCTGCCCTGCTTCAGTTGGTCCTGGACGTCCAGGTAATCGGCGTGAAGGCCGCAGTTCATTAGCCCTGCCCCAGCGAACTGCTGGAACCATTCGCCGTTCGCGGGCTGGGGTCCCGACAAATCGAACCCGGGACTGGCGATGTATTTCAGCCCGTGCTGATGCAGCAGCCTCGCCGTCATTTGGCAGTACCGTACCGGATCTTCCAGCTCGGCCGCCGGAGTGCCCGTGGATATCTCGTTGTCATACACAACGGCCCTGGTGTCGGCGGTGATGCGGTGATTGGCGAACGCCCGGACAATACCGGCATAGCTGTTGAACACCTGAATGCGGGTGGCGTTTGTTAGCGGCTGCGCCCTGTCATGAGGGGTGGACACGAGGTTCTGTGGCTGGTTCACGAAGTCCAGCAATTGCGGGCTGGCTTCGGCGGCCTGCATCTCCAGCACGGCACGGTGCAACATCATAAAGGTTAGGCTGGGCGGTTGCTGGGCCTGCGCCTGGTCGCTGGGGTGGCGGGTTGCGTGCTGAGGATGTGCCGGCCGATGGGACTTTGGCTCAGAGCTGTGACGCCGCGGGTGAGGCGGCCCGGAGGCCGGACTCGGGGCCGACCTTGGCTGACGGACAGCGGGTGCCGCCGATGTTTTCAAAACGGGCCTCGCGTGGTGGTGCGCGACGCTGGTATCGCTGGCCACGATTCGGGCAATGGGCGGCGCGCTGTCGTCCTGGATCATCAGGCGGGCGCCTGCCGCGATGGGGACGAGAGATGCTACGGCTGTGACGAGTGTTAGAGGAGTGACCAGAGCCCTCGGTCGCAAGCGACGGTTAGGTTCTGACATACTTGCGTTCTAGCATCGCCGGGGCCCAAGATCCTTTGTACTTGTTGTTGTTGTCCTGCAAGCTACACTGCCTGAAGTGGAAGTGCAATAGGTCAGCTAATTGTGTAGCAAAGCTGAGCCGGCGGTAAGAACTGCATTGAGAGTACAGCCGCAAATTGCATCCATTGATGCAAACCGCCGGTCGCCCAGTCGAACAACCGTCGAATACCCCGCGAGCGAAGGCCTGATTCCCCTGGCTCAGGCTTGCCCGGATATACCTGGTGAAATATGGGGCGTCATTTCTGGAGGCCACTCGTCACGAACATCTGTAATTTCGGCACACTGGCGGCGCGGGCCGGATCTGCCCACCCGTACCGGCCTGGGTGCGAGCGCGCACACGCCGGAGAGCCTGCGCCAGATGGGAAGCCGCAGCTCGTGGGCCGGCACCGGGTCCCGGACGGTCGCGACGATTATCCATCACCGGATTATCTGCTTGCGTCCTATCTTGGTATCCTAACCCGTATGGCCACGAGCGCACCGGAACGAGCGGTACCGGATCTGAGCTTCATGCTGGCGCATACCGCGCACGTGCTGGCGACCCGGATGACGGCTGCGTTCGCCGAGATCGGCATCACGCCGCGGGACTACTGCGTTCTGTACCACGCCACCTCGGGCGAGCTCACGCAGATCGAGCTGGCCAGGGTCTCCGACCTGGACAAGACCACGATGGTGGTGACCCTGGACGAGCTGGAGAAGGCCGGGTACGCGCAGCGCCGCCCGTCCCAGGCGGACCGGCGGGCCCGGGTCGTTGTGGTCACCGATGAGGGCACGCGGCTGGTCGCGGCCGGCCACGAGATCGCCGACAGGGTGCACGCGGAAGTCCTGGCGGAACTGCCGCCAGCCAGCCGCGCCGCGTTCGTGGACTCGCTTACCCGGCTCGTCGGCGGGCTGTTGGCCGAGCCGGTCGAATGCGAGCGGCCGGTGCGGCGGGCCCGGCAGGCCAGCTGACCTATCTCCCCTCCTGCCTCCCCTTGGGCCGCTGTCCGCGGCCCGGGGATGTGCCCTCCAGCGCTCGATCCGAAAAAGATTGTCTGTTAATAGATAATCTGCTACGGTCCCACCTGTTACCCCGAACAGGAGGCACGCCATGTCCGTCAAGATCCCGGCAGCCAGTCACGATCAACGCCAGCTCGCGCTGTGGCTGCTGTGCGCCGCCAGCCTGATGATCATCCTCGACGGGACGATTGTCACCGTGGCGCTGCCGGCCATCCAGCGGCACCTCGGATTTACCGCGGCCAACCTGAGCTGGGTGATGAATGCGTACCTGATCGCCTTCGGCAGCCTGCTGCTGCTCGCCGGGCGCCTCGGCGACCTCATCGGCCGCAAGCGCATGTTCCTGTCCGGCCTGGCGGCCTTCACGGTCGCGTCGCTGGCCTGCGGGCTGTCTACCGGTCCCGCGATGCTGATCGCCGCGCGGTTTGCCCAGGGGATCGGCGGTGCGATGGTGTCGGCGGTGAGCCTGGGCATGATCGTGACACTGTTCCCCGAACCGGGGGAGCAGGCGAAAGCGATCGGCGCGTTCAGCTTCGTCGGTGCTGCTGGCGCTTCCATCGGCCTGGTGCTCGGCGGCATCCTGACCCAGGCAGCTGGCTGGCAGGCGATCTTCTTCGTCAACGTGCCCATCGGCATCCTGGCCGGCCTGTCTGCCGTCCGGGTGCTGGCTGCCGACCGCGGGACCGGGCTCCACGGCGGCGCCGACTGGCTGGGGGCCTTGCTGGTCACCGCGGGCCTGATGCTCGGGGTCTACACGATCGTCGGGACCGCCCGGTACGGCTGGGGCTCAGCCCGCCTCCTCCTCCCGGCCGCCCTGGCCGGGGCGCTTCTCGCAGGGTTCGTGACCCGCCAAGCGACGGCCCGCAGACCGCTGGTGCCGCTGCGCATCTTCGCGGTGCGCAACGTAGCCGGGGCAAACCTCGCCCAGCTCCTGGTGATCGCCGCCGCCTTCGGGTTCCAGGTCACCATCACCCTGTTCATGCAGCGCGTCCTCGGCTACGGCGCGGCCGCATCCGGCCTGGGCCTGCTGCCCACTGCCGCGGTCATCGGCGCTGTCTCGCTCGGCTTGTCCGCCCGCATCGCCGCCCGCTTCGGCCAGCGTGCCATGCTGCTGGCGGGGCTGGTACTCATCGCCGCCGCGCTGGCCCTGCTGACCCGGGTCCCAGTGCACGCGAGCTACCCGGCGCACCTGCTCCCGGCGCTGCTGATCTTCGGCGCTGGCGGCGGGCTCACCCTGCCGGCCCTGGCCTCGCTCGGCATGTCCAGAGCGACGGAAAGCGACGCCGGGCTCGCCTCCGGCCTGTTCAACACCACCCAGCAGATCGGCGCGGCCCTCGGCGTGGCAGTGCTGTCCGCCCTAGCCGCCGCGTACACCGGCGGCTTGCACGCCGGCACCGGCAGCGCCGCCGCGCTGGCCGCCGGCTACCGCCTCGCCTTCGCCACCGGCACGGGACTCGCCGTGGCGGCGATCATCGTGGCGGCCGCCCTGCTCTGGCCGAGGACCCGGCCCGCGCCGCGCCCAGCGCCGGCCGCCGACACCCGCCACGACACGCCATGCCGAGTTCCCGACTGACAAGCGACCAGCGGCAGCGGCGCGGTCTCACGGCCTATACCGATGGTCCGCCTCGGCGAGACGGCGAGCGAGTTCACCGATGTTGCGGGCGCCGATCAGGTCGCGCGCGGTGGGATGATCGCGTGGCGGCATCGCCCAGTAATCGCCGGTGGCATGGCCGCGCCAGATCCGCCACCGCGGATACTGACGACGGAGCCGCTCAAGGTCGGCGCCTTGGTTGCCGCGACTGTCGCCGGGGCTCATTGCGGCCGCCGGCGGAGCGAGGCCGCCGACGGCGTGCCAGCGCCACCAATCATGGCGTTCGCCAGCATGCCGCGGATGGAGAGCAGGCCGTGGGCTGCCGTGCTGCGCGGGCCTGGCGGCTGGGCCCCTGGGCGGGGGGCGGGCGCCATGGCTGCCTCCTTCGCAGCGCGATCTGCGATGCCGGTGCCGGTGGGCTGGCCGGGCCTGGCGCGGCCTGCCCGTGCCCCCACCTGCCTTGGCGGCTGGCTGGATGCTACAGGTGCCGCGCCACAGCGCCACCTGTCAGGCCGTGTCACGGGAAATCGCGGGGCCCGTCCAAGGGGTGGGCCAGGCCCGCGCGGAGAAGAGCTCTCCACCCGGAGAAACGCCGGCGCCGCCGGCGCTGTTACACCCCGGTGGCTACCGTGGCGCACGGCCGGGAATTACCGGCCCGATGCTCAGCCGCGCCAGCCGCAACCGGACTTCAACGTGTGCATGTGTCGCTGGCCGCGCCGCCGATGACCGAAGCGGATGCCTTCCAGCTGGGGAAACGTTGCGAAGAAGTGCTCGGCGAGGGTGCCTAGTTTCACCGAGGTGCCGATCCGGCAGCCAGACCAACCTCACGACCCGCATCACATCCACGTTTGCGCTGCCCGCCTCAGCCCGGGCATCCCCGCTGTGCCTGGGCCCGCTCGCTGAGCTCCTCGGCTACCTTGCGTTGCGCTGCTGGCTGGCGCTGACCGCGCGCTGGTAGCGCTTGGCCAGCTTGCGCAGCGCGTCCACCAGCTCTGGCGAGTCCAAGATCTCGAAGTCGGCGTCCAGCATGCCCAGATACAGGGCGAGCATCTCGGGATGGTCGGAGCCGGGCTCGAACACGCACTGGTTCTCCCCCAGGGACTGCACCTGCGTGGGGATCGGCAGCCGGCCCTGCACGTACGCGGCGGGTGCGTGCACGATCACCCGCGCCCGGTACAGCCAGGTCGCCTCGCCGGCTCCGCGTGCCACCTCCGCCGCGATGTCCCGGTCGGGGGGCAGCGCACGCGGCGTGAAGCGCGGCCCTGCCGGGCTGCGCGGCTCGATCCGGTCGACCCGGAAGGTGCGCCAGGCGTTCCGGCCGGTGTCCCAGGCCACCAGGTACCAGCGCCGCCGGTCGTTCACTAGCCGGTAGGGCTCCACCGAGCGCCGGCTGGCCGCCCCGGAATGCGCTCGGTAGTCAAACCGGAGCCGCTCGTGGTCCCGGCAGGCGCTCGCGATCACGGTCAGCACGTCCGGATCCACCTGCGGGCCGGGAGACGGCATCGATAGCGTGACCATATGGAAGGCGCTGACCCGGCGGCGCAGCCGCGAGGGAAGCACCTGCTGCAGCTTCGCCAGCGCGCGCACCGAGGTCTCCTCGATCCCCGCGACCGAGCCACTCGCGGCGGTACGCAATCCGACCGCGATCGCTACCGCCTCATCGTCGTCAAGCAGCAGCGGCGGCAGGGCACCGCCGGTGCCGAGCCGGTACCCGCCGGCCACCCCCGGCCGCGCCTCGACCGGGTAGCCGAGCCCGCGCAGCCGGCCCACGTCGTTGCGGATGGTCCGGGTGGTGACGCCGAGCCTGGCAGCGAGCTCGGCACTGGTCCAATCGCGCCGTGCCTGCAACAGCGATAGCAAGCGCAGCAGCCGCGCGGACGTTTCCAGCATGCTCCGATCCTCGCGGCAATCTAGGAACATTTCTTTCCTTTATTGACTCTAGCCTGCTCCACGAGGACATAAGAGATCGCGCGGCCGTGCCGGCCCGTTGAGAAGGAGAAAAAGCGATGAGCGACGACATCCGGTCCTTCCGGATCGAAATCCCCCAGTCCGACCTCGACTCGCTGAACGGCCGGCTCGCCAGCGCCCGCTGGCCCGGCGAGCTGCCCGGTGTGGGATGGGGCCGCGGCGTACCGCTGGGGTACCTGCAGGATCTTGCCGGGCATTGGCAGGCGCAGTACGACTGGCGCGCCGCCGAGGCGCAGCTCAACTCCTACCCGCAGTTCACCACCGAGATCGACGGCCAGCAGATCCACTTCATGCACGTGGAATCCGGCCAGCCCGGCGCCAAGCCACTGCTGATCACCCACGGCTTCCCCAGCACGGTCGCCGAGTTCCTGCACCTGATCGAGCCGCTGGTCAACCCATCCGGGGGGCAGGCGTTCCATATCATCGCGCCGTCCTTGCCCGGATACGCGTTCTCCACCCCACTGGCCGACACCGGCTGGACGATGAGCCGCGCCGCCCGCGCCTGGGCCGAGCTCATGCGCCGCCTCGGATACCGGCGGTACGGAGTGCATGGCGGCGACATCGGCGCCGGCGTGTCCGGCATGGTGGCCGGCCTGGACAGCGAGCAAGTAATCGGCATGCACGTCGTGACCGACCCGCTGACTGCCGCGAACACCGCCACCTTCCTGCCCGGGATGGCCGAACGGCTCGACGCCAGCGACCCGGTGGACAAGCTGATCCTGGGCCGGATGGAGGAGTTCACCAAGGACGGCTCGGGCTACCTGGCCATCCAGAACACCCGGCCGCAAACCATCGGCTACGGCCTGACCGACTCACCGCTGCTGCAGCTGGCCTGGATCGCCGAGAAATTCCACGAATGGACCGACCTGCCCATCGACCTCGACCAGCTGCTCACCACGGTCAGCCTCTACTGGTTCACCGGCTCCGGCGCCAGCGCGGCCCACACCCTCTACGAGCAGGCACACTCATCCGACTGGGGCCCCCCGCCGTCCGTCCCGCAGGGCTTCGCGGTCTTCGGCGCCGACCAGACGGTGCGAAGGCTGGTCCCCGCCCCGGACGACGCGCACTGGACCGAGTTCGCCCGCGGCGGGCACTTCCCGGCGATGGAGGCTCCCGCCGAGCTGGCCGCGGACCTGCAGGCGTTCTTCGGGCCACTGCAGTAACCATGCGCCGGAATAAGGCTTGCCCAGACTGTGCCGGTGATGCAACGCTGCCGGTCGACGGCCGGTGCACGAGAGGATGAGATGGCCCGGACGACGATCACGCGCCTGCGCACGAAGGCGAGCCAGGATCGCAGCGAGCTGGACCGCCTGCTCGACAGCGTCCACATCGGGCACTTTGCGCTGGTGGCAGAGGACGGGCAGCCGGTCGTGCTGCCGACGGCAGTCGCGCGAGACGGCGACCGGATGCTCGCGCACGGCTCCACCGGCTCGGGGTGGATACGCCGGCTCGCGGCGGGCGCGCCGACAAGCCTTGCCGTGACGTCCTTCGACGCACTCGTCGTCGCACGCTCGGCGTTCGAGTCGTCGATGCGCTATCGCAGCGCGGTGATCTTCGGGCGGTGCGTGCAGCTCACCGACCCGGACGAGAAGCTTCGAGCGCTCGACACCGTGGTCGAGGCGCTGCTGCCCGGGCGCCTAGCCGAGGTGCGCCCCTCGACGCGCAAGGAACTGGCCAAGACGCTCGTGCTCGCCCTGCCGATCACAGAGTGGTCGCTGAAGGTTTCCGACGGATGGCCCGACGACCCAACGGAGGACTGCGCCGGGCCGGCCTGGGCAGGGGTGCTCCCGGTCCAGGTCCGCTACCGCGCCCCCATCCCGGCGCCGGACCTGCGCGCTGGGATTCCCGTCCCTGAATCGGTGCGCCGCATTCAGGACTCTTCCGCCTAGTTCGGACGATGGAACTGGCCGGATCGGGTCGCTGTCAGCGGCTGCGGGTGTGGGCGATGACCCGGATGTACTGGTAGTCCAATTCTGCTGGGCCGTCCGGGGGGCCGGTGTTGTTCTTTGTCGCGAAGGAGAGGAAGTCGTGGTCGAGGGCGGCCGCCTCGTTGGGTGTGAGCTCTGCGTAGATCGCCGCGACTGGTCCGAAGGTTTCCTTGTAGTACTGGCAGTATCCGCGCGGCCCGCCCGGTATCCGCTCGGTGTAGGTGCCTGGCGTGATCTCCAGTGAGCTGACCCGGTCGCCAAACACGCGGCCGATGTGCTCGGAGTCACCCCACAGCAATGGCGAGGACGCCCAGGGCGGGGGCGGCGGGGCGTAGCTGGCGAACGTGTCGAGGAAGCCGGCCAGCAAGCCGTCCGCGGCGAAGTTGATCATCCCGATGGTTCCGCCGGGGCGGCACACGCGCACCAGTTGCTCGGCGACGCGCTGGTGGTCAGGTGCCCACATGGCCCCGACCGAGGAGGTGACGATGTCGAACTCGGCGTCGGCGAATGGCAGGTCCTCGGCATCACCCTCAACCCAGCGGATCCGCAGTCCATCTCGTTCGGCCATCCGACGCCCTGCGGCGAGGTTCTGGGGGGTCAGGTCCGAGGCCACCACGTTCGCGCCGGCTTCGGCGGCCCGAAGCGCCACGTTCCCAGATCCAGCCGCGACGTCGAGCACGCGGTCGGCCGGCCCGATCTGGCACGCGGTTACCAGCTCAGCCCCCAGATGCCAAACCAGGTCAGCTGCGAACCGGTGGTAATCGCCCTGTGCCCAGGCCCGCCGCACGCCCGCCTTGTAGGCGCGGTCTTCCCGGACTCGGTCGTCTAGGTTCATGATCAATCTCCATTCTGGTCAGGTCTCAGGCTGCCCGCGATCATCCGCAGCGGGGAAGTACGAAATTTGGACTACCGAAGCTTGGCCACGGGAGGACAGTGGACTCATGCGCGGATACGGCCAGTACTGCCCGGTCGCGCTCGCGGCGGAAGTGTTCGCGGAGCGGTGGACGCCGATCATCATCCGTAACCTCATGATCGGCTGCGAGCGGTTCGGTGAGGTCCTCGACGGCGCCCCTGGGCTGCCGCGCAGCGTGCTGTCCCAGCGCCTGCGGCGGCTGGAGGCCGACGGAGTGATCACCCGCCTGCCGGGCCCGGGCGGCCCCGTTTACCGGCTCACGGAGGCGGGACGCGAGCTGGGCGACGTCTGCTTGGCTCTCGGCGCGTGGGGAGCACGGTGGCGCGAGGTCCTGCCGATCCATATGGATCCCTACCTTGCGCTGTGGATGCTTGCCCGGCTGATCGAACCAGCAAGCCTGCCGCGGGAGCGGATCGTCGTGCGCTTTGACCTCACCGACCGGGGCAACCCCGGCCGTTACTGGATCGTCGCCGCCCGCCGGGGCAACGAGGTCTGCGTCGAGCCACCCGGATTCGATGAGGACGGCATCGTAACCACGGACGCGCAATGGCTGGTGCGCTGGCACAACGGCACGGTCAGCCTTGCCGCCGCGCAGAAGGCGGGCGGCATGGCCGTCGCGGCGCCGCGATGGCTGGCCAGGACCCTCGGCGAGTGGGGCCGCCTGAGCCCCTACGCCGGCATCACCCATCGCAACGAACATTCCGGCCGCACTTCGCCGGAGGATACTGAGCAGGCATCCTGAACGAGCTGCCCGCGGGCACGCGGCCAGGTGATGCTGTTGCCCCGGCGCGAGCTGCCCGCACGGGACGGCCCGGGCCGTGGCAGCATGACTGGAAATGGCACCGACAGTGCCGTGTCTGGCTTTTGGCGGGCGCCCTAGTGACCGTGGCCCAGGGCCAGGGAGGGACCGTGGACATCACCCAGCTGATCCTCGACGACCACCACGAGCAGCGCCGGCTGTTCGCGATCTTGGAGCAGATCGGGCGCACGGACACCGCCGCCCTGTCGGCGGTGTGGGCGCGGCTGGGCGCGTTCCTGGACCTGCACGCGGCGGCGGAGGAGGCGATCTTCTATCCAGCGCTGCTGCAAGTGGGCCTCGCCGCGGGCCGGCGGGCCGGGGCAGAGGGAGAGACGCTGGATGCGATCCGAGACCACAATGACATCAGAGACGCGGTCGCGGAGGTCGCCCGCCACCAGGTCGGCAGCGACGGCTGGTTCGCCGCCGTCGCGGCGGCGAACCTGGCCAACGGCGATCACATGGCCGAGGAAGAACGCGAGGGCCTGACCGACTTCCGCCGCCTCGCCGGGCTGCAACAGCGCCATGACCTGGCCGCCGCCTTCGCCACCTACCAGGCGCGGAACTTCGCCGGCGTCCCGGCCGTCGACCGGGATCCGGAAAGCTACATCCGTCAGGCGGAGCAGGACTACGCCCCTCAGGCGGAGCAAGACCTGCCGCCGCGTGCCGCGGGATCGCTCAACATCGGCAGCCTCAAAGGGCAATGATCAAGGTCAAGGGGCCGGCATGAAGGCGATCCGTTTCGACAGGTACGGCCCGCCGGAAGTGTTGCACTTGCGGGACGTCGAGATGCCTGCGGTCGGCGACAACGACGTGCTGGTCCGGGTGCGGGCGGCGTCGGTCAACCCGCTGGACTGGCACTTCATGCGGGGCTCGCCGTATCTGGTCCGGATGCTGACCGGGCTGTCGCGGCCCAGGGCCGGCGCGGCCAAGCTGGGCGCTGACATGGCGGGGTCGGTTGAGGCGGTGGGCAAGAATGTGACCGAGTTCCGGCCCGGCGACGAGGTGTTCGGTGGCCTGGACGACCGCGGGACCCTCGCCGAGTACCTGAGCATCCGCGAGGATGCGGCGGTGCAGGCAAAGCCTGCCGGCCTGACCTTCGAGCATGCGGCGGCCGTGTCGGTGGCGGCCGGCACCGCCTTGCAGGCGCTGCGCGACAAGGGGCACGTCCAGCCCGGGCACAAGGTGCTGATCAACGGCGCGTCGGGCGGGGTGGGGACGTTCGCGGTGCAGATCGCCAAGGCGTTCGGCGCCGAGGTGACTGGCGTGTGCAGCACGCAGAACGTCCAGACAGCCGCCTCGATCGGCGCCGACCACGTGATCGACTACACGCGCGAGGACTTCACCCGCGCCCGGGGGGAATACGACCTGCTGGTCGACATCGCGGGCAACCGGACCCTGGCGGAGACCAGGCGGGTTCTGGTCCCGAAGGGAGTGCTGGTGGGGGTGGGAGGCCCGAACAAGGGCGACTGGGCTGGGCCGCTAGGCCGCTCGGTCAAGATGGTCCTCTTGTCACCCGCCGTGAGCCAGCGAATGGTTTTCTTCCTGGCCCACCAGACCAAGAAGGATCTGGCCGTCCTGCGCGAACTTCTCGAGACCGGGAAGATCACGCCAGTTATCGACCGGACCTACCCGCTGAGCGACGCTGCCGCGGCCATCCGCTACCTCGAACAAGGACACGCCAGGGGGAAGGTTGTCGTCATTGTGTGAGCCGGCGGGTCGTGGTGACCACAGCTCGACATGGCCGGTGCCAAGACAGCGGACAGAACAATCTGTTCGGCACGGCCGTTGTGATCACGCTGCCGGCGCGGATGGGGACCTGGCTGCTGCCTTCGGCCGGTCTGGCAGGCGTGGATTAGGGTGGGTGGTAATGCGGCTCACGGTGCTGGGTGGATGCGGTGCGTGGCCGGAAGCGGGTCAGGCATGCAGTGGCTTCCTAGTGGAGCATAACGGGTTTCGGCTGGTTCTTGATCTTGGGTATGCGACCGTGCCGCGGCTGCTGGGACGAGCTGCGCCGGATCAGGTTGATGCCGTGTTCATCAGCCATGGTCACCCTGATCATTGCGCGGATTTGAATCCGCTGCTGCGGGCGCGGGTGATGCGCGACGATCCGGCGGGGGCGCTGCCGGTGTACGCGCTGCCGGGTGCCCTGGATGCAGTGCTGGCGCTGGATCGCCCAGGGATGCTGGCGGGAGCCCTGGAACTGACGAACCTGAGCCCGGGCGGGCGGCTGGAGATCGGGCCATTCCGGGCAGAGACCTGGCTGCTGCCCCATTCGGTGCCCAATGTTGGCCTGCGGCTGGCCGCGGGCGGGGTGGTCCTGGCCTACACCGGTGACTGCGGGCCGAGTCCGCTGCTGGCTGAACTGGCGGCCAAGGCGGACCTGCTGCTGGCTGAGGCCAGCTACGTCGATCAGGTCCCGCAAAACTTGCAGGGCTACCTGTCCAGTGCGGGCCAGGCGGGCAGGCGGGCTGCGCAGGCCGGGGCCGGGCGCCTGCTGCTGACACATCTGCTGCCCGGGACCGACCCAGCGGCTGCGCGGGGCGCAGCCACTAACCATTACACCGGCCATGTCGGCGTTGCGGCCCCTGGTCTGGTCCTAGACCTTCAATGAGCGTTCTTATGGCCTGACTTCCGCGCCCGGATGCCGCTCCGCACTTCGCCAGCTAACCCCAGCCACGGTCACGCGCACGACGGGCGGCAGCAGCGGACGCGGCTCTGACCAGCAATGCCAGGCCGGCGAGGGCTGAGTGCGGCCCGCTGCGGCCAGCAGCATATGAACGCCTCGGGGTACTGGCTGCCTGGCGCCAATTACGGTGCCCGGGCAGCCAGCCCGGGTCCTGCGAACTGCTGGTGGTGGGGGATTAGACGGTGACGTACCCGCCGCGGGAGTCTGTGTGCGGGGCGGTGTCGTCGTCGAACCAGATTCCGCCTTCGGCCAGGTAGCGGAAGTGCAGGGTGCGGCCGGCGGGGACGGTGACCGTGGCGCTGCGGGTACCGTTGGCCCGGCGCCGCAGGGGGTGGGCGTACGGGTCCCAGTCGTTGAAGTCACCGACCACCGATACCGCCCCGCCGGGGGTATCGCGGGGCAGCGCGAAGGTCACCCGCACGGTGCCGGTGCGCCCGGGCTTGGCAGTCTTAATCACCTGTTTCTCCGCTTCTGTGGTTGAGCCACCCTGTTTAGGGTGATTATCTCGAACTTACGTTCACCGTGGCTCGTATCGCGCTTCACATGTCCGGCGTGTCGCGGGCACGGTGCGGGCCGCACCCGGCCGGCCCCCGTGGTGGTCGCTGCCCGCGGCATGGGCGGGGCGCCTGCCTAACCCGCCCACGGCGACGCGGGGGAGCCGGCGTTGCGGGCTGCTGCCCACCTCCTCGCGGCAGTTGCGGATGTCCTCCACCGTGAAGGACGCCGCGTAACTATTCGGCGTGCCGACGATCGAGCGACAAGGATTCGGCAGCGATCTGTTTGCGAGGTGGACCAGCGCCTTCGCACGCGCACGCACCCGCCTTATTGAAGGATCTGAACCGTCCCGGGGTTTCGGGGTGCTCCGGGCTGCCGGGGCGATTCACGGACAACCGCGGTCCTAGCCAGCGGAGCTCGCCCCACCCGGCAACTGGTGAAAGGAACCAGGCTCTGTCTCCTGCCTCGGCCGCTGAAGGGGCCATGTGGCTGGACTCGCGATGGCAACGTCGCGGGCATACGAAAAGCAGTTGACAAAGACCACCGGGCGATTGAAGCTGAAGCGGGCACGACCTAGCAGATCTCAGCGATGATCGGCCGCGAGCGAGTTAGGCCTGCCCGATGCCAATGAAATCGGTAACCGATCGTGCTGATTTCCCGTGAGGCTGCCAATTCTGTTCGGGACCAGCTGACATACCTGTCGTGTATGCAGATGCGCCGGGCCGGAGCTAATGTCCGAACCGGCGAGCTCGAGGACGAAACAAAAGTAACTCAGAGGATCACTTCAGTGGGCCTACAGCATATCTGAAGGGTCCAGGTGCAGGATGGATAGTGATCGGAGGCAACTAGGGCCAGATTGTGGCCCTAATTGCGCCGGGCTACCGGCCTAGCACGGGGGGAAGGAGAATAAGGTCATGACCACTCAGGCAGCCCGGATGCGCGATGGCCCGTCCCTCACTGACCTGATGACACGCGCCACAGGCGGCGACAAGCAGGCATGGGACGCGCTCGTCGAGCGCTACATCCCGCTAGTCTGGTCGATCTGCCGTCGGCACCGGCTGGACAACGCCGATGCCCGCGACGTCAGTCAGACCGTATGGCGGCAGCTGGCCGGCCAACTCGGCACGCTTCGCAATCCGGCGGCGCTGGCGGGCTGGCTCGCCATCGCCAGCCAGCAGGAATGCGACCGGATCCGGGCCGCCGCGCACCAGCCGCCCCGTCCCGGGCAGCTGCCAGAAGCCGCGAACATCCGCGCCGAGAAGCCCCGGATAGCACAACAGGAGCTGCTCATGGCCGAGCGCCACGCGGCACTGTGCGAGGCATTTGCGTATCTGCCGGCACACTGTCGGCGGCTGATCGCCATGCTCATCCAAGACCCGCCGGCACCAGACGCCGAGATCAGCGCCGAGCTGGGCATCCCGGCCCCGAGCATCAGGCAGCACTGCCACGGCTGCTTGGAAAAGCTGCGGCGCTATCCGGCAATCGCCACACTGATCCACGCTGGGACCAGCAGCGGAAGTGAGACATCGGTACGGGCCGTAGGACTGTTTTGACTTCCCATTACGCGTTCGGGGCGTCCTGGGATGGGTCGCTGCGGCAGCTGTCGCCTGGCGTCAAGGTGGGCTCAGCTACTCGGTCAGCGCGGACCCGCCGCTGACTACCGCCCCGCTCGTCGCTATTGCGGACAGCGCGGCTGGCGGATAGGGGCCGGGAAAATCGGTCGCTGTCGAGGCGCCCGGTCGGGCACCATAGCTAGGCGGTTTCCCGGAATGAGAACAAATGACTACTCCCGAGCATAGTCACGGCTCACCGGCCCGGAAAGGGGCGGTGCTGCTCGTGCTGGGCTACTACGGCCGGCAGATGGCCAGGCTCTGGCGCTTCACGGTGCCCGCGATGTTGCTGCCCGCGCTGGGGAACACGTGCATCTTCTACGTCGCGCCGCTGATTGTGGCTCATCTGGTCGGCAGCTTTGCCGGCCACGGGCTGGCCGGGACCGGCGCGGCGATGCCGTATGTGCTCGGCTTCGCAGGGGTGCTGCTTTTCGCCGAGATCGTGTGGCGGTTCGGCCTCCACGGCCTGATCCGACTCGAGGGTCATGGAATCGAGAACCTCTACGTGATCGGTATGGACGAGCTGCTGGCGAAGGACGCGGCGTTCTTCCATGACAACTTCGCTGGTTCGCTGACCAAGCGGGTGCTGAGCTTCGCTTCCCGGTTCGAGGACTTCACCGACAATCTGGTGTTCAACATCGTCGGCAGCCTCGTGCCGCTGGCATTCGCCTCGGTGGTGTTGTGGCGCTA
>Ga0126380_10000011_pt1 | contig 34297 bp, 56 predicted proteins | sample PanSoiMetPlot_26_FD_92544 | JGI IMG/M metagenome (GOLD analysis project Ga0126380, IMG submission 92544) | Tropical forest soil microbial communities from Panama - MetaG Plot_26 | ecosystem: Environmental > Terrestrial > Soil > Tropical forest > Bulk soil | place: Panama | collected 2016-02-17
TCGGCCCGGCGACGAATAAACGGTTTCGACAATAATGATTTACTTCTTTCAGTTCTGAACGGAAAACACTCTCTTAAGGCCAGATATATGTCATGTATATCTGGCCTTTTTTTTGCCCTAAAACTAATGATTTCCCTTGTAATTTAATGTTTTTTCTCTTGTGCAAGCGTTACACTTGATATATATTCCCTTCTGTCAGGGCGCAATGAGGCGCCAGGCAAGATTAGAAAAGAACACTAAACGGAGGACAGTCATGCAAGCGATTACAGCAAGTGAAATCAAAGTCGGCGACATTATCCTGAAAGAGTCATGGAGATCCCGCAATGCTGGCAAGGTCGTCATCAATATTGCATCAACAAAGACATTTGTCTTTTTGACGTTCGCAGATAAACAAACTTCAAAGATGCGCGCCGATAAAATCATTGCGGTCGACCGTGTTGAAATTATCGAAAGCTATGCGAGCGCTGTACAGAAATGGCATGAAATAGTGGAACAAAACGCCATCCTACATGAGCGCGATTTTTCAGGCAAATACGTCGACATACTGTGGATTCATGAGGCTTTCTTGCATGTGCCTCAAAACATTGTCGACACAATTTTCTTTGATGAAGATACGACAAAAGCTTTCAGTGAATTCGCGCGCAGCATTGAGAAAAGAATCATGGAAATTCGCGCGCAGGCGCCGGCGCCGCTTACAGCATGTTCGGATTGCGGAAATGTAAGGTCGCAATCTGAATGCACAAAAGACGAATATTGCGAAAAGCATTTTCAAGAGTCATTTAAACAAGCGGCGCCGAGCGCCAGCAACGCGCGCTTTGACCGTTTCGATATTTGCGAAGCGTATCTAGCCATTGAAATGGACTATAACGAAGGTGGCATGGTCAAAGGCAAGTCGTATAGTAGCCAGCTACACCGCATGCAGTTTCGCGCGGGCGCCGCGTTCAAGGGATTTGATTCACTGACAGAAAATGGCAAAAAGATTTACATGGCTAAGGCGCAGTCTTTAGGCTTTATCAAAGCGGAGGATACTATGGACAGAGAACAAATCATGAATGAATACGATGTGGAGAGCGGCGTTATCAAGTCGCCTGGCAAATTCGAAGGCGAAGCGCTTTATGTGCCTTTTTTTTATAACGCCTATCTTGATGGCATGGCTGACGAATACGACAACGATGTTGTCATATTCAATATCTCGGATGACGATTGCGTAAAATTTCCAGAATTGCGAGGCGTCAAAACTTTGCGCCTTAGCGAATCTGATAGCGGCTTTGTCTACGCCGAAACGGAATAGTCGAAATGCAAACGGGCGCCGCGCCAGGCGCCCACACTCAACACTTGAACACTAAACGGAGACATCATGACGATTTCAGAATTCAATCCTGATTGTATGGACATTGAAGAGCTTGATACGTTCGGCCGCAGATTCGCTACAGACGATTATCAGGCAAGGGCATTTTTCGAAGGCGCGCCCGATGGATATATGACGGCGTACGCTCATTTGATTATGTACGCCATTTTGAAATCGCGCGCGATGGAACTACGCGCGAATGGCGATATACAAGGCGCGCTTTGGTGTGAGGGAATTTGCGAGCGCATATACAGCGCTTTGCCAGATTTCGCCCGATGGTAAACAGAGCCGAATGCGGGCGCCCGCGCCAGGGCGCCCAAAACAAAGAACACAAGAACACTAAACGGAGAAAATATCATGTCGAAAATTCCAAACTGTTTTGAATGTGGCGAAGCTTGCGAGCAAACAGGGCGCAACACTTGGTATTGTCCCTCTTGTGACGTCTGTCCAGAATGCTTTTGCCCGCAAGTAGACAATGGCGGACATTACCCGGAATGCTCTGAACTGGCGCCGCCAATTCAATACGCCAATATCGTATTCGCGCAAGGTGATGACGCGACAGAGCCGTTAGAGATACTGGACAGAGACGGAGAGCAAGCGGCGATTGAATACCTGGCGCAGTGGGACTATGGCGAATATCACGAAGTAAGAGAGGCGCCGGCGGCCGGCGCCAGTGATTACACTTTTAAATCGGGCGCCTATGTACTCTCTTACAATTTGCGCATGGGCTATATCGGACTAGAAAGAATTATTGACTAAACGCAAACGGGCGCCGGCCGGCGCCCACCTTTCAACACTGAACACTGAACGGAGAAAAAAACCATGTCAGCATTTCTGCAAAGCCACAAAGCATATGACTCAATCGCCTGTACTCTCATACGCTGGACGAATTCGCATGACTGGCGCGTTAAGCGCCTGGCGCAAGAGGTCATGGGCGTTATCAATCAAACACGGACGGCGCCCGATGATATCCACGTTTATGAAATACCGGAATGGATTATCAAAAAATGGAGTGAGGATTTACAGCGCGCGAATGTGGCGTCAGTAAATTACCGATATCGCGAGAGCAATACAAGCGATTATAAATGCAATCCGCTGATAGGGCGCCAATTGTCAGCCGTTGAATTGATCAAACTTCTGTACTCTGTCGATTATCAATCTTGCGAGCCTGAGAACTGGCAGGACTCGCCAATCGCTAAAGAGCTGCGCGCCGTGACGCTGGCGCTCGCTGAGCATATAGTCCGTGAATCGTCGGCGTTTGAGAAAGCCGACACATGGAGCATGTGACACTCGAAAGGCGGCGCCGCGTCAGGCGCCGCCACACTCAACACTGAACACTAAACGGAGGACAGACATGAACGAATTGCAGCGCGATGATAATGGAAAATTGATCTCTTTCGCCTGGCCTGGCGGATACCCGGTTTTCTATCTGGACAAGGAAAACAGCGTCTTATGTCCAGATTGCGCCAATAGAGACGTCGATCAATCGCAAGAGGTGATTGCGGCCGATGTAAATTGGGAAGATAGCGCGCTCTATTGCGACGATTGCAGTAAGCGTATTGAGAGCGCTTACAACGAGCCGGAGGACAAATAGTCGAAACGATAGCGGGCGCCGATCGGCCGGCGCCCATTCACTCAACACTTGAACACTAAACGGAGAACATCATGGAAAATGAAAAGCTTTCGAAATCAGACTATCAAGCGGCGATCTATTCGCAATCAGCGGTAAACGCCAGCGGGTTAATCAAGTCGCTCGCCGAGATCACCACGCGCATATGGAACACGGCGCGCGAAATCGGCAAAGGTACGGCATGGGTGAATCAACATCCGATCATTCAATTATTCACCTATCAGATTGTCGCGCTGTCTTTCAAACGTGAATTCATTGATTGGGATGGATACACAAAAGCCTATGCCTTTGTTCAGCAAGTCGTAAACGGCAACCTGGCGCCTGATGACGACTGGGCAAACTGCAACGCGAGTATAGGCGCGGAGGAAAGCCATGAACTGTCATAAATGCGGCGCAGAGGCTTATCAATCATCGCGCTACTGTAACCGATGCGGCGCCCGGCTCAAGCGCAAAAGCGAACTGGCCTGGCGCGTCAAGATGGTCATATTCGTGACTCTGATCATAGCGCTACTGCTCGCGCTCGCGTCGGCGTCGCATAGATAGTCAATAAGGCGTCCGGCCGCAGGGCGCCCACATTTCAACGGAGGAAAGAACATGAAAGAAAAGACTTGCCCTCATTGTCATTTGAAGGCGCCGCGCGTCAATTGTGAAAACTGCGGGCGCGATATGTGCGAGGACTGTATGCGCGGGACAGTTTGCGGGTCGTGTGAGGATCGAGCGACAGAAGGCGAGGAGGATAAAACACATGCCGAAACGAATATACATTGAGCAGTTCAGCCATTGGTGGATGTTTACGGCTGATCAGTTCAAACACTTTCTTGAGATCGGAGACAAGCAAGAGTGGTTCCTAAACGATCTTGGCAAGAAATTATCGCGCCGGCCAAAGTCTATCGGCGCCGAACCGTGGAACGATGGCGAGCGCTACTATGATGGCTATTATTCGCGAACAGACGCCGCGATATTTTTCACCATGCCATGCGACTGGAACGCCGACGAATGGCAACTAGCGCGACAACGGTTTGCCGAATTTCAAAAGGGAGGATCGAGTCATGCCAGTTCGCACGGCAATCACATTTGAGTCAACCGCAGAGAAAGAGAGATTTGAGAAGCTGGCCGCAAGGGCCAAGCTTTCACTGAGCAACTACATTCGTCGTTGTCTCGGCCTTCAGCCGCTCACGCATGGCGGGCCGCGTCCGAATGGAAATAAAAAGAGAGATCAGAAAAAACCGGAGTAAAACTTATGAGCGATGATGATTTGACTTTCTATCACCTATCGCCGGATGACAAAGAAACCGTCGATCAATTATTGAAAATTCTATCCGATCTAAATATTTTGAGCGGCAGAAAGCTATCAGGCGAGGCGCAAGCGATGGCCGACATTGCCGCGCAGGCGATCTCAAAGCTCGTTGTCTATATCGCCCGCAAATCAGACAAACCGAAAGAGGAAACAATAGATCTGATCAAGGGCGGCTTGTTCGATTGTTCAGACCGCCCGGCTGAGATGCGCGGCATGATGCAAGTTTGGAGCGCCGAGTATGGCGATGAGATCGTCCGGGCCGCCGCCGAAAGACTCGGCAAGGTTGAAGACTTCGAACGCGCCATGCGGGAGATGAAATCATGGAACTGGAAAAAAAAGGGGGAAAGCCATGAATAAACAAATGCAGCCTGAGACCGATCTCTTAAACGCCCTTTGCCGCTCATTACAAGCCCGCCATTGAATTTTTAGATCGTAGTGAAAGACAAAGCCGCTGTCGCTCGTTGAAGGGCGCCAGCGGCTTTATTTTGGGAAAGTGGGGACAAAAAAGGGACATATTTGAAATTTCGAAAGGCTGTAAACATTGTGGATATTATGTTTATAGCATTCTAGCGATATCGCAGGATTGGATTAATACCCACTTTTTGCCCTTTCGGCTAAGTCGTTCAAAGAACAGCTAACTACAATGGTTGCTATAGCTAAGCGGCTATCTCGCTTATCAGAGGATTACAGCCCTTATCAGCCGTTTCAGACAATCGGGGGCCAAACAGGGACATCAAGCCTAGGATCTCTTTGTAATACTCTTCAAGGCTTTCTATAGCCTCGCGACACCTCCCATCTAGAGCGATGATGTATTTGCTCGTTTGATCTTTTTTCCTGTGTCCCATGATCTTCTCGATTGAACTACGCCGGGCGCCGCTGTCTTCCATAATGGTTGCGGCCAGGTGTCGGATGTCATAGGGCACCCATCCGCCAGGAACTCTATCGCCGTAGACTACGCCGGACAGCTCCCCGATAGATTCGGACGTCCGCTTAACTTTGTCCTTGCCTATCGTGAAATATCGGCCGGTTGAATTTTCCCGCTCCCGTAGTATCGCGATCGCCGTAGCTGATAGCGGTATCTCGCGCTCGCTTCCACCGCCCTTTTCCGATCGGATGACAACGCTCGAACGTTCAAGCCTTACTTGCTGGCTTGTCAGTTCAAGTATCTCGCCTCTGCGGGCGGACGTGAGGAGCATGAGCCTAAAGAGATCAAACAGCTCGCGACGGTTGTTTAGACACTGTTGCCATTCGCCGGGCAAGCGCTCAATCAAGCAGGCCGAGAGTATTTTTGCGAAATCGTTTTTAGATATGAGATGAGATCGGCCGCGCGTGTCTGTCTCCCATTTCGCTTTTGGCGGCCGCCAGTCGTCAAGCTCTCTGAAATATTCGGGCGCCTTAGATAGCACGCCGAAAATGTAAGTCATATAGCGGTTCATAGTCATAGGCTTTAGTTTTCTTTCGACAAGCGTAATCTTGAAGAGCTTCCAGTCGGCCCGCCCAAGTTGCCTAAGCATCGTATATTCGCCGCCTGTCGAATCTACGAATTGATCAAACATCTGAAGCGCCCGTTTCGAGACGTCGGGATCATTGACAACTTTCTTTCGCAGATCGCCGAGCGTGATCATAGGCGCCGGTTTCATCAGCCCTAAACGCTCGGCCGCCGCGTTTGTCCTTAACTGCGCATAGGCGTCTTCCGCCTCTTGCCTTGTTTTGAATATAGCGGCCCGCGTGATGCGCTCTTTGCCGATCTTTCCAACGATGCGCCAGCGCCACTCATCCAAGTCTTTTCTGTATACAGATTCAAATTTCGCCATGTGAGATCTCCATTCTGTTTTGATTTGGTTTGGTGTTGACTATTCGCTCTGCTCTTTCGATTCGGCCTTGTCGGCCTTCTCGCCTGGCAGCGGAAAAAGCTCTTTATTCGTCGGCCGCAGATTGCCGACCGCCGCTTCGCCGTTGAGATAGGCGTGGAGCGCCCTTTCGGTTTTTAGGTAGATTTCCCGTCTGATCGGCTCGGCCGAGACTGTTTTTAAGTACAAGAGATAGTTGCGCAACATGATCAGCCATTTCTCCTCCTCGCCGCCGACGCCGGTAAGCATGACCTCTGCCGCATGCGTCAATTTCCTTTTGTAACGCCCTGTGCAATAGGCCCTGACGAAAACGGCCAGCAAAGGCGATAGGCGCATGCGCGGTAGCGGTTTGCCGACCGCGAATAATGAAACGACAAAGGTGATCGCCTCTTTGTACTGCAAATAGAAATCAATTTTTTCCGACCGCGAAACCTCTCTCATCTCATGGACGCCATCTTTCACTTTGTAGCCGAGCCATTTGATGACGCCCACCTCTAACAGATTGGATTGCATGCCCTTGTAATGCAGAATATCCACGATGCCCCGGTTAAAGCCGTTGTCTATGCCGTCGTTGGATTCGGGCGGGAGATTGCGGACTACCAGAATTATCACGGCGACGCCGCTCTGAATGATCGCGTACAGACGGTGCTGGCCGTCTATCAAATTGCCATGACTGTCAAAGGCAATGCCCTGATGCGTCGTGCGCCATTTCCCTTTGGTCATGTCCTTGGCGTATCGCTTGACGCGCGACTCTCTGAGCGGGCGGTTGCATTTGTTGTGTTCGAGATATAGCGGCGCCAGCTCTGGTGTGATCCTTTCGAAGCCGGCTGAGAGCGACGGCCGGCCTGGCCTGTCTGCTGTTATCGAGCGTTTGACCAGTCGCGCGCGTGGCGTGAGATGTTTCGAATTTTGCATGTTTACTCCTTTGTTGGATTGTGCGGTTGGTATTATGTTTATCGCGAAAGAGAAAAGGCCGGCAGGGGCGGCCCTTCCCGATCATCGGTCATGTCTTATGGTTAATCCTCCTGAAAATAAATCCATCGTGCGTCTGTAATTCCGCGTCGTGATGGCGTTAAAGAGCTGAAGAGACAAAAAAACTTCCCACACCCATATTGCGGATAGTGAAAATTTTTATTTAAGTGGCAATCAAGGTTTCAACTCGCCTTTGTGTCCACATATTGAACAAAGCCACTTGAGCCTGAGCCGCTATTGTTTATTGATGCTTTTTTACGCGTCTTCAGGTTGTAGTGATTGATCAATATCCATTCGATATGTCGGGAGAGTGTGCGGAATTGATTTTCCGCATCTTCTTCCAATAGGCGCCAAACTTCAGCGGGGAGAACGATCGATTTTCTTTCTGGCGCATTTACTTGGTTTAAATGCTCTTTAGCCATTTCGGCGAGGTGTTGTGTTTCTTCAATCAGTTTGTTGGCTGCTTTTTTTCTACCCATGTCATTCCTTTTTTGGCGGAACGGCAGGACGTTGTCTAGATCCATCCATCGTCGAATCATTTGTACCTCCTTGTGATTTGTAGGATGTCCCTTACTGAATTCTCACGCCATGCCGTCGCGAAATTACTTTATTCACCAGATTACACCACATTGATACCACAGTAGTGGAAGCTGGCGCAATAGCGCGCGGAAGATAAAGGCAAGGAATATCTGGCTTTACCGTAAGGGTGATGCGCAATTTTGCGCATATAGTGGAAAGTAGTTGCAAAGCATATCACTTTGGTGCATATATGCGCCCATCATGGAATATGTTGATTTTTCTACACGCCTACTCCGGGTTGCCCTCGACGCCTTAGACGCTGAGGCGGCCCAAAATTTCAGGAGCAGAAACCAGATGCTCCAAATAATCGTGGCTGAGCGCTATCAGATCTCGCTCGCGAAACCGCCCGCTCGATCGCGAGCGGCGCCTAAAGCCAAACGCAAAGCGAAACCGAAAGCCGCCCTGAACTAAACAAACCATACCGACACCCCGGAAAGAACACCTATGCGCGCTGAATGCTTCGACCGTCTGATCGATCCCCACACTCACGCCGTCCTGGCCGCCTATGGTTGGATCAGTGAAAGAAAAGAGCTGGTAGGAAAATATTGGGTAAGCGTCGAACGCGATCCCTATCTTTTTTTTCCAACCCAAGAAGCCGCCAGGCAATTTTTCAAACTCGCATCCGATACGCTCAAAGCGCGCTCGCAGGCGCGGGCGCGATCAATCAAAAATTTGCGCTATAGGCGCAAACAAGCCGCCGCATTAGTCGCGGCGTGAATGGAGATGAAATGCCGCATGACAAGTTTCTATCGTTTCGAGAAGTCGCCGAGCTGATTGGCCTGAAAGTCGGGACGCTTCGCAACGGCGAGGGCGGAACCGCCGACATCCCGCGAATGAAGATCGGCGGGCGCGTCCTGTTCTCACAGCGCGCCGTCGAGCAGTGGATGGCCCGCAAGGCCCGCGAAGCGGCCGATAAAGCGGCCGGCGCAAGAAACCCGATGGATCGCCTGGACAGACGGCGCCGCAGGCAAACGGCCGGCAAGCCTTTAACGCTCGCTGTGATCAACGGAGGAAAGATCAAATGAAAATAAACGAAGCGAACATAAAAGAGATTGAGCTTTTGGTTCTCACGCTCGAAGGCCGCGAGGAGGACGCTAAGGCGATGCTGCGCACAATGGGCATGGGCGAAAGGCGCCGGCTGCAAGAGGCGATCTTTTCTCTGTCCTACTGGATCTCAGAGACCAATACGGCGCCGGTTGGGATTGGGCGGCTCGCGGTCAAGAAAGTTGAGGCGAAGAAATGACGGCCCAGTACATTCAAGTCAATCGCCGGCGCTTCGCCTACATGCTCGGTAACACGTTCTTAGGCGTGTGGGAACTGAAACCGCTCGATCCGGCGCTGCGCGTCCAGCGCTATCAAAAGCTTTCGTTTGTGTTCGAGCGTCCCGACACGGTAGAGCGGAAATGGCTTCGCGAGCGAATCATTCAACAAATCGAAAAACAAACCGACCGATAAAAAAAGCCGCAAGCCAAGCGGCTCGCGGCATGAAATCTCACATGTAAATTTAAACAAGGCATTTTAACCGCCAGAGAGGAGAAATGAAATGCGATATAGACAAGCCCTATGGGAAGCCAACGAATACGCCGACGCGAGGGCAGCGCTCTTGGAATGTCGCAAGATCAACCCGGAGTATCCGGGCGCCGTGGCCGAGCGCATAGGCGATATGTTCGAACTGATCAAGCGAGCGCTCGCGCCGATCGAAGAAGAAGCCGAGCGGCGCGATCACGCGATCTCGATAGGCAAGGGAGATTACTATCGCGAAATGCATGACCTGGCCGCCGATTTTCATGAGCTGATCATCGGCGTTTTGAAAACGGGAGGAGGCAAGGCCGCATGAACACTCAACTCGCCACGCAAACGACAACCGTTGACGAATGGGAGATCTTGAAAAAGATCATAGCTAAAGGCGATCTCGCCGACCTAAGCCCTGAACAGCAGTTGATTTATTATGTCGGGATCTGCAAGCGGCATAAGCTCGACCCGCTGTCGAAGCCATTCGACTTTTTGGAATGGGTTGATAGGAAAGGCCGGCGCAAAGTCGTTCTCTACGCCAACAAGGAATGCGGCGCGCAATTGCGCCTAGATAGGGATGTCTCGATCTATCGCATAGACGAGATAGAAGAGAACGATTTTTACAAGGTCACGGCCTACGCCCGCACGCCGGACGGCCGCGAAGATCTCGACAAGGGCGTCGTCTATGTTGGCGGCCTATCCGGCGAGTATTACGCCAGCGCAATCAAATCGGCCGTGACGCAAGCGAAACGCCGAGTGACGCTATCAATCTGTGGTTTGGGAATGCTCGACGAAACTGAGGTCGACGATGTTCCCGGCGCCCGCCGCATAGAAGATCCCGACACTGAGGCGCCGGCGCCCGATCGCAAACCATCATCGCTCGATCAGTGGAAAGCGGGCCGGGCGCTCGCCATGCGGATCATCGATCTCTCCACGCGGCTCAAGAACATGGGCGTCCCGGAGGAGGTCATCAAGTCGTGGTTGCCGGCCGGTCTGACGTCTCGCAAGGATCTCGACGAAAAGCAGGCTGTCGAGTTCATAGAGAATCTGACGATCAGAATAAGGCTCAATAACCTTTGCGCGGCGCTCTCTGATAAGGGCGTCAAGAAGGGACAGATACTTGAGCATATGCCAGAGGGCGTCACGTCGCTCCGGGATCTCACTTTGCCGCAGGCGTCCCGGCTCGCCGCCGATTTCGGCGTCTGGTTATCGAAGATCGGCGGAAGGGAGGACGCGCATCCCCAAGATTGAAATAGCGATCACTGAAAAGCTCGGCGAGACGGCCGGCAAAATGCTGCATGGTTTCGAAGTCGCGCAGAAAGTCTCTTACGAGAGCGAAGAGGAAGCCTGCAAATCCCTGACACCGGCGCTCTCTTACATTATCCCGCGAGTCGTGCTGATGGCGATTTACATGTTGCAAGAGCGAAGCGGAGGCGCGGCTCAAGGGCTGAGCCTCGGCGATAAGAACGACTCGACGACTTTAGAAAAAATGATGAATGAGCTGATGAACAAGCTCGAAAACGAATTCCCTGAAGAGATCGCGTAAGAACCGTTCGGTAACTTCTCACTATTCCCCCCTCATAGGCCGCGCCTGCGGATCGGCCGGCCATCATATCCACGCCATTCATACACAGAGACTATGTCATGCCTGCTAAAGAAAATAGTAAGCGAAAGGCGAAGCGCGCCGAACTGGAGATCCCAACCGCAGAAGAGATATTCGACAAGCCCCCGGCGCCGCCGCCGCCGCTCTCGCCCGCATGGACGGATGATTCGATCGCGCGCCAGCTCGCCGATGACGCCATAGCCGAGACGCTTCTAGACGAGATAATTCATGAACCGCCGCCCGCGCCGGCGCCGGCGAAGAAGGAAAAGAAGAAAAGCGAGCGAGTGATCGAAGACGCGCTTTCTCGCATAGTGGACGCGCAAACCATTTTGGACACTCACTACCCGGAACCGATGTGGGCGGTAAAAGGCGTCATTCCAGAGGGCACGACGTTCATAGCCGGCCCGCCGAAACTGGGCAAGTCGATCTTTTGTCTCAATATCGCCGTCGCCGTCGCCGAAGGCGGGAAAGCCCTATCGTATTTCGACGTTGAGCGTGGATCGGTTCTATACCTGGCGCTCGAAGACAGCGAGCGGCGAATTCAGAAGAGGCTCAAACAGCTTGTGACTCGACAGCTTTCTGGCAATCTCAAAGTCGCGACTAAATGGCCCCGGTTGAATTTGGGCGGCCTGGAGGCGATAGAGGCGTGGGCGCAACGCAGAGACGACGCCCGACTTTTGATCGTCGACACTTTCAAAATGCTTCGCCCGATACGGCAGGGCGTCCACAACAATGTCAACGCCTACGATCTCGACTACGAAGATGTGGCGCCGCTTACCGAATTCGCGTCCGCGAACCAGATCTGTTTAGTGATCGTCACTCACACTCGCAAAGCTATGGCCGATGATCCACTGGCTACCGTCAGTGGTTCATTTGGACTAACAGGCGCCGCCGATGGCGTGTTAGTCCTAGCTAGGCAGCGTAACAGTAGGACAGCTACTCTCACGGTAATAGGTAGAGACGTGGAGGAACAGGAACTAGCTCTAGAGTTCTCACCCGATATTTACTCATGGGCGGTTCTTGGAAAGAGTGAAAGCGTCAAACAGAGAGACGAGCGGAGCGAGATTTTAGATCTACTACAAGACAGCGATGAGCCGCTCTCACCTGGAGAGATCGCCGTCATGCTTGATCGTCCTAGAGGCGCCATTCGAATGCGACTCTTGCGCATGCGCAGAGATCGCGAGCTGTCGCTTTTCGGGAGAGGCAATTATCACTTGCCTAACTATGAACCACGTATGAAACAAACGATTAGAAATGGGTATGATGAGAGATGGAGAGATGTCACATTGTCACAGTTAGAGGATGACGAAGTGTGACATTTAAAGTGTTATGAATAAAGTAATTTATAGCTACTTGTCACATTGTCACAGCATGTGTATAGGAAATCGTATACACATGCTGTGACAAGGTGACAAGTAGCTATAACTGTAATGCTTACAACAATATAAATGTCACATTTCGATTGTCACAAATTGTCACTGGCTGTAGAGGTGTGACAATCTCTAATGTGAACCATAGGTGAAACAAAACCCTAATAAAAGGAGGCTGTCATGAAATTCCACGAAGTCGTAGACATCTTCCCGATGATGTCTGCTGATGAGTTCAATACGCTTAAAACCGACATCGCCGAGAACGGCCAGCGGGAACCGATATGGATATATAAAGGGCAGATCATTGATGGACGGAATAGATATAAAGCATGTGAAGCGCTTGGACTAAATCCAGTAACACAAGAGTGGGACGGAACGGGATCTCTTACGTTATTCGTGGTATCAATGAACCTACACAGGCGCCATTTAAATAGTAGCCAAAAAGCCGTAGTAGGTGAAGAAATCGAAAAGCGATTAGCTATAGAGGCCAAGGAAAAAGAAAAGCATCGTAAAACCAAAAATAATGTAAATGGAAATGACGCGACTTTTGAAAATTTTCAAAAGTCGCTATCTATTCATGCGGCTGAGCAAGCGGCCGTCGCCGTTGGCGCAAACGCTCATTACATTGTAGACGTAAAAAAGCTGCCGCCCGACATCAAGGAAAGAGTAAAAAAAGGCGAGATAAATATTCCAGCCGCTAAGCGTGAGATGAAGGTGCGAGAAACCGCTTTAGTAAGAAACCAAGCCGCCTCGAGCATCAAAAAGACTAACAGTCAAATAATCGTTGGCGACTTCTGGAATAACGCTGAAAAGATACCAGACAATTCCATTGCGCTTATTTTTACCGATCCGCCATATAACAAAGAAGCTGAAAAGTTATTGACCAACCTGGCCGAGTTCGCCGCCAGAAAGCTCGCGCCAGGCGGGAGCGCCCTGTTCTATATAGGCCATTTGCAATTGCCCGCTACGTTCAAAGCGTTTGAAGGTAAATTGCGATATTGGTGGATGTGCGCGACTTTTCATAATGACGATCTGGCGATTATGAAATATTACGGTATTCGAGTGGGATGGAAGCCTATTATATGGTTTGTAAAAGAAAGCCGTTATGACAACACAAATCTAGTAGTAGACACGATGATATCGAGTCAGAAAGAGAAAAAATTTCATGACTGGCAGCAACCCGAATATGAAGCTAGTTACTGGATCGAAAAACTATGCCCGCCAGACGGGATCGTTTGCGATCCGTTCTTAGGCGGCGGGACTACAGCCGCCGCCGCCCAGAGGCTAAAACGAAAATGGATCGGGTTTGAGATAAACCCCGAGACGGCCCGTATTGCGTCGGCTAGATTGGAGGGAAAATGACTAAGCCTTTCAACGTGCGTATCACATGTGAAAACTGCGGATATCAAACGACGGCTGAGACGGCTTTCGGCCGATGGATGCGAAATGAACCTGACCTTTGTTCATCGAAGGGTATCATTCGAACTGACACGGATCATACGATACTCAGATATAAGACCGCCGCAGAAGGTAAGGAATACCAGTTGATTATCGACTTAGAGGTCAAAGAATTTCTGAGCCAACCCGATCCAGCGCAAAAGACAATCCTGCTATTCAAGCATCAATTGGCGAATATTACAGGACGGAACATGTACGGCGCCGTGACACGCATGACACGCAAACTGAAATCATTCATTATGGGTAGGCGCGTAAACGTGCGTTATCTTGGCTATCATCTACTGCAATTCGAAAAGACAAACCCTAAAGACTCGACGCTGATCCTTTGGGATCACAAGCCCGTCGACTGCGAGACTCTGAAAAAACTTCTATTGATAGAGATCGATCCTTACACGTTTCGTCCAATGGAACATCTCTTGCGCGATCGCCACGCGCGGGATGATGAATCATGGCTTTTTGAGATAGATCATATTCGCCCGCCAAAGTGATCGCGTGTTTTGATCATTGGATAAAGAGATATATAATACCGCCACGCAAATGAAGTGGCCCTGCGCCGCAATACAGTTGAGCGCAGGGCCAAATCGCCAACAACGAACACTTAACGGAGTATTGTCAGCGATGAATAATCCTATCACACCAAACGCCAACTCGAAAAACATGACTAAAGAAATTACGCTTACCGCGTCCGTCTGGCCGGAAGAAGACGGCTTCGTTTCTCAATGCGTGGAGTACGATGTTTCAAGCTGCGGAGACACAGAAGAGGAGGCTTTAGACAATCTTATTGAAGCCGTCGAGCTGTATCTCGAAGATCCGACGCCGACTGTAGCGCCTAGAATCGTTTTACAGTTTAAGGTTGAAGCCCATGCCGCTTAAAACACTACCCTATCGCGAGGTGAAGCGTCGGCTTGAGTCGGCGGGATTTTCCATCGTTAGCCAGAAGGGGAGTCATGTGAAATTTAAATTAGTCACTGCGTTTGGGGAGCGCATAGCAATCGTTCCCAAAAGAAAAAAAGGCGTTCTCGCCGGGACGATTGGCGGCATTCTCAAACAGACTGGCATATCGGTTGAAGAATGGGATGAGCTTTGAGGAGGAAAAACAATGAACAACGCCCGATTGATAAACAAGATCACAAGCCTTGAAGTTGAGCTACGCAAAAAAGACGATCAGCTATATAGCCTGATCGAAAAGGGCCGCGAGTCTGAAGAGGAGGCCAGGCGCCTTGCGTTTAAAGTATCTACGCTCGAAACCACTATTGAAGACTTGCGCGCGAAAATCGCCGAGCTAGAGGCCCGGCTTAAATGAAAGGTGAAAGCATATGAACATGAGATTGACGGAAAAACGAAACGAACTAGAGCTTACTGTATCGGAGCTGGCCAACCTGCTAGGCGTGAGCGCGATCGAACTCGCGGCATGGGAGCGCGACGAAGCGTCATGCCCTTTTCAGAGAATGCTTGAACTCGCGCTGGAAGCCATCGAGGCTGACACAGCCGTTGATCGGCTCATTGAAAAGGTGAAGGGGTTAGGCTCCGAAGGGGAAAGAAGCGTTTTCCTGGCGCTCGCTGAAGACGAGATCGCCAGGATAGAAGAGCGCCATGCCAAACGGGAGAAAGAAAAAGAGCGCAGCAAAGCATGGTGGACGGAACATAACCGATGGTGCGAAGAGCATGGCATGCCTGTGCGAGACGCGGCCAAGAGTTTAGAACAAGCCTAGTCTCTCAATAGCCGATAAACCGTAGCCCGCCCTATGCGAAGGCGTTCCGCGATCTCTGTCGCCGAAACGCCTTCGCTTCTCAATTGCAAGACTTCAATTCTTTTCCTGCGCGAGATCGGCGGCCTTCCCCATTTCTTGTGTTTCGCGCGATATGTGGCGATCCCCGCCTTGACGTTCTCAACGATCATTTCCCGCTCGAACTGCGCGAAAACCGCGAGTATGCCCGCCATCATTCGCCCGGCCGGCGACGTCAAGTCTATTTGCTCACAGAGCGAAACAAACGCGACTCTATGAGCTTGGAGATCGTCAAGCGTCATCAGTAGATCGGGCGTCGAGCGGCCCCAACGGTTGAGCTTCCAGCACAAGACGACATCGATCTTGCCGGAGCGCGCCAGCTTGATGATCTGCTCGCGCCCGGCGCGATCGTTTTTCTTGCCGGTCTCCGCCTCTTGAACTTCGGCCGCCACAGTCCAACCGCGAAGCTTCGCATAGTCGCGCATGCTCTCAAGCTGCATCGGGATCGAATGCTGATCGCGCGTCGAGACCCTGGCGTATAGCGCCGCTCTCATACGCCGACCGCCTTGAATTTTTCTATCTCTGATGGTTTCGGCCCGACGAAGATCGAAGGCGGAAGCGGGATCTCTACGCCGACCGGGCGCCATAGATGCAAAACGTTCGGATGACAATTGACATACTCTGAACGCGGCGGATGATATTCAATGACGCAATCCTCTTCATCCCAAAACAAGCTTTTGACATAACACATTTCATCCCATACCGGCGTTATGACTCGCTTGCCCTGGCGGGCGCTGACAGAGACGTGTTCCCATCCCTTGCCGTTCGACGCGATCGCCACAAGCTGTCGGTTGCCGATCTTGGGCGGCAGAAGGAAGGCGCCGAAGTCGGGACAGCTCTCAGCGTCCTGAAAGAACGGGACGCGCGGATCTTGAGTTCTGAATTTTTCGGGCACTTTCCACATAGTCTAAATAACCCCCTGAAAACTGGCGTTCCACTGAGCGATTATATTGTATTTTACGCGACTGTCTCAAAATTCTCTCAAGCTAGAGTTTGTGATACGCTAACCCATGAACTAACATTCTCTCCTTAATTCTTTAATAGAAGTTAGACTCATGGAGGCGAAATGAAAGATCATCTTGAATCGGGCGCCGCTCTTGAGCGCTTAAAACTGGTTTACCATAAGCTCAAAGTCGTTGAAGGCTTGTTTGAAATGACGCTCTGCGCGACTGTGACTCCAACGACTTTCATCGAGCTAGGAAAAGATCTATACCATCTTAAGAGCGTCGCGGATGAAATGGCTTCCATCCTGCGCGAAGTTTTTCCCGAAGGGATCGAACCGCCAGTAGTCGAAGAGTTCAAGAGCCGCCTTTCAGAATCCGAATAGCGCGTAGAATGCCCCGCATTCGCGTTTAGAAGCCCGCCAGTAAATCTAAAAGAAAGCCCGCGACACTCCCCTATCGCGGGCTTCGTAGCGTTTGGTGAAAGTAAAGCTGAGGGTTGCAGTTCGAATTTGCGATTTTGACAAGACCCAAACTGGCAGCGAGACTATCTCACAAAAAAGATGGCCGCAAGCGCCTCGAATGCCTGCGGCCATCTTTTGCGGAAGAAATGTCTACTAAATCAATCGCGCGTAAAAACTACCACAGCGACAAGCCCAAGGCCAAGCAAAAGCAACAACGGAAGGCCCGACGACGACTGATCGCCATTTCCTAAACTCCCATTGGTTGTCTCGATGTAGCCATTCCCGCCAGTCGAGGCGGCGGGCGCCACTCCGGCCTGCGCCATGATCTGCGCCGCGTAGTTGCGCGCCGCCGCCGATACTGTCCCTCGCTGAACGTTCCCCTCGCCGCCGTTATAACCCTGGAGCGCTTTCGACATATCGCCGCCGAACAGGCCCAAGAGATAAGTCATGTACGCGCACCATGCGTCGAGCGACAGGTTTATATCGTAAGCGTTCGGATTTTGCGGCCCAGAGCCGAAGCGCGCCCATGTGTCGGGCGTGAATTGAGCGATCCCGCGTTCTTGGGCGCCGCCGACGTACTTGCCGAAAATCACTGTCTGGTTGAAATTCGCCGACTCCCGCGCGAGCTGGACTAGAGCGATGTTCGGATTGATGCCGCAAGAGTTGGCCCTTTGAACGATCAGCGATTTGATTTCATCGGTAGTCATGCCCTTCACCTCTTAGCCAGAAAGATCACAGCGACTAAGGCGCCGGCGCCGAGAACCCAAAGCAAATTTGTTTGCGCCTGTTCTTCCGATGGCAGTAGCGGCGGGACATATGTCCTCTGCGTCCCGGTCACATCGGGCGTATCAGTCCCGACCGTGAAAGACAGGCCGCTATCAGATGGCGGATTTACCGCGCCGGGCGGAGTGGCGGGCTGAGATGGAGATGGAACGTAATCGATCTGTACATCATCCTTGCGCGTGACGAGAACGAAGGGCAAAAGTTGAGATATGACCGCCGCCGCTGTATTTTGTATATCGGCCCTCGATAGAAAAGTCGCCATCGTTGACGCTTTGATCAGGATATATCCATCCGAAAACCATCCCGGCGCCGTGACACTGATTTCGGGATTGGTAAAGCCGCCGCCGCCACTAAACCATGACGCCAATGCGTTTTGGACGTACAGAACGGCATCCTGTGGATTATTGAGCTGGTCGGGCATGTTCGGATAGTAAACATTGGCCCATTTATACGCGAAGCCAACGCGGATGCGCGATCCGGCAATGACGGCGACATCTCCCATCAATGTTGGGTATCTCGTCATTTTTCACGCCCCTTCGCCCTTCTCTTCTTCCCACGCCCCGGAGATCGCGAACGAATGCCCATCCTCGCAAACAACCAGCAAACAAGCGACGATCGCGATCTTGAAGCCTCCGGGCGCCGCCCACATTCCGCCCTTACCGCAATCGGGACAGCGAACCATGAAGCGGTCGAGATAGACGGGCTTGATCGTGATCGTTTCGCCCGCGTCAAGGCCAAGTTGTTTGCGAAGCCATGCCATCATCAGAAATTGAATACTTCGATAAGACTTAAATTTTGTGTCACATCGTTATTAGCTACGCCAATTCCTATAGTATTTAAACTTATTATACTGGTTGCAAAATTAAATACACCGCCACTCGTAAAATCCGCGTCCCAGTTAATATTACCCATAAAAGACCCTTTGCCTGTATTTGTCCCGGAAAGATCAAATTTAGATACACCTACGAACAGAACAAAAGATAATATAAAAGTAGTTGCACTTTTCCTGACAATATCTCCAGTCATTCGCCAACCACCTGCAACTGTAAAGGCAAGGGAAGGCGGCGTACCATTGATAGGGACATTAGGGCTGACATCAATTATGTTGCCTGCAATTCCAGAGCCTGCGCCCCCATTAAAAATAAGTCCAATTCCTTTTGTATTAGTGTTCGGCGCCAATCCACCCGCCATCGTATAATGGGCATAATCACCATTATTCCTTAAAGAATTTGCGGGTAAAACGTCAAGATGTAAAACCGTCGGCCCACTGCCGACGTTTCCAACCGTCGTTGTATTCGGCGGGAACGCGCGCGGGATGCCGCTGAAATTCCCTATCGGCACATTGACGCCATTGATCCGGGCCATCAATTGATTGGTCGCGCTGTTGTACCAGAGATCGCCATTGACGGGCGTTAAGGGATCGGGCGCTACCTGACCTACGTTGACGCCGGGGTTATTCGCGCCGGGGTTGAATATTTGACGCGCGTCGTTCTGATAACTAAATGTCAAACCATCTTCAATCAGAATGCTAGTATCGTCTAGAGCGTCAGTTGTAGCCGACCCCCATATAGATATTGAGTTCAATCTCGGCGCCCGATTCTGTTCATACAACACGCCCGTCACATCGCCCACTCGAAGAAAAGACTCCCCATTGAGAGATTGAAAAAACGAATTCCCAAAGCGTGAGGTAGCGTCAGGGATGAGCGCGAGCGCGCCCGTTCCCGGCGCCGCCACAGAAGGCGGGACGGGCGGCGCGTCGAAGCGGAGCGCCTTGTCCTCGATATTATTCGTGATCGTCGAAAACAGCGCGTCATTCGTGATCCCGTTCGATCCGTCAGGGCCGAGACCGGGCCGCACGATGTACATCTCGTCTGTCGGTTGTGGCGCTGTTAGTTGCGGGAGTTCAGTAAGTTTCGCTGACATAATCAGTATTCGCTACGCTGCGCTTTCAAGCTGTAGAAAGTCATTTCCCGTAGTGTCCGATTCAAGCAATAGCCCATCAAAGCCGGAAGTGTCGGATTCAAGCAATAGAATATCGGGCGGCGGCGACGGCGCGCCCCCGCCGCCCGGCTCACGCTTGTGAAACCATAATTCATCCGGCTGATGTCGCCGTTCCCAAGAAAGCATTCAGACCTCGAATAAGACACAGCATTACGTGTTGCGCCCGAACGCCAGGACTTCACCGGAGCCGATTTTATCCGCGATTTGCGATGAGATGTGATAGGAATAAACCGTCGTTCGGATGAATCGCGGATTGGCGTCAGGCGGCGCCGAGAGTATGCCTTGTAAAGTGATAGTCTCGGCGCCTCTAGCAATCAATAATTCATCAATGTCCACAAGGAGATGCGCCGGAACAAGAGGCGTGATTGAATCGGTTGAATTGGCCACCCAACGCAACGACCCGCCCGGAGGCGGTTCAAAGTTGCGGAAGCCCGGCGCCCCCGCGACATCGGTGAACACGTAACACTCGACGCGCAGGATTACCAGATACGGCGAAGCTTCGGGAATCTGATATGAGGCCAGCACTTGTTCAGTTGGCAAATCAATCCATGTAAGCCGATTGCCAAACCTGACGGGCTTGATCTGATGCCAAAGCGTGATGGCCTCATCGAGCGTCGCCGGATAACAGGCGTCGACAAGCTCTTTCATGTGTTTGTTGATCAGCATAGCGATTCAATACTCACACAGTCTCACACCTCTATAAGTGATAACGCTCGAATCGAGGGGAATGTCAAAGAAAGCGTTTTGCAATATCGTTTGGAGTCGATGGCGCGATTTCAATAGATAGGGTTTAGTGAATGGCCGTCCCGGATTAGCGTCTCCTTGATTCCCAAAGATCGCCTGAGACGCCGTAAGGGCTGGCGTCCAAAAAGTCTGCTCGCCAGTGTCGCTTATTTTAGCTAAAAGGCGTTTGGTTACGTCTGTCGATGCGTTGCTGAAGGCGTCATGTATTTCAACGTCGCAATCATCGGACATCGTGAATTGCGTTACCTGATTGGCGCCGTCAATCTGAAAGTCGTCAATCCTGCGTGATTGATATTCACCTACGGGCATCGTCGCAAACCAGGGGAGCCGAGAGCCTACAGCGATAATTTCGCCGTTCGGCATCACGACGCGCGATGGCGCTTTGAATCCGGGCGTGTTGTTGATCAATTGAACGCCGACAAATGTGAGCTTAACCGTTATCACAACGGGCGGGCCTACAAGATTCGCATTCAATACCGTCCAATCGAGTTTTAGCTTTGAATGCGCTGGCAGAAAAAAAGCTTCTGGCAGTCGAACAATCGGCATGGGAAAATTAAAGCCCCGCAATCCTATTCCCGCAAGGGCGGCTAGTGGTATGTAACCGATCCTTGTAGGCGTGGCCCAGGGTATCCCGCTTTCCTCATGCGTGATGTTGACATACGTCCAATTTTCGGTAGCCACAGTCACGGATATAAACCAGGCGCTTGCGCCAATGATCAACACATCATACTGATTCGGCCTTGTGACCACCGTAACAAACGGAATTTCACCAGGGCTTTTGACGAGATCGACGCTCGTTGTCAGATACAAGGGAACTTGAATCGGATAATGATCCGCTATCGCTTCGGCGTAAGGCGTCCAGAAGGGTGAAGCGCCCCATGATGAGCCTACGAAATCACCTGTGGGTATTGCGCTATTTGTGGCTAGTTGATTCATGATCCGAAACCTACGCTGTAATCCCATCCGCCGTTGATAGGATTTGTCAGTCTCAACGCGCGCCATGTCCATAGCCCGCCAGTTACCGGGATCAGTTGAGAGGGAATGAGAGCGGAGTTCGTGAATTGCAATGCCAGCCTGCCCTGTCTACGCACAAAGAAGGGTTGAACTAATGGCAACACTGGCAGGACTTGACCGGAGACGCCAGCTAAGGCGTTTACGGGAGTGTCCTGTGGAGTTGGATTGTCGTTCGACATCCACTCATATTGTGGCGACACCGAGCGAATGCGAACAAGCACGGCGGGATTATTGAAATTAACCGTTGCGGCAAAAAATAAAACGTCTTCGCTGATTTCGTTTGTAAAAACTATTGGAGGCCGTTCATTCGCAACGCCTGTAAAGCCTATCGAGATCGTGTCGATTAATTCAAGATGCGTCGCGTAGCGATCTAAAATCTGATACACATACTTAGTGAAAAAATACATCTCTTCTCTCCATCATCCGCGCAGCCCGGAGCCGCGCGCCATGCCGTAAACCTGCATGACGAGTTCATGCGTATCCATCTCTTTGTCGTAAGCTTCTTTCTCTTCTTCGGTGAAATGGATTGAATGGCCGTTACTGAGCGCCACGTCATAGCCGGGCGTGATCCAAAACGCGAAGCGGCGCCAGCCCGATGTGTCGCGCTTCTTGATCGCGACGACGTTGAGTATCGGCAAGCGATATCGGCCTATCTGTTTGATCGGATTCACGGCGGCGCCTCTCTTTCAAAAAATCCCGCGAGGCGAGCGCGCGGCCCGCCCCGCGAGTTCGATCACTTGCTAGCTCTGGCTTTGAAAGAGATCACTAGCTGCTATCTATTGATCGCATAAACTTTGTGCTAAAATACAAAACGGGCCGAACAAGTGTTGACGCACCTGTCGGCCCTCACCACAAAATTTTCTGTGTAGGAGAAAATCTCATGGCTAAGACCTATCGTGTCATTCCTGCGCTTACCGCGCAAGACATCAAACGTTTTGAAAAATTTGTTGATCGTTCGCCCGGCCAGGGGCCGAACGGAGATTGCCATCAATGGCAAGGCTTCAGAAATCCTAAAGCCGGTCATGGAACATTCGGTCTTCATGACCGCGCATATCTGGCGCATCGCGTCGCTTACTTGATCTATCACGGCGAGATCGACCCGACGCTTCAAATCCTTCACAAGTGCGGCAATGGCGCCTGCGTTCGCAAGGAGCATTTGCGGCAAGGCGATCAATCTGAAAATTCCTTTGATGGATGGCGCTTCAGAAGAGAGAACATTGCTTACACGCCCGATCCCGATCACGTTCCCATCGGCAGACGCAAACCGCAGACAGTCGAGGAGCGTTTTTGGTCGTTTGTTGATAAGACGCCGGGACAAGGGCCGAATGGCGATTGCTGGATATGGACAGCGGGCAAGCGAAAAGGTTATGGCGCATTCAATCGGCGCAAGGGCGAGATGTGGGACGCCCATCGCTTCTCTTACTACCTTGCGCATGGCCGCATCAATAAATCCAAAGTCCTTCTTCACATTTGCGACAATCGAGCATGCGTCAATCCCGCTCACCTTAAACAAGGCACGCAGGCTGACAACCTGCGCGATATGCGCGATAAAGGCCGCGATGCGAGAGGCATTAAGCATGGCAGTAAGACTCATCCCGAATCCGTTGTCAGAGGTGAGCAAGTGATTAACGCAAAGCTCACCGAAGACCAAGTAAGAGAGATCAGACGCCTTGCTGATAGCGGCGTGAGTCACGGCGATATTGCGAAGCAATATGGAATGAGCCGCGCCGCTATCAGCATGATTGCTGAAAGAAAACGATGGAAACACGTTGTATGACGTGCTTCATGCTCTATATGCGGTATGCACTGTTAACCCGTGACCGGCTGTATGCCGATCCCGGCGAGTCCAACCCTGACGCGGACAGTGACGCCGGCGCCGATAGTGAAAGGATTTTGTACTTTCATCCTGACGCCGAATTTGGTCAGCTCTGGCAGATGGCGCATGACCGGCATCTGATATGCCCATCCAACGCCGTTGTTAACCCATCCGTCCGGCAGCGCGCCGACATCTCCGCTTATTCCGTAAGCGCCCGCCGGAAAGCGCCAACCAGGGCCGTCCTCAAAATTCGTTTGATTGACGAAGAGAACGAAGTAAGTACTTTCCTGAAAGGCCCGCATGAGGTTGCCCATGTTCTCGACGGGAGCGGTGATCCCCGGATTGAGGGCGAGGTTTAGGAAGTTCCCCGTCGTTTGAAGCGTGGCGTCTGGCGAAGCGACGATCGCGAACTGCACACTGATTTGCCAAATCAACGCTTCGTAACCTTTGGCGAGCTGGCCGCCGCCGACTATCCACGGCGAGACGTCGATCTCTTGTTTCGAGTATGGCGTTCCGGCGATGAACAAGCTTTGCTGTTGGCCGAGCGCGTTTTGATAGAACACGAAATCGCGAACGGGCATCGCTCCCGGATCTATTCGCAGCGTGTCGTAGAGTTCGACGCCGGTTATTGAAGCGAGACGCCCGCCGTTGGCGGCGATGAATTGCGCGATCTGTTGATAATAGCTCGGATTGATTTGATCGAGCGTGGTAGGCAATCCCGGCATCGACGTATTCGTGAAGCCGAAATTCGGAGGATTATCATAGAATCCTGGCATGGTGATTTTCTCCCATTCTTTCTTGAAGCTGTTTACCCTTCACGCGAGCGGCCCCATGCCAAAGCCCTCGCGCGACTATCGAATTATCCTTAGTGGCCCCACACTCCGGGGCGCACGCCGAAACCCTGCATGCCATTGGCCGGATGCGCTGGCGCTGGCGGCGGCGGAACGATCAAGGGCGGTTGCCCTGTAGTGACGCCGATTCCCGCCATCCCTCGCGGGCGATAGCCAGACCACGGCCCCGACATCGTCGGCGCCGCCGCCGCAGTCACGCCTGCGAGCGTGCGAGATACAAACGGTTGAATGATCTGTATCACTGCGGTAGACAGGCCGAGAATGATCGTCGGCTGCGCGAATCGTCTCGTCGCTCCGAACATATGGAACAATTTTCCGAGGCCCCAACCTGTCAAGGCTGTGATCGCGGGCGCGTTGAATTGGCCGAGCGGCAGAAAGCCTCCGATCAGTCTATTGACGAGCGGTTGCGCGATACCGAGGCCGAACCCGCCTATAGCGAAATTGAATATCTCGCCGCCTGATACCGCAGGATTGCGATGATGGCGGCGATGGTGTCGCCGTCTAATCGGATTGGTACGGCGCGCTCGCGCGAATACTCCATAGCGATGATGGCGCCTCGTTCTGCGGCGGCGCCTGACAGGGTTGACCGGATTGAGAGGATTTTGGCGCCGAGCGTGAATGCGGCGCCTGCGTCTACGTGCTGGCATACTTCGTCTCCTTTTCGGATTGACCAACGCCAAAACCGAGGGCGCCGGATTGATTACTCTTCTACGGACAAGGCGAGTCATATAATTGACTCCTTCTGCGTCATTGCGGTGAATAGCGGCGGCGACGCGATCCGACCGCATAAAGTCATTAAACTGTTACAATTGAGGCTGATTTGTGATAGGATAGGGACAGCTTGGACGGAAGCGGCTAACTTTCGCCCAAGCCTAACCACATCATTCGTAATGGAGATACGAACAGCATGGCTAAGTTCACTATACTCACTGAAAAACAATGCACCAAATGCAAAAAGATCAAGCCTGTTGAACTTTTTGAACCGCTTTACAAAAAGCCCGGCAAATTCACTTCTCATTGTCGTGACTGCCGTAATCGTGAAAGCTCTGCACGCTATAGACGCAAAAGAGCTGCTATGCCTAAGCGTCAGCGCATTGATACTAAGTGGAAGAAATGCGCCAGATGTAAAGAGGTAAAACTCCGATCTCAATTTCGTCGGAGAACTGATGGCCGACCCCACCTTGTACAACCATATTGCAATGATTGTTTTCAAGGGACGCGCAGAGAAATCGGTAAGCGTTGGAGAGCGACGCCAAAAGGCAAGCGCAGAATGAGCCATTACCATCTCAAGCGAGTGTTTGGCATTTCGATAGAAGACTTCGAAGTAATTCTTGATTGTCAGAATAACCAATGCCTGATATGCCTGAATCCATTTTCTAAAGAGAAAGGACGAAGGCCCAGTGTTGATCACTGCCACGCTACCGGAGTCATTCGAGGGGTCTTGTGCGCGTTCTGCAACGGCATGCTCGGCAAGGCGAAAGATGATCCCGCCTTTTTTAAGCGCGCTATTGAGTATTTGAAACGCGGTGGATAGTTTCCGTTTGACAAGCGGCATTGCTTATCTCTCTTTCTTGCGTCTTTGCGTTTAGCGGGCGGCGACGCGACCGACCGCAAGCTCGTTACTCACGCGCCGAGTGTCTTCTTGGCGCGCTCGAAATATTTTTCCCTATCGGCAAGCCCTGTATAACCGCCGTTGATCTTGTGCGTGATCTGTTTGAAATCGAGAGCGTCGGCAAGGTCATTGAGGCCATGCGATTTCCAGAAAGCGGCGGCGATGGTAAATGCATGCTCGGCCTTTTCGGCTAGCTCTGGATTCGAGATCAGATCGACGCCCAGAAGCTCGCCATACTTTTTGTAGTTCTCGCGGCCCGTGATCTGTATCGGGCCTCGCCCCTTGAAGCGATGACCATCTCCCTTTTCAGTGTTGCCGAGATTCTTTGACAGTTCGGTGTGCGGTTCATACTTCTTTTGCTGATCGGTCGGCCCCCATATCTCAGCCATGTATTTCAGTTCGGCGGATTCGTGCGCGATCTGCGCGAGAAAGGCGGCGGCGCGTAAGGGCGTATTGATTTCGTGATCGATCATCGCCTTGACGATGTGCGGCAGATATTCATCGCGCTTCGCGTCATGCAAATTCGGCATGATCGCCTTCAAATGAATGTCGGTTATGACGAAGGCAGGAGGCCCCGCATGACTGGTAGACTCCTGCCCCGGCGTCACGACGCCCACCTCGTCAGGCGCCGCGATCACAGCGACAACCGTATCGAAATCGAGATCATCAATTGCGGCGCCGCTCTCATCGGCTTGAATGAGCTTGGCGGCCCGCGCGCCCGATGACGCCGTGAACAGTCTTTCCGCTATTTGTTTTGCTTCGTCGCTTGTCATGGTCAATTTTCTAAACCTCGCGGCCCTATCCGATAGGCGCCGCCGCGAAATACAAGTCCGCCCTCGCCGTCCGCATGCAGCGTCGGCCGGCGTCCATCCTCCTCGCCAACGTGATGGAAAAATATTGTTGGTTGCGTATGTCCTAAATGCTTTTTGACATCCAAATATTCAACCTTTGACACTTCGCCGAAGTTGCGTTTAGGGCCATCGTATAAGGGCGCGCCGTTGACCGATCCCAAATGCAATTTGCCTTTCGTATCACTACAGAGCCATGCCGAGCCGGCGACTGGTTTGATAGTGCCTTCTTCCGTCGTGATGCTGACAAGCTTGCCGAGCTTCGCGAGACCCTGCGGAGTTCCATGTGGGAACCAGAGATCCCGCTCTCCAGAAACCGCGCCGGCGAACTCGCGACGGATCTCGGCGGGTGAAGGATTCCATTTCTTGTAGACTCGCGGCGCCGAGCTTTGACGACGACGCTTGCGCTCTGCGGCCACACGTCGCCGGCCGCGCCCGCGCCATCCCATCGTGTCTGTAGCGCGGCGCGCAGTCGAATATTCATGGCGCATGCCTCTGCGCGTCGGATTGCGGCGCCTGGCGCTCGACGTGCGGCGCGTGGCTTTCTTCGTAGACTTGACTACTCGACTCGCGCGCTTGACGGTTTTCCGCTTAGGCGCCGCTCTCTTGACTGTCCGCCTGGCGCTCGCTTTCTTTGTTCTTTTCTTGGCGGACTTCTTGCGCTTGCGTCCTTCGCCAACCCGGCCCGGATCGTAGTCATATGACGCGCGTATGGGATGGAACACGCCCATATCATCGACAAAGCCGGCCGCCACATTGCTGCGCCGCTTGACGGTTCTCTTTGCGGCCCGGCGCGGCGCCGCTCTCTTTACCGATCTCTTAGGCGCCGCTCTTTTCACTGTCCGCCTGGCCGCCGCTCGCTTGACTGTCTTCTTGACTCTCTTCTTGACGGTTCTCTTTCGCTTGCGCGATTCGCCGGCCCTTCCGGGATCGTAGTCGTATGACGCGCGTATGGGATGGAACACGCCCATATCATCGACAAAGCCGGCCGCCACATTGCGTCGTCGTCTTCTCACTGTGTTTCGCTCCCTTTTCTCGTAGATATAACCAGTGTTGAGATCGAGGAAATCTTTTCCGCTGAGCTTCTGCGTCCCTTTTCCTTTCTTGTAATAGCGAATGCCGTATTTCCAGCCCTTGGGCGTTGACTCGGCTTGCTTCTTGATAACCAGATCGAAATATTTCGTCGTCCCGTCAGGATTCTTTTCGACCGAATAGCGATAGATATTTTTTGGGCCTGGCACTTTCCCTCTCACCTTTCGAATCGCAGAGCCGCGAGTAAACGCCGAGACAGTCTCACTGACGGTCTTTGTGTATTTCGGGATCGCTTCAACCGTGTAAGACGGATTCGCCCTGGCCCGCACAGTCGCGGCCGCGATCCGTTTGGCTTCGCGCAATGAGGCGCCGCGTTCAAGTTCCGTTCGCAGGATGTGTTCATACTGGCGGTTCTGTTTGGCCGTCGCGCCCGCCAAGTGTTTTCGTCTTGGCATTACTTCTTTCTCCCGAACATCATGAAAAGCAGAAAGGCGCCGCCGCCTAGCACGACTAACTGCGCCGTGTTTTTAGAGACGCCAAAAGATGTAGCGATAGAATCGAAAAATCCCGTCTCTGTCCCGGTTGCGGTCGCCGGGACATAGGGCTGGAAAGCCAATTGAGCGGCGGCGCCGTTGATCGGAATGCCCGCCATCTGAAGGGCGCTTACCAATTGGCTGGCGAAGTCGCCGCCATTCGGCCAACTAGCCGTCGCCGTCCCGTCCACTCGCACGTAGGGCGTAGTGGCGCCGGTTGGAATCGTCGTCGTCACGTCATAGGCCCATCCGCCATTGACTATCGCGTGAGTCACGGCGGCGGGATCAATGGTCGCGCCGGTCTCTATCGGGAATTGAAAGGCGAAAACCGAACCGCCCGCGAGCGCGCCCTGCGTCGCTACAGCGCCCATCAATTGGCGATAATGTGGATATGTCATTTCTTCCCCTTTCCGCCGCCTGTGGCCATCAGCACGATGAATAAACCGAATCCGCCGATGATGAGTAATTGCGCCGTCCCGGTAGTGACGCCGAGAGAAGTAGCGATCTGATCAAAAAAGCCCTTTGGAGGCGGCTGCGTCGTCACTACGGGGGATTGCGTCCCTCCGGTCGGCGCGTATGGGACGAAAGTCAATTGCGCCGTTGACGCGTCAATCGGAAATCCAGCCACCGCGATGGCGTCGGCCAGGATGTTCGCGAAATCCTGCCCGCTCGAATAAGACGTAACCGCCGTGCCGGTCACTCGCACCTGCGGCGGCGCGCTCGCTCCCGCCGCTCCCATCACATAAGAGCCGAGAGGAACAGTGATCCAACCCGCGCTCTCAAGCGCGGGCGCTATGGCCGCTGGATCGAAGAGGAGCGTACCGTCTGCGGCGACGCTATCAGCGACGGCCATAAAATCGAATTGAATCGGAGAACCGCCCGCCAGTATTCCTTGCGTCGATGTCGCGCCTAATAGCCTTCTTGGGTAGCCGTAGCCGTAAAGACGTTTCATCACTTTTTCACCAAAGCTAAAACAACTAGCAGGCCGACGCCTCCGACGATCAGGCCGCCCACTGTGCCCGCCGCGAGACCGCCTATAGGCGACTTGATGCCGAACAGGCATGCGAAGTAATCGCCAAGGCCCATTGCGCTAAAATCGCATTGGGCAGGCGGTTGATTTTGATTCTGATTCGCCGCTTGATTCGTATATGGCGTGCCCTGCAATTGCGATCCCGGCGCCGTCCCATAAGGCGCGAATCGAAATTGAATCGTTGAATAGTCAATCGGATAACCGGCGTTTTTTATCGCTTGGTAGATCTCCTCAGCGAACACCGTTGCGGACGGGTAAGAGGTTGTCGCATAGCCTGTAACCACGATGTACGGATTGACCACGCCTGCGGCCTTGTAGACATGAGTCGTATAGCTAAGGCCCAACTCCTCTTGAAGTAGGCGCTCGATTTCCGAAGGATCATACAACTTGAAAACGGTGTCGATGATTCCGGCGTTATAGCCGAACTCAAAATAATTTCCGCCCGCCATCTCGCCTAAATTTTGCGGTATCGCGCCGAGCAGACCGGCGAGACCCCATGCCGGTTCAAATGCATTGCATCCGTCATATCCACGCTGGCATCCCGCGCAGCATCCGCCGTTCATGACGCCCTCCTGTGCCTGATGGTCGTTGCGTGGTCTCCATTGCCGCCGCTCAGGACAAGGATGGCCAGGAGGCCGAGCCATAACCACCAGGGGATTTCGTCGAAGAATGACGCGCCCGATGGATTCGGCCCGCACACGCCGTTAAGCGTATTGAATGTGTATCCGACCTGCGGACACTGCGGAATCAATTCACATCTGCGAGTCGCCGGATTCGACCAATAACCGACCGGACATCCGCCTCCCGCTACGCATGCCTCTGTCGTCGGATTGAAAACAGAGCCTGGATAGAGTTGCGCGCAGTTCGGAATCGGCATGCACCGCTGATATCGACGTGATTGATACTGCCCGGATGGGCATCCTTGTTGCGACGATGGCGGCGGTTGCTGTGGCGGTTTCGGCGCGGCGGCGGCCTGTTGCTGTTGCTGCGTCGTCGCTGGCGGGAAGGGCACGCATGAGTATGGATCGTTTATCGGATGATAGTAGCCAGTCGGACAATAACCGGGAAGATTCGACCCGTAGGTCATGGGCGCGCTCGGCGCAGGCCCGAAGTCGATCAGAGGCGCCGGGAAAGTAAAATCCGGCAGCGGCGGAGTGTAGGGTATGGAGGGCGGAGTGGTTATATCCGGTAATGTGGGATTCCCCGGCTCCGTCTCCATCGGGAATGTAAATTCTTGACCCGGAGGCACGGCGCCGAACTCTTCTTGAGGGCCATACGTCGGCCATCCTAAATCCGGTAACTGGTAGTAATCGGGCGGGACGGTTACATCGGGCGTCGTTATATCGGGCGGCGCGGGCGGCGCGGGCGCGTATGGATCATATCCCGGATAACCTGTCGGTATGTCGTAGCCGAAACCGGGATCATATGAGGCGTCATACCCATAGTCATAGTATCCGGGATCGTAGAGAAAATCAGAGTATCCGCCGTAGTCATAACCGCCGCCGCCCCCGCCGCCAAAGTCGCCGTAATCGTAATAGTCATCGATAGCCAGAAGGCCGAGGCCCCGCGCGCGGTCGCGACTCCCTTTGTAGTATCTCGTCATCGCGCCCAACCCTCCGTTATGGCCAGAGGCGAAAAGCCAATCGGCGCCCGCGCGCTCGCATCTCTGCTCGCCCTCATTCCAGCGAAGCCCATGCGAGGCGCAATCCGGCAAAGAGCGCCAGCGGTTTTCCCTTTTGTCGAAATAGCGAGACACACTGTCAATGCTTCCTTCCGCTGAAGATCAGCACTAGCGCGGCGATCCCTATTAGCCATAGCCCGGAGTTGCCAGTGAGAGAAAAGCCCGGTTGCCCTTGCCCGCTCGTTGCGTATGGATTCGTCTGATATGGCGTCCCGCCGCCGTATGGCGCATATCCCGGCGGGTATCCAACATTGGTTGGCGCGTAGACATTCGTTCCCGGAGGGTAATAACCGGATTCGGCGACTTGAGCCGTTCGCGCCGCCGCTTGTATCGTATTGTTCGCGAAGTCCAACCAATCCATTTTTTACTCCTCAAAAAATCTCTTGCGATACTTCGAAGCCGCCTGTCTGTAGCGGTTGCCGATAGCCCATCGGCTCGCCGCTTGCGACCGCATCAAGCGCGATCCATGTTCCGTCTTCAAGCTCGGCCTCGACGTAGACATGCGAAGCCTCCCGGCCATCTACCCATTGAGCGACGAAGCGCGATCGGATGCCGAGAGCGGCGAGCAGAGTCGCGAGCAGGACAGAGAGCGAGACGCAATCGCCCTCGCCTTTGAGCATTGTTCTTTTTGCGTCTTGCAATGTTTGTTCATTGAGCGGATGAGCGACGTATTGAATTTGATGCGCCGCGAAATCGAACAGGGCCGCTATCACATCCATGCGGGCATGTTGTGTTGCGCCGGATGTGATGGCATGTGCGGCCCTGATGTTGAACTCGTCTTGATAACCGGAATATTCGGGCGCGAGACCGATCAGCACGGCGTCGCGCATGGCCGAGAGCGTGTCAAAGGTCGCGTCGTCGCCGGCCGGCAGCGCTCTATATTCGGTTGGATAGCTGATGGCGACGGGCGCGGGTGGTAGCGAGCTATTTGCATATTGAACGCCGCTTGCCGCCGTTTTAGTCGCGCCTTGTGTCGCCATAAAAGAAATTCCTTGCGGCGTGAAAGGCGACGATCAATATGCGGGCGGATAAAAACACCAATAAAAATGGGCTGTCAAGAGCTATTAGTTTGACTAATACCTGGCTAAGTGGTTATAAGCTGTACTTATAGCTAGTTCGATTCAGTGGCTTGTCAAATTCCATTCACGTCCATAAACACTGACGATTCACTGAGAAATATTTTTTCTACTTTGGCTAAGGAGTAGTAATGCCGAGAAGAAAAACAACCACGAAAGCCGAGACGAGAAGAAGGGCGCCCGCTGAAGTCGAGATCCTACCGGCAGAAGATCCGCCGCCGCTGCCAGGCCGCAAGACGCTGGTCGAGGCCGAGCATACGATCAAGTATTCCGCGCCCGTGCCCGTAACCGTCGATCAGACGGGAGAAGATATGCTGATCGATGGCGTCGAGTATGAAGAGCAAGAGAGAGCCAGGCGCCGCAAGAAGACATCGAAAGACGAGCGCGACGAGCTAAAGCGAGAAATGGACAAGCTCGGCGTCGCTTCGGTTTCTCGCCTGAAATTGTCCATCGACAAATACAGGCATAGTGAGTCTGACGATTCGGGCACGATGGCAGAAAAGGACTATTGCACTAAATATCCCGTCACTAAAGATCATATCTTGAATGAAGACTATCTCGACGTCGCGCGCAAGTATGGCCCCGGCCGATTCTGGTTTACGCTGCGAATGGATAATCAGATCGTCAGGCAATGGGAACGCAAGATCAATAACGCCCTGACGGCGCCGATCATTCAATCAGTCAACCCGGCAGATCCGAACGCGCCGCAAGTGATCACGTATCCGATGCCGGACGCCAACGGCCATCAACCTGTCGGCCAGATGACCTGGCAAGAAATGATCAAGATGCAAGACTCGCTTTTTGAGCGAAAGCTGAAAGAGTTGAAATTATTTCGCGAGTCAATAGGCGTTGACATAGGGCAGCAATCGGCGCAAGCGGCGGTAACAGATCCGAAAATCGCAGCGCTGCAATTGATCGCCGACAACCCGGACGTCATGGAAAGGATCGGCAAAGGGATCGCGTCGACAGTACTCGGCGCGAAGCATGGCGACGGCGATCCTTGGGCTGAGGTCGCGATGGAAGCGGTTAAGAGCGGCCAGGCCGCGAACATGCTACGCTCGGCCATAGATGCAATATTCAATGGGATCAATGGACTATTCCCTAAGCCGCAGAACGGCCCGCTCGCCGGCGTTCAACCGATGGCTCAAGCGCCGGCGCCGCAACCTGCGCCGGCCGAGGCGGCGCCCGTTTCGCAAGAGAGCGCCGCGCAGCATATGACGCTCGCGCCATCTGACGCGCTGATCATTCAATTGATCGGAGCGCTTGAGAGGAACGCCCCGCTCAAAGAGGCGCAAACCATTATCAATGTCGCCGTCTATCGCCATCCAGAGCTTGACGAATCAATCGAACAATTGCTCAACATGTCGGTAGACGAGATCATGGTCATGCTCACGGCCTATCATTCGAAAGTCGCCGAGATCCCACACGCTAAGCAATGGCTTGAGACATTGATCGGATCGCTCGCGGCGCCGAGCGATGGCCAGGAGGCGCCGCAATGATCGAGGTTGAAGAAGTCCATCTCAACATCTCGTCAAATAACTTTGTTTATCTTGACATCAAGGTTGATGGCCGATGGCGCCGCATTATCAACGCCTATCATGCCGGGATTACTGATTACTATGTGTCCAATTTCGGCATGGAACTGGGAGACGGAACGATGGATGTCACGGCGGATTATGAAATGGAGGTTGAGGAGTGAACGTCGATATCTCTTCTTTCCTCACGCCGGACGGACGCTGGAATATGCTGCAAGACTGGCTAGAGGAAAGCCCAAAGCATCAGAGGACGCTCGACGCATGGCTTGAGATGACGCCCGAAGAAGTGTTCCCGGAAATAAGAGAGGTTGTCGCCGAGATCGCGACGCGCAAATACGGGCCGCTCGCCGGCGCGCTCGTTCGCGTGACGAAGATGTCGGCCGAGCTGCGCGGGTGGATAGAAACTTTGCAAACCTGCTATCGCGATCGGAAAGGAATTTTCAAGGAGGAAAAGCATGTCGGAAAAAACAGACGAACAATCAAAGGCTGATTTCGATTTTGACTATATCACTCAAGCGCTCGGATTGATCCCGATACAACAGGGCGAAGCGGCGATCAATCCTGGCGCGATAACCGATGTCTGCCGCGCGTCCGTCGAAGAGTCCGACGACGAAGGATGGATGATCACTCTACAAGGCGGCGAGACATACCATCTGACGGATGACGAGATGAGCGAGCTTGAAGCGACTATCCGCGCCAGGGCGCAAACCGCGAAAGAGATGCAGAAAGAGGCGATCAAACAAAACATGAAATCTCAAGCGGAGGCTATGGCTGAGCTGTCGGCGAGTGTGGCGCCTGGCATGATAGTCGGCCCGGCGACGAATAAACGGTTTCGACAATAATGATTTACTTCTTTCAGTTCTGAACGGAAAACACTCTCTTAAGGCCAGATATATGTCATGTATATCTGGCCTTTTTTTTGCCCTAAAA
>Ga0126380_10000012_pt1 | contig 34170 bp, 36 predicted proteins | sample PanSoiMetPlot_26_FD_92544 | JGI IMG/M metagenome (GOLD analysis project Ga0126380, IMG submission 92544) | Tropical forest soil microbial communities from Panama - MetaG Plot_26 | ecosystem: Environmental > Terrestrial > Soil > Tropical forest > Bulk soil | place: Panama | collected 2016-02-17
GGCGGCGGCGGCGCGGGTGGTCCATCCGGTGTCGGCGCGGCGGGCGGTCCCGGTTCTACTGCCGCAAGTGGCGGTGGTGGCGGTGGTGGCGGTGCTAACAACGGCGCGGCTGGTGGTAATCCTGGTTCGGGTCTTCCTGGTGGTGCGGGCGGCAATGGTGGCGGCGGTTCTGGCGGCGGTTTAGGCGGTCAACCCGGCAATGCTGGTACGAGTGGTGGCGGAGGTGGTGGAGGAACGGGCACCACTACGGCATCGGCAGTCAATATGTCTGGCGGTGCTGGTGGTAGCGACACCGCATTCGACAGCACGCATGGCAGCGGCGGCGGCGGCGGCGGCGCTGGTTCATGCAACAATACTGGTACTTTCACCGGTCAAGCTAACGGTGGCAATGGTGCTAACTACGGCGGCGGCGGCGGCGGGGCAGCTTGTTACCGACCGACTGGCGCTGGCAGCACGGCGACTGTTGGCAGTGGTGGTGGCGGCCTCATTGTCATCAACTACACTGTCATCAGTGGACCCGTTAGTGGTGCAGGTTCGGCAAGTGGCACGGGTGCGGCTAGCGGCGGCGGTGCGCAGATCGCTGGCGCGACGGCGAGTGCATCTGGCGTTGGTGGAAGCTCGGTTGCTGGTGGTCAGACTGCGGCTGCAAGCGGAAGTGCGGCAGGCGTCGGCGGAAGCTCGGTTACTACCGCGATTGTTCTTGCGAGCGTTGCTAGTAGCTCTGGTGTTGGCGGGAGCTCGGTAGTCGGTTTTGCCGCGCTTGTTCCTGACGCCTTCCAAGTTGGCGCGTTTCAAGCACCCGATGCATTCCAAGTCCGCCTTCCGGGCTCTGCGGCGTCAGCGACCGGCACAGGCGCAGCGAGCGCTGTTGGCGCAGTAGTTAGCGCAGCCGTAGGTTCAGCATCCGGTGTTGGCGGCAGTTCAGTCGCTACCGCGAAAGTCATTCCTGCTACGGCGGCCGCATCTGGTGTCGGTGGTAGCGTAGTCGCTGGCGGACAAACAGCGGTCGCGACTGCAAGTGCATCCGGCGTCGGTGGAAGTTCGGTTGCTGGCGGAAAGATCGCCGCAGCGACAGCGAGCGCATCCGGTATCGGCGGCAGTTCTGTCGCTGGTGGCGAGATTGCAGGCGCAACTGCCAGTGCTTCTGGCGTTGGTACAAGTTCTGTCGCTGGCGGTGGTATCTCTGGTGCTGCTGCGAATTCAGCAGGCGTCGGTGCAAGCGCGGTTGTCGGCAGAGGCATCGTCGTTTCGGTTGCTAATGCTTCTGGCGTCGGTGGAAGCACAGTCGCTGGTGGGCAAACCGCAGCCGCGATCGCAAGTGCATCCGGCGTTGGTGCGAGTTCAATCAGTGGCGCACAGATCGCCACTGCCGCCGCGAATTCAGCAGGCATTGGTGCGAGTTCAGTTGCAGGCAATGGATTATTCCCAGCCACTGCGAACGCGGCGGGCGTTGGCGGTAGTGCATTTGCAGGCGGTGGAATATCTGGTGCTACCGCAAGTGCATCTGGCATTGGCGGGAGTTCAGTTGCTGGAGCGAGAGTCATTCCCGCGACCGGCGCTGCGTCAGGTATTGGTGGAAGCACAGTCGCTGGCGGTGAAACGGTTGCTGCTGTTGCTAGCGCATCTGGCAGTGGTGCAAGTTCGGTCGCTGGTGGTCAAATTGCTACCGCAGCCGCGAATGCATCTGGTGTTGGTGCGAGCGCGGTTACTGCGGCAAGCATTATCGTTAGTACCGCGAGTGCATCCGGTATCGGCGGAAGTTCGGTTATTGGCGGCCAGATCATTGGGGCACTTGCGAGTGCATCCGGTATCGGCGCAGCCTCTGGTGTCGGCGTTGCCTTCGTCAAGGTACTGTGGCTTGATGAAATTCGACTTGTTCCTTATGCCGATGAAACGGCACCATTCACACCGCCGAGCGCAGCATATACTCCGAATACAGATATAGCGGCGTTCACTGGCGGCATTGGTTTCGGAACTTCCGAAGGCGTTGGTACGGCATCTGGTCTCGGTACGAGCTCAGTTGTTGGTCGAAGCATCGCTACTGCGACTGCCACGGCATCTGGCGTCGGTGCGAGCGCAGCTACAAGTGGAAAGATCGCCACTGCTGCCGCGAGTGCGGCAGGCACGGGCACAAGTTCAGTTGCGACCGTTCAGATCATTGCTGCTACAGCAAGCGCATCCGGTGTTGGTGGAAGTTCGGTCGCAGGCGGGGAAATTGCTGGAGCAATTGCTAGCGCATCTGGCACTGGCACAAGTTTAATTTCGACTGCGCAAGTTATTCCTGCTATTGGTGCGGCGACAGGTATCGGTGCGAGTGCGGTCACTGGTGGTAAGATCGCCGTTGCCACAGCAAGCGCGTCAGGCATCGGCGCAAGTTCAGTCGCAGGTGCGGGGTTATTCCCCGCTACTGCCGCGGCATCAGGTGTTGGCGCAAGTTCAGTTACGGGCGCTGGCATTTTCCCTGCTACTGCGAGTGCATCCGGTATTGGCGCGAGTTCTGTTGCTGGCGCAAAGATTGCTGTTGCAACTGGATCAAGTGCTGGCACTGGCGCGAGTTCAGTTACGGGCGCTGGTCTTTTCTCGGCAACCGCAAATGCATCCGGCATTGGCGCAAGTTTTGTTGTCGGAGGTGAGATCGCTGCTGCGACTGGTGCAGCGACAGGTACTGGCGCAGCTAATGCTTCTGGCGCAAAGATTGCAGGCGCAATCGCTGCGGCCACTGGCACTGGTGTAGCAACAGGAATCAGTCAGCAAGGTGCAGCCACTGGAGCTGCGACTGGTGTTGGTGCCGCGACCGCTGTTGGTCGAACCATCATCGGCGCTGTTGGTTCTGCTGCTGGCAGTGGCACGAGTAGTGTCGCAGGCGGCGGAGTCAAACCAGCCACAGCATCGAGCGCAGGCGTCGGCACGGCAAGTGCTCAATCACCGACGCTTGCTACAGCATCGGCATCCGGCATCGGTTCTGCATCCGCCGTTGGTGCCAAGATTGCAGGGGCCGTTGCTGCTGCGGCTGGCGTCGGCGTCGGCTCTGGTTCTAGCTCAACCACTACAACCGTTAGCGGAACGGCTTCCGGTGCTGGCGTTGGCGCGGCCTCGGCAACAAGCAGAACGATTGCTGGAGCAGTTGGTGCTTCTGCTGGCGTTGGTGCGGCTTCGGCAATTGGCAGGACGATTGTTGGCACTGTAGCTTCGGCATCTGGTGCTGGCTCAGCAATTGGTCGCTTCGGCATTTCAGGTACTCTTGCTTCAACTGAAGCAAGTGATGTAGCAGCCTTTGTTGGTGTTCTTGCTATTTCCGGTAGCTTGGCGACTGCTGAAGCGCCGGATATTGCGGTTTTTGTTGAAGGTGATAATAGATATGGTTCATTGGCAGCTAGAGACGCCAGTGATGTCGCAGCTTTTGTAGGACAGATTGTAAGCTCCGGTGCGTTTTCCGTAGTCGAAGCAATTGATATTGCGAATTTCCCCGGTCTTGTTGGCATTACCGGCGCATTGACGACACAAGAACTTGTTTTAGATCAGGCAAGTTTCGCTGGTTTAGTCGGTATTGCTGGCGCATTGGCCACGCAAGAAACTGGTGGTCCTGATCTTGCGAGTTTTGCCGGTCGAATTGAATGGTATGTCACGCTTGCCGCATATGAAGCGGCAGACACTGCAACTTTCCAAGGACTAGTTGCTCGCAGTGGTACATTAGCTGCGATTGAAAGTAGCGACACTGTCGCTATTGCTGGTTCAGTCGCATGGCTTGGAATACTAGCAGCCATTGAAGCACATGACACCGCAGCATTCTCAGGTGTCACTGAAAATTATGGTACTTTCGCAGGTCATGAAGCATCAGACACTGCGGCGATCTCAGCTAGTGTGGCTTGGGCAGGATCGCTGGCCGTTGTTGAAGGCGCAGATCACGCTGCGTTTGTCGGTCTTGTTAGCGCGATTGGTGCTCTCACAGCGGTTGAAGCAAGCGATATCGCAGCTTTCCCTGGTCTAGTTGGTCGCACTGGTAGTCTTGCTGCGGTTGAAGTTGATGATAATGCAGCATTCGTTGGACTGATTGGTCATACTGGTAGCTTTGCTGTTGTCGAGATTGGCAGTGATACTGCCGCGTTTACCGCGAATGCGGCATTTCTTACTACTCTGGCTGCGACTGAAACGCCGGATAAGGCCACATTCATTGGCCTGACTGCGGCACTTGGCGTATTAGCTGCAATTGATCGAGCAGATGCGGCGTCGTTTACGACAACGATGGGTATCGTTGGTCATCTTGCGGCACTTGAAGCAAATGACATTTGTCATATTCAAGGCTTCTCGTGGTCGCTACAAGGTACGCTTGTTGTTCGTGAGAATAATGATACAGCAAGCTTCGCTGCTACGCTGTTGACTTATGGCAGTCTAGCTGCTGTTGAAGCACATGATACCGCAGCGTTCTCTGCTAGATTTGAAGCCAAACTGGCTGCGACTGAAGCCGCAGATATAGTTGGATTCACCGGTGAAATTGTCAAAATTATTTCACCGTCTCCGGTTGCCAATTTTATTGGTAAATGGCCGCACATTGAATTCTATGGACAGTATAAACCTACAGTCTTTATCGGTACATGGACGGAACCAGCTAAGAATGTGACTGGATCACAATCAAAACCATCCCCGGCTGCGGGGCGTTATAAACCATCGAAGTCAACTGGAACAGTCTAAATGACAGCATCACACAAATTGCATTCGTTTTTTGCTGCTGACGACTGGACTATCAATGGCACGCTATATGATATTTATGATGATCCGCTTAACCCGACTGGCTACACGATTGAATGGGGTTTATATGATTTCAATCTTGTGCCAGTGATCAACACTGGTGATGTTATCATTACGATTGCTGATGCTGTCAATGGAAAGATTGTGATCACGGTGCCGAGTGAGAAAACACAAATAGTTGTTCCTGGTGATTATACTGATGCTTTGCGGTTGACAAAGAATCAAAATACTGGGACAATGTGGACAGGTCCAATCATGGTTAAGAAAGCGCGTTTTCCGGCAATCTAAAAGGAGAGGTTATCGGTGACAACGCAACACATCCTAAATGTTATCCAAGAATGGACTACGCAAGACTTGTTGACACTTGATGAACTCAAGGTGCAATTGAGAATTGCTACGGGAGATACATCAAGAGATGCTGAGTTGATTTTGATCATAAATGGTGTTTCGGCACAGATAGCAAGCATGGTCAATCGTGTATTTGGTTATGAAAAAGTGCGGGAAACTTTTTATGATGTGCAGGGTAGGAAACTACTTTACTTTTCGCGCTGGCCAGTTTTGAAAAGTGACATTGTAAGCATGACATTAGATGGTGTTGATATTCTTACGAGTACTGATTGGGTGCTTGAAGAAAAAACTGGCACGCTTTATACTCCACCTTCGAAAGGTCGTGTGTGTTGGAATGGTGATTTAGATATCATTTATAGTGGTGGCTACAAGATACCGGAAGAAGCACCTGATGATCTCAAGAAATGTTGTAGTGTTGCTGCGCGCGAAGATTATTACACCTATGTTCGAGGAACAGTGTTATCTGGTGTGCGTATGATTAGTCATAAGAGTGCACGTGTCATGTACTATCCCCCTGGTCAAGTTAGCACGACTGGCGGTGGCGGCGGTGCACAAGCACAGTATGGACCAACTTGGCAAGCTATTCAAAATGTTTTGCGAAAATACTTCAGGCATTGGGTCTAAATGGGTATTCAAGCTGACCTTTCTGACTTCAATTGGTTGCCAGAATTGTTTGAGCGACGGCTGAATCTAGTACAAGATCTAGTCGAAGAAGGTCGCGTATTTACTGATGCTTATGTTGCTACTAAGAGTCAAAAAGAAGAACAAAAAAGAAGTGAAAAGCCTCAACGTCATGATTTTAGAACGCGGCGGCTAGTTCGTCGTATTCGTAGAGCGACGGGAAATCAATACGCGCGTGGTGTTGAAATCGTTGCGTATCACAAGTTTGTTGATTGGTGGAATCGAAACTGGTGAGGTGACTCATGGCTTATGAATACACTACGGGCACATTGCCCAATGAGAACGTTGTGAAGGCTGATGGTGTAGGCCCATTGCCAGCCGATAATCGCGCGCTTCCATTTAATGCTAACATCAGTACGTTATTGCATGAGCTTTGGCTGGTCAGTGATAATCCATTGATCTATCCCGGAATGTTTACCATCGGCGGGACATGGGCCGAAGGGGACGAAGCAATTTGTGCTGTGAGATGGGGCGATGTATCGATTGGGTTTTCTCATATCGCTAAGGCTGGTGAAGGCGCGCGGCAAGTGGCTGAGGGTTTACGTAACCAGATGGCCGCAGATGCGACGTTTGCGCAAACGCCCATCTTCGTCATGCCGGTCGGCGAATACGGCGGCGGCTCAAGCTGGCATATATGTCCGCCTTGGAAATGTTGGAACACCGAGCCGAAAATTGTCCTGACCACGGGCAAGACTAGTGTCAACGGCAACGTCAGCATTGGCCGCCAGCCGGAAGATGTACTTGATACGCCAGCTTGCACAGTGACCATTGCCCATGCGGTGCCAGGGCGTCCTGCGAAGATGAATGATCTTATTGGTGAGTTGCGCTATATGGGACAGACTGATAAGATTGAAGGACCTGACGATAAAAATATTCGCCAAATTTTTGCGAATTTGCAGGTTTATATCAAGCGCCCGAGCAATAGTGCACCAATGGGGCGGTGGCAGTTCCAGAACGCGAGTGGAAACGAGAACAACGTAGTGAATGCAATGATGCTCGCAGATGGTCTTGTACTCTGCGACGCTAACGGTGCACATCCACCCGGTGGTTCAGATGGTGAAGGATTTATGGGAGCTGGAACTATTCATCTTCCCGAAGGCGGCTCGATCTGGATCGGTGGCAAGAAGGTGCTTGGTTAATGGCCGTTGACTTTGCAGTATGGGTCTATAGTCCCTGTTTCGATACTTTTGCGAGACAGATTATGTATTTTCCGATTGTGAGTCAACCCGGTGTATCTGGGTTCCCTGCGCGTGGCATCTTTGATACTAATGATGTTGACGTGCAGGCGCTTGATGGTTCTATCTACACAGATGCACGTACTGAACTTGATATCTTTCAGCCAGAATGGGCTGTTTATCCTTTACAAGGTGACATTGTTGATATTCCGTGGGAAGATGATGTTGATGGTGGTGTCTTTACTGTTGCTGACGTGCATGGTCATGGCAATGCTGGTGGCGAACTAACGCTTACCTTGCAACGTTATGAACCCGGTAAGACTGGACTCGTGTTCACGGCGTGGCCTTACACGCTTAAATCTCCTAGTTTCGCTAAACCAGTATTGGTGGTGACATGACCATTCCAGTCTATGCAATGACAGATGTCTGGGCTAATCCAGCTCAGCTATTCACTGCGTTGCGCATGGACGCGCAAGATAGTGGTCACGCATTTGGATCGCTGCTGCTTGATTTGTTAGTCAATGGTACGTCACGTTTCAAATTTGATCCTGATAACAATCAGGTAATACTTCAGACAACAAAGTATGGACCAGATCCAAGTGGCATAGCTGGTGGGGATATTCTTGCTCTGCGCAATGGCAGTCGACCGCAAGCAATTGTTGCCTATAACACGTGGACCGATACGCTGAACTGGGAACGCGGCGGGATGGGCTGGTTGCTTAATCCAGGCGCATTCACCATCGGTACGTTCAAGGCTGGAGGAGGTCAGCTTAAGCCGGTCTTCTTCACCGGCACGAATTTCTATGTTGGTGCTAATGATCTTGCTTTCAATCGTGCGGCCCCCGGCGTGTTCGAGATCAACAACGGCTCGCCCGGTGTCGATACGGGTTGTTACATGACATGGGGTGGCACGGCGCGGGCCAGTGCTGATGTGAGTTATACGAGCACTGCGACGCTTGCGACTATCGGTGGCATGACAGTCAATGTTGCGGCTGCTCGAACTTATTCTTTTGAGATTGATCTCCCATTCACTTGTGCGGCGGCTGGCGGAATCAGAGCAGCGATTAGTGGCACATGCACGGCCACTAACATCATTTACGATGGTTGGATCATTGATAGTGGCAGCAATGGTATCAAGGGCAATGCGCAGGCGACTGCACTTAACGCAGTTGTCGCGAATGCGCCGACCACTGGCACTGCTGGTCATGTTAAGATCAGTGGTACGATCACGGTTGCTAATGCAGGTACGCTTACGGTGCAGGCTGCACAGTCAGTATCGAATGGAACTGCTACTATCGTAAAGCGCGGTGCGAAAATGATCGTGGATGATATCACATGAGCTATCGCCCACCGTCATCTCAGTTCACGCCAGACCTGCATAGTTATAGCTTTATTATCCGTGATGGCTGGCTTGCTCGTATTAAGGTGCTGCCAACATTTCAAAGCGTCAAGCGTTGGGCGACCACGACAGCAAACCGGATTCAGCCGGAGCAATTACCATTCTTTGGTTGCTACATTATGGACGAACAGTTGCGACCAGATGGTGATCCAAATGCTGGTGAACCACGCTTTGTCAATGAGATGAAACTTGGCTTTTCGGTCATAATACAAAATAGTGATGATAGTGTAGCTGAGAAGAATCTCGATACAGCATATCAAATGCTCATGGGGCTGTTGACTTATCAAGGATGGCACAAGTTTCCAATGCCCGCACCATGGCCAGCCGTAGAGATTGAAGGCATCTCGCGTGGCTCACGTCAGTTCAAGTATGGCAATGCGGGCAATAATCAAGAAACGCCTATCGCTGAACTGCGCTTTGATCTTACTTTCCGGCATCGAACATTCTTCCCGCCGGTTGTCACTGATCCGTTAGAACGTATTCATGTCACGGTTGCTTATCCTTGGCCGTATGAACAAGGTGCTTATGATCCACCCTTTACGGTTCAGTATGACTTGCTGCAAGAAAAGTCTACGATGCCGTATTCACTAGATAGTCCAACTTTCGCTACGCCGCGATTGCGTAAGTCGCAGGAATTCTAAACCAGGAGGCAGCTATGGTAAAAGTCTATGCTCTAAAAGAGAACGTCAAAAGGGATATCAAATATCCCATCGGCAATATCGGCTTCGACGAAAATGGCGAGGCAGACTGGCCGCACGATCAATTCACGCAGCGCCGTATCAGAGATGGTGACATCTCACTTGATCCTCCAACTAAGCAAATTGGAGGAACAGAGCGCAAGACGGTGCCGTCAACTAAGACCTAGTCGCATTTGCGCTTTGGTTGTTCTAACGCTTAATCTAGAGGAGGCATACCATGCCCGTCAGCTTTAATAATATCCCGAGTAACTGGCGTCAACCGTTGTACTGGGTGGAAGTGGATGGAAGCATGGCGGGCTTTCCCGTATCGCACATGCGCATCCTTCTTGTCGGTACGATGATCACGTCGAACACGCCGCCGTCGCCGCTCAATGGAACTGCGACACCTGATATTCCCGTTCCTGTTGGAAGGCAAACGGATGCTGATCATTTCTTCGGCAAAGGAAGTGAACTTGCGTGCATGTTCCGCGCGAGTTTCGCGAACAATTTCTCGTCGGAGATTTGGGCCTTGCCTGTTGCTGAACCGACAACGGGTGGCGCGCAAGCGCAAGCTACGATTACGGTTGCGGCTGCACCAACAGATTACGGAACTCTTTCACTTTACATCGCCGGGTATCCCATAAATGTGAATGTCGCTCTCACTGATACTGTCAATATGGTCGCAACCAACATTGCTGCTGCGATTAATAATCCTCCTGCTGGTACACCCTATTTGCCGGTTACGGCAACCGCAGCGACTGCGACTGTTACAATCAAGTGTCGCTGGAAGGGAGTCAATGGCAATATGATCACTATTCGCGATTCTTATTATGGTCGCATTGGTGGTGAAGTCATGCCTCCCGGTTTGTCGCTGACCTATTCAAGTTTCACTTTGGTTGGCGGTACTGGTGTGCCGAGCTTCGCGAATGGAATCTCAAATATGGGTGAGACTGAGTTCGAGTTTGTCTGTATGACATACACTGACTCGCAGTCACTTGCAGCTTGGGAACAAGAATATGGTTTTAGTGACTCAGGCAGATGGGGATGGATGCGCCAGCACTTTGGTCATCTCTTCAGTGCAAAGCGCGACACGTATTCGAATCTCGTTACGTGGGGTCTCACGCGCAATGGCAAGGTGTTGTCGGTTCTTGCTATTGAGCCAACATCACCATCGCCTGAATATGAATGGGCGGCTGCATATACGGCGAAGGCGGCTCGTGGCTTGACCAATGATCCTGCACGTCCGTTGCAGACATTGCACATGGAAACGATCTTGCCCGCACCGTTCCATGATCTCTGGAACCTGCTCGAGCTCAACACGTTTGCCTATAGTGGGCTTGCGACACAGAGAACCATTGTGCTTAGCGATGGTCCAATGATCGCTCGCGAAACCACGACGTATCAGGTGAACGAGTTTGGGTTTGGTGATGACGCGTTTGAGCTTGTGACAACTCTGGCAACGTTGGCCAAAGTGATCCGCAATCAGCGTTATGCGATCACCACCAAGTTCCCACGTCATAAGCTGGCGGATGATGATACTCGCTTTGGCCCCGGTCAAGCCATCGTGACGCCGAAGATCATTAAGGCTGAGTTGATCGCTGAATATGCGCAGGATGAATTCAATGGTCTAGTCGAGAACCTGCGTGAATTCAAAAATCACCTCATTGTCGAGCGTGATCCAAATGACCCAAATCGCGTGAACGTACTGTATCCGCCCGATCTTATCAATCAGTTGCGTATGTTCGCGGTGCTTGCTCAGTTCAGGCTCCAGTACAATCGCGGTATCGACCAAGCGATTCTCTAAACTAGAATCGTTCACTCAACTTTTAATCATCATAGAAGGAGGTCGCGATGGGACAACGCATCGCTGGAATAGCTTTCCTGAAAGTTGACGGCGACTTGTATCCGCTTCGCGGCAACTTTACCGTCAGTCCATCACCAACGGAACGCGCGGGCATTGCTGGACAAGACTATGTTCATGGTTTCAGCGAGCTCCCGCGCGTGCCATACATCGAGGGTGATATCTCACTGGTGCCAGAACTCTCGATGGAAGATGTAGCCTTGATCTTTGACTCCACAGTTACAGCGGAGTTGGCAAACGGCAAGGTCTATGTCCTTTATCAAGCATGGTGCCGTGCAGCTTTTGAACTGAATACGCGTGAAGGTCAAACGCGCGTTCGGTTTGAAGGCACATCGTGCGTTGAACAAAATCCATAGTTTGTCCTCAATATAGGAGGCGTGCAATGAACGCGACGGCTGAAAATCTCGCGCGTCAAGGTCGCCTCATTGAGGCAGGCTGGACTGAACTTGAGCAGACGATGCCGCCATCATCTTATGCGTGGAAAAATGATATGCGAACGGCATACTTTGCTGGCGCACAGCATGTTTTCCAAAGCATGGTTGCTGCGGCGCGTGGCAATAAAGATGTGCAGTTGTCTGAGATCAAGCAGGAACTGCAAGACTTTATGAATGAGCATGTGTTGCGTAATGCTCCAGTTGCGGGCAGTGCGTAGAAAGGAGAATAAGCAATGGCAGAAGAACTAAATCCTCCGGCTGGATTTGCAGCAGTCCCTCCTGTTAATCAGTCGCCACAGCAGCAAATCAATGGTGGACCACAGCCACAGCCACAGCAACAAGCTAAACCACAGCCACAAGTTGAATACCCACCTGAACAGGAGCCAGTTCAGCGTGATGCTAGTGGCACGCCAGTTTGGGATGGCAAGCTTATTCTGCGCAAGCAAGTTGTCGCCAATGGTGAACCGACGCTTGAACTCAAGTTTCGTGAACCGACGGCTGGTGACATCGAACGCATCGGTAATCCTGTCACTGTGGGCATGTACGAGAATAATCCAAAAATTCACTTCGATGCTTCGGTGATGACTCAAATGATGTCACGGTTGGCTGGCGTGCCGCCATCAACAATTCGTGCGATGCATCCTAAAGATTGGAACAATGGAGCTTGGTTGCTCGCAAATTTCTTCATGCCAGATCTGTAGATGAAATGATTTTGGATTGCTACAGACTGGCAAAATTCTACTCAGTAGATCCAAACGTCTTCTTGAAAAAACCGATGTCACAACTTAACCGCCATTTGGAGTGGACCAACCGACTGATCGAACGAATAAATATCGAGCAGTCTGTGGATAATGACTGATGGCTGATGAACATGCAAATATCACGTTAACTTTAACCGACGAGATGTCGGATAAGTTGCGTGATATTAATCAGCAGGTCGATACGCTCCGCAATCGCTTTGAGAATCTTGGTGCTTCGTCAAATCAAGCATTTAATCAAGCACATCAAGCAGCAACGAGGATACCGGAGAAGCTTTCTGATATTGAAAAGCTGATACAGAAAACTTTTGGCCGTGATGTTCGCCATCAGTTAGAGGAATTTTCCCGCTCGATGGGGAACATTGCAGGCCAGACGCTTGGTATGTCAAGTGCTGTAGGCACTGCTTCAGCCACCGTTACTCGCCTCGCTTTTGCGATTGGTGGTGCAGTGAGTGTAACGACAGCATGGGTGACTGCTCTTATAGCGGGCGGTGTTGCTGTCTACAAAATTTCAGAAGCTATTAATCGGGCGCACCAAGAGAGTTTGAATTTCCAGAAACAAATTGGTGCTTCTGAGACTCAAATTAGATCCTGGACTATTGCTGCTGAATCTCTTGGCATGTCGACCGAAGAGGCTCGCGGTAGTATGCAACGGCTTACTTCGCAGGTTCAAGATCTCGTTCGTGGTACATATGCGCCGCTTGCTCGCGAACTTATGAGCTTCGGCGAGAAAGGCGTAGCTGCCTGGGATGCTGTTAGGACCGCACAAGAGCAAGGACAAGATAGTTTAGAACAGACTGCGGTCTTACTACGACACGTTTCTACGTGGAGCGAAGCGGCACAACGAAGTTTCGCTCAATATAGTGGTATGAATATTCGGCAGCAGCAACTGCTGATTGATCGTTTAAGAGAAGTACAAGCAATCGTAGATAGTCCACGAGCTCGGGCTGCTTACGCCTATCAGGAGGAGCAAAGCGGCAAGGTTGCAATGAACTGGTTCAAGATCAAGCTTGAACTGGAGAGGCTGCGACCATTGTGGGACTATGTCAAGGGTGGTTTCTTTGAAGTCGTTAATGTGTTGGCAGTTGCTCTTCTTAATACGTTGAAGGCCATCAATTTTGTTGTTGATCTAGTTGCGCTTGCATTTGGCAAAGTCAAGGATGTGGTGAATTGGCTGATCGAACATACACCAACATGGCTGAAGTATTTGTTCATGTTCAATCCTGCCGTTCTCGCTTATAGACTTGGTCGAAAGCTGACTGAAGAAACGCCGGAAGAGAAAGAGCAACGCGAGCGTCAGGACCGACCAGTAGGATCGCGTCCGGCCCCGCCGATGACACCTCTACCTGGAGGTATTCCGCGCAGCACTGGTCCGGCCGCTCCGCCAATGACACCATTGTATTTCGCTGGCAGTGGCGGTGCTGGTCAGTTTCGTCCTGATCTCGGTTGGGCGGGTGGGTTGCACGGTGAAGAATCTCGGAATATCGAGGATCGCAGAAATCTGGTAATAGGCGAAAGAGACCAAACGTCGTATCTGCGTGAGATACGAGATGTCCTCGTCTGGATGCAAATGCAGATGGTGGGGCCTGAAGATCAAGGGAAAGGCACGCCACAACGCTTCACTGGTGGTGGTGGATTTGGACGTGGTGGTGGTCTTTGGGGTGGCGGTGCTGGTGGTCTTGGTGCTGGTGGCGGAGTTCTTGGTGGTCGAGGCGGCGGCGGTACTACTGGTCTTGGTTCTGGATCTGCTCCATATGCTCCGACTCAACAGGCACGCATCGGTATGCCGGGAGGCGAGTTTGATCGACCGACATTAAGTGGTGGTTTGCCAGAGGGTGGCCGTGGTGCGGCACCTCCACCACTATGGCTGAGTCCTGAAGGCGCTGATCGATGGAAAGATCAACTTGGTGGTGGTAGTCAAGGCGTAACTTCCGGCGGCGTTGGCGCTGGCGGTACGTCGACTCCAATCGCTGCTGAGCGTGCCCGTGTTATGGCACAACTCAATGAGCCTGCAACACGCCAACTTGCAGCATGGATGCTTGGACAAGAGCATGGTGCGAGTCTTGAAACTCGTTCTGACGTCTTAGAGTCTCTCGTCAATCGCGCTGTCGTTACTGGCAAACATCCACGTGATTTGCTACTGGGTGGTTTCTATGGGCCAATCAACCGTTATCGCAATAAGCATGGCGGGCAACTACCGTCTAGTGACGCGCGTGGACTAGAGTTATTTGATCAGGCAGCGAGAGATGTTGGGGCTGGTCGAAACGTGCTCGGTGGTCGCACAGACCAGGGCATGATCAATGAGGTCAAGCGTCAGGGTCGCATGGAGTCTCGCGGCGAGTATTACGGCTGGATGGGTCTGAAAGGTGAACAGCAGACAGCCGCCGCACGGGGCGGTCCCTCAGCGATGCCGACACGAGTGGCTGGACCTGGACAACCACCCGGTTTGCCACCGAGCGTTGGCGCTTCTCCTGATCAACGAGGAAGACCAGACTACTATGGCGGCACGGTCAGCGTTGATGGACAGACTTTCCACTATGGCACTGGTGGCGGTCGAACTCCGTCGATGCCATTTGGAACGTTCAATATCAATCCTGCTTGGACAGGTGAGGGGGTGCTTGGCGACGTCGGTAAGAGCATCGGCTCAATCGCAACAGTCGGGGGACGAGGTGGTGAAATTTGGGATCCGCGAGAAGGCCGCACGCGTCTTGGTATTCAGATTCATGCTGCGAATAGTGATGATCTTGATCGACTTTATTCGGCTGGATGCTTTGCTGTCGCGAAAAGCGAATGGCCTCGTTTCAAGGCGGCTTTGATGAAGAAGGTTCAGCGCGACGGTCCGCTCGCTGTCACCGTGCTTCCAAATGGGCAAGCGGTTGTTCATGCACGCGGCGCGGCTCCCGAGAACGCTACTCAATATGCTGCCAAGGCTGTTCGCACCGAGAAGATAACGTCAGGGGCGACGGCAGGACCACCGCCCGGAGGCGGTCCATCCATGACCCTCCCCGGGGCTGGTGCTACCGCGCCAGCGACCGGTCGATTTACACCAGGACCCACTGGTGACGTGTCACCGCATACCGCACCTCCGCCAACGCCGCCGTCAGCTACGCGTGACACGCGGACTGATCTGCAAGTTCTCGAGGCCGCAGAAAGATATTATGGTATAACGCCTCCTGGTGGCGGTGGTCGTTCTCGACCGGTCTCCTTGCCGCGAGGGCAACAAGGTGCAGCGCCTGTCCCGATGACGATTACTGGGACATCGTTTATGGGTGAACAGCAGCGTGCGCAGCAGGCACGTGAAGCGGATGCAGCGACTGAACGTCGTCATGCGCTTGGGATTTATACGACTGAAGAATTGCGAAATATGACACCAGAGCAGTGGGAGCGTGTCGCACCCAAGCTCGGACGAAGTACGAGTGGTCGTGCCGATCCAGTTGGCACTGATGAGCAATGGGTCCACTCCGCGGGAACTTTTTCTTCTGTAGGCCATATAGGTCGTATGGCTAGATTGACTAGGCTTGGAAGACTTGGAATAAGTACAGCAAGAGGTATGCAGCAAGAAACAGGACACATGGCAGGTTCAACTGCTCGCGACCAAGACAAAGATACACATGCTGCGCATGATAATGACGAAGCAAGATCTAATCGCATGGTCACCGGTCGACAATGGGCGATGCATCGTGGGCAAGCGCAGCCGGTTGCAGATCGTACTGCCATCGACCGTTCCATCGCTGGCCAGCAGAATGCTGGTCGTATTGGCAAAGGTCGTCTTGATGTTCACTTTTGGAATGCGCCGCGCGGTATGCGCGCAAAAGGCAGTGGTACTGATGCATTAGAAGAAATGAATATCAAACAGACACCGCACATGGCGAGATCCCCAGGAACACAAGCTCCGCCAGGAACTGCTAAAAAAGATTATGCTGACGAGGAATAAGAAATGGCGAACGGAATTATCGAGTTACCGGAAGTCGTCGTTTCTTCAGAGCAGCCGGATACTACGAGTTCAGGATTGCCGCCGACTAATGGCGGTGTCGGGATGCAGACTACGCCGATGATGGCTGGTGATGGTGCTGGTACGGCTTATCCATTTGGCTTGCCGACCGGTCGCTACTTCGACAGCTTTGATGTCCCAGAATTTAGCGACAAGGTTGTAGTTATTGTCGGCGGTCAAATCTACGCCGAGTGGGAGTCGGTAACGGTTACGCTCAAGCTTAACGATCCACCCAATACGTTCGAACTGCGGACAAGCGAGCAAGAGCCTTGGCCGGAGGACTGGGCGTTCCTGCGCATCAAGCCACACGATGAGTGTGCTGTTTATCTTGATGGCCAGCTTGTTATCAGTGGCATGGTGATCACGCGCCAAGTCTACTATGACGCCAACCAACATACTATTCAGATTCAGGGCGTGGACTGGACAAATAGGCTAGGACACTCGGTCGGTGATACTAAAACCAATGAATTCAAACAGCAATCAGCAGAACAGATTATCAGTGCCCTTGCAGGTGCCGCTGGTGTCGGTGCTGTCAAAGCTGGCGATATGTTTAATCAAAAATTTCCTCGCTTCTCGATTCATCCGGGTGAGTCTGCAAGAGAAGCTATCGAGCGTGTCTCGCGTGCCGCAGACCTTATGCTTGGAGCGAACAAGCATGGGCAGTTGATGGTCATTGGTGGCAATGCGATTGCTGCTGGCTATGACGCAGTGATTGAGGGTGTCAATATTCTGATCGGCCAGGAGTTAATCCACGCGAATATGATGGGTGGCAATCTGTTGACGACGGGCCAGAATCCGGTGAATGACGACAATAACAACCCGGCCGAAGCATCACAGATGAGCAACCAGAATAGTGGTAGTGCGGGAAACGGTACTGCTAGCGGCGGTTTCGGGATGGGTGTACCGCAACGTGTTTTGTCCGAATTACCGGCATTCAGCATTGATCAGCTTATCAAGCGCGCCCAACTCAATCGAGATATTGACAGTATGGACGAGGTTACTGCGTGGATCACCGTGCTCGGCTGGCAACGGCATGGCAGTGGAGGGCTGTGGTCACTAATGGATCATGTCTATGTGGATGCACCGATGCTGATTCTCAAAGAAGAACTCATATTGCAGGCGGTGACATTCACGCAAGACAATACGACAGGCACACGTTCGAAGCTTGAGTTGGTTAGAAAAATAGGCAAGGGACAACCAGAAGCATGATACGGACAACATCGAAGAGAGCTGGTCGCCAAGCCGAGACAGCGATCTCATATTGCACGCTGCGTGAGTTTGATGACGACCACAACAGAATGCAGATCAAGACGGCAGATGTGTTCAAGAGCGAATCGCCGACAGATGTGCAGCGGATGCAACAGGCTGGCATGACCGTGCATCCGATGAGACAGGATCAACAGCAAGGGCAACAGGGTCAGCAAGGTCAGGACGGACAACAAGGTGGCGGTCAAGGTGGTGGTGGTGGTGGTGAGAGTGGCGGTGGCGAATTTCCGGGCAATAAATCGCCATGGAGCAATCAACAGCCGAAAGGTGAATCTGCCGAAGGCGTCATGTTATATCTCATGGCTCGAGATCTCATCCTGTCTGCATTAGCATCGATGACGCGCGCTGCCGACCTTACAACATAGAGGAGGGCGGAAGTTTCTTCTATTCGGTCGATCATAAGAACCCACAATATGGACAGTATCTGCGCCGCAAGAAAGATGGCAAGGATGGCGTCTACGTTATCGCGATGGACCTTGAGAACCAAGATCAGCAAGGCGGCGGCGGTGGTGGTGGTGCTGGCACGCAAGCGGCAGGCGGCGGCCAACAAAAAGATGATCGTATCTCGCTCGCTCATGTCGAGAAGAAGAAACAGGATCGCAAGAAAGGTAAGAAACAACAGCAGGCGGGCGGGCAAGGTGGCGGCAGTGATGGTGGACAGAGTGGACAGAGCGGACAAAGCGGCGGCCAGAAAGATTATTTGCATGAGGGTGATTCGGTGAACACCGAGGTTCGCCTGACCAAGAAGCGCATTCAATTTTTCAAAAAGACAAAGGACAGTGGCGGCGCGGGTGCACAGGCCGCAGATGGTGGCGGCGGTGCTGGTGGAGGTAAGAACCGTAAAGATGGTGAGCTTCGTGGTTATTGGGACAATGAGTTGACAAATTGGTGGTGGAAGGCGGATAAAGATATTCAGAACGAAACGGGTCAAGACTATACGGTCAAGGCCGATAGACACATTGATACTCAGACGAAGCAAGACTTCAAGATCAAGGCTGATGGTAAGACCCATTTTACCGCGAAAGAGCATGTACGTATTGGCAATCTAAAGCGACAGGGCAATGAATATCTCAGCGGCATCGATGTCGCGGCTGATCATGTTTCTGGCAGTGTCAGTGTCCCTCCAACTGGAAGGGCTGGCGAAGAGATTATTACTGGTGTTTCGCTACTCGATGTTGGAGCACGAGTGACTGCGCTTGAATCCGCCGCGCGCGAAGGTGGCGTGAGCAAGCTAAACAAGCTAGCTGATATTTTTGTCATAGATGACGCCGGGAACATTACTGTGAATGGTGACCTACGAGTAACAGGGAATTTGACGGTTAACGGTGTCATCACTGCACGTGATTTTGTGAGAAGCTGAAATGGCGCAAGTTCCTAGTCGAGGCGCACCAACTGGTAGTCCGACTGCGTTCCAAGAGAACAGTCGTATTCCAAGTCGAAGACCGCCGCCATCTAGCACAGTTGAAACAAATGTAAGTGTTCCGCTTCGTGGTCCACCGCTGCATCCGCTTGCGCCGACTAATCATATCCCGTTGCAAACTCCATGGCTTGCGCCACGTGATCCATTACCAGGATTGCCGCCGTTGCCTGTTGGTGAGCGGCGGATGGGGATGTCGGAAAATAAAATCTTTTCATGGCGGGAGAGATTTCGACTTGCTTCATTCAAGGATCAGCCATTTTACGTTGAGCAGCAAGGACGATCTAGTGGTCGGCGTACCGTGCTTCACCAATATCCAAAACGTGATATTCCATATGCCGAAGACATGGGTCGTGAGGCGTTGCATTATGCCATTACTGGATATCTGATTCAGGCTCCGCTAAAACCATACAGCGATACAGATACCAATTATCGCGGAATGCCTCGTGACTATGACGTAGCGCGTGATAAGCTTGAATCGAAGCTGATGGAGAAGTCACCTGGTCGGCTTCTCGATCCGTATAATCCTAGTCTTAATCTTTCAGGTTATGGTGTTGGTTTTCCACTTTTGTTCATGTGTGAGAAATACACGATCACAGAAGCGCGAGAACGTGGCGGTTATTGCACTATCGAGATGAGCTTCGTTGAAGCTGGAATGCCTGGAAATAATATCTCGACACAAGCACCGCCGCCGATGACTGTTCTCAAAAGTTCGGTTGCAGGTGCACAGGCGGCGGCTGCGGCGCAACTCAACGCGCAACAAGAAGCCCTCAACGCGGCAGCGAAAGAAGAGCGGGAGCGGCTGCAAAAACAGATCGAGCAAATGCAGCAGGAGTTTATCAAGCGAGGCATTCCGCAGTTCTAGTCGCGTTTTCCCAAATCAGAGAGAAGGAGATCCTGCCATGGCGGGTAAGTGCAATTCATGGGCTCTCGACAATGGTCTCGTCGGGTTGAAAAACACGGCGACACACATTTATCTGTGCAGCCAAGAACCTGTTGATTTCACTGGTGCGACATCGACCTATGCTCTGGGCAATCAGAGCTTTGGCGCGGGCAACACGCTCACAGGTCCAACTGATCGTTCGCCCAATGGGCGCAAGGTTACAACTGTCGCAGTAACCAATGGAACGATTACCGGCAGTGGCACGGCAACACGATGGGCGATTGTTGATTCAGTCAATAGTCGTTTACTTGTTGATAATGACCTAGCAGCTTCGCAAGCCGTGACCGCTGGTAACGTATTTTCACTTCCTGCCTTCGACTTTGGTATTCCGGGTTCGTGATCGGCAATCGCTTCTAGGAGTCGGTCATGGTAGCGAAAAGTCTAAAACATGCGTTTGTATCCGGTGTCGCCGACGGTGCTGATACGACGCTCGTGCGGCCGTCCAACTGGAATGCCGACCATAACTTCTTCCTCGGCTATCGGACCGTTACGATTACAACTGATACGATAGCGGATACCGACAACTTCTCGCTGATCACGTATAACCAAGCTGGCGCGGTCGCAGTCACCATTGCGCAAGCAGGCGCGGCGTCGCAGTTCCTCTCTGGTTGGACATGCTTTATCCGCAACCGTGGCGCGGGCGCGGTCACGATCACGCCGACGACCTCGACCATTAACGAGGCTGCGACGCTGGTCCTTCAGCAGAACGATTACGCCCAGATCTTCAGCGACGGCACAAACTATCAGGCCTTCCGCAATCGTGATCCGACGAAGGTGCCCTTAGACGGTACAATCGCGATGACCGGCAGGCTCGTGCTGCCAAGCGCAAGTCTTCCACGCGTCGATAAAGGTACAGTCAGCAGCGGTACGGTGACATTCGATGTTAGCGCCGCGACTCGGCAGCGGTTGCAAGTCGGTGGTGCGCTCACGGTCGCCTATAGCAACTGGCCAGCAAGCGGCAACTATGGCGAGATCATGATTCAGTTGGTCAATGGCGGTGCATTCACCGTCACGTGGCCAACGACCAACTGGATGGTCGGCGATGGCACTTCCTCGACTACGTTTTCGGCTATGGGTGTGACGTTGGCAACCTCTGGCACGAATTGGGTCACCGTCTGGACGCTCGACGGCGGCACTACCTTGTACGGAAGGGCGATGTAAAGTGAGCGGTATACTCGTCTCTCCTGCGCAAATGATGGCTGGCGGTCTAGCCTCGACGTGGGACCCGGTCCAGAAGAGTAGCTTCATAACGCTGGACTCAACCAAGCTCGTGGCGACGTGGAACAGCGGCAATCCATCTCCCGCCTCCATCAATATACGATCAACCAAGGCGAAGAATAGCAAGTTTTACTGTGAGGTTGTCTGGCACGCGATCGGCACCTTAACGAGTAGCTCCGTTATCACGTGCGGCGTCTGTACGTCAGGGTATGGCATAACAGGTGACCATTGGCTCGGTGAGGCGGGTAGTGTGAGCGGCGGTTTCTGGAACGACACCAACTACGATTGGGCCGGTTCAGCATTTGCGTATAGTGGAACTGGGTGGAGCAGCCAAGCCGATCCGACTGTCATAGGTATTGCCTGTGATCCCGTGGCGGGTAAGATCTGGGGCAGAACGGCGGCAGACTCTATCTGGAACAACAGCGCCTCTGCTAACCCGGTAACGGCTGCGGGCGCGCTTCTCTGCCCGGCGGCTAGCACGTTGTATATCGCGGCGTGCTTTTATACGACGGGGAATGCACCCTTTGGCCAGTGGACATTGAGGCGGCGTGCTTCCGAGTTCACACTAGGTGTGCAACCCGCTGGATTTCCGGCGTTTGGTTAAAGCGCGATGTCCGGCGACCCCGCATTTCAAGGTAGTCCGAAGGCGTGGGTCGTCACCGCGTTCCAGGCTGGCATCCAGACCGTCGCGTCACCTTACTCGCTCGGCACACCCGTCTTCGCGACGCCTGGGCCGGTCGGTATCAAGTTTGTCTTTAGCAGTCCTGCCTACTCGCTCGGCCATCCGGTCTTTGCTACACCTACTGTCTCTCGTTTTGCAAGCCTTACGGTATTTCATGCTAATACTTATTCGCTTGCATCACCTGTCTTCACAGCAGCACCATTCACGCAAAAGCGTGTCTTTCATGCTAATCCGTTTTGGCTAGGTTCGCCGGTCTTTGTTCGTCCGATCCCCGGTATCAAGTATGTGTTGTTCACAAACGCATGGGCCGTCGGCTCGCCGATTTTTGCAAAAGCAACTTATCAATTCAAATATCAGATCGCAAAGCCAGCCAATTATTCGCTTGGTCCACTCGCATGGCCAGCGGTTGGACCGGTCATTGTTCAAGATCTCGTGCACGCGAATGACTATTCGCTCGATAGCCCACGGTTTGCCGCTCCAAGATTGCAGACAGAAGCCGTTGATCTCGGTCTACCGATGCCATATCTAACATCGGTCGAAGAAGCTACAGACGTGTTGATTGGCACGTTAAACCGCTTGCTCTCAAGTATTCCTCCACCACCATCACCGGTACGTAATAATCTGCGCATCTTAGTTAGCGTGCTGCGAAACAATGCTGCTGAAGCTGTTCGCGGCACTGCGCTAGGAACACAGCTTCAGGAAATTTTTACCGCTGCCGATCAAGCTGGTGCAACATTTCCTGGCGTTGAAATAACACGTCAATTTCTTATGGCGCAAGCTGGTAGCTTATCACTCCATACACAAATACTGTTCCGCTCGGCACTTATTATGACACTCGGCCTTGAATGCAATATCATCGGTCGGCTTAAATTCAAAACTCGCGATGATGTTCAACAACTCATATTGCAACTGCGCGAATCATTTGAATCTGCCAAGGCACTTGGTATTGACGAAATCGATGTTTTGGTTTATCAAAGCTTGAACACGATGGGTGGGGCTATTATCAATCTGCTATCACGCAATCAACTCAAGCTTCCGCGTTTTGTCTCTTGGCATAGCAAGTCTCCAATGCCTTCTCTCTATCTTGCTAATCGTATTTATGGTGACGCAAGTCGCAGCTACGAAATTGAAGATGAGAATGATGTAATTAATCCGGTGTTTTGCCCAACACGATTGCGCGTGCTGAGTTATCCGCCAGTGTGGCCCACGAGGTAGGAATGATCCATGGATCCAAGAATAGTACAGTCACACGATTTGCGAATGATCACGGAGGCAGATTGGTATCTTATGCCAACTGGCTTCTTGGACGAGCGCGAAGAGATTTGCAATTACGTCAAGGTCGCACTAATGACCGACGGCATCTCCGACCCAGGAGAGATTCTTCCAGATCCTGACTCAACTGATCGTCGTGGCTGGTGGGCGGATATGGACTCTGTGGCAATTTGGCAGGGTTGGCCAATAGGCTGCAAGAATTGGCTCTTAATGCGTGCCAAGATTAGTGATCCAAATTCGTTCGAGGGCGATACTGTGGTCCGTGCACAATTTTATACTCGCTTGGCATTACAGCCGCTCATTGACATGCGACTGTGTAGTGCGATTGATGTTCATGCAAGGCGTGTTGGTGTAGATCGTATCGATGTTAGTATCGTCATTTTCCGTGGGCCTAATCCAGAAATTGAACTTATCTTCCAAGATATGTGGAACCAGCTTCGTATCTATGAACGGTTTTCACCTTACGGGGGATCAGTCTAAATGCCGTGGCAAACTCCAACACTGCGGCAATGTCGAGAGATGGTGCGAGACGATATAACGACATCGCTCGCAGGCAGCGTCGTTGTCGGCAATACCGTCTTGCGTGTGATGGCCGACGCGATGGCTGGTGTTGGTCGGCTAGTCTTGAAGTATCTAGATTGGCTAGCGTTGCAGCTTATGCCAGATACTGCGGAACGAGAATGGCTAGACCGTCATGGACAGATCTGGCTGGTCAACGCGGATGGTACGCTAGGTCGCAAGAATGCGCAGCCAGCCGATGGCACCATTGGGTTGACTGGTACTCCTGGCACGACCGTGCCTGAGGGCACTTCATGGGTTTCACCAACAGGTGTCACATATCTATCTGTCGAAGATAAGACCATTGGTCAAGTCGCAGATCAACCTACTGAAGTTGCAGTGCTGGCGATCAACCCTGGTACTCCCGGCAACTTGCCATCAGGCACACCTTTGACTATTACTTCGGGACAGGGTGGAGTTGATAATACAGCATTGACTATTGATCTGCGCGGCGGCACCGATATAGAAACTGACGAGGCACTTCGTGCTCGTGTTCTTGCACGCATTCGTCAGCCTCCCATGGGCGGTGATGCTGATGATTATGTTCATTGGGCTATGAGTATTCCCTCTACAACGCGCGCTTGGTCGGCTCCGCGTGAGATGGGCATGGGCACAGTTACAATTCGTTTTATGTGCGATGCGTTGCGCCCCGAGACCGGTGGCTTCCCAACAGCAGAAGATATCAAGGTGGTGCAAACTTATTTAGATAAAGTTCGACCTGTAGCTGTGCGTGACTTTTATGTGATGGCTCCAGTGCCAGAACCAATAGATTTCGGCTTATCACTGCACAATGATTCATTGGCGCTTCGTGCTCAAGTCGAGACATCAGTTGCAGCTATGATCGACGATAGAGCGGCTCCTGCACATGCGGTTGATGGCACGCTGGTAGCAGGTACAACGATCATGGCGTCATGGGTCTCAGAAGCTATTAACCGTGTTACCGCTGACTTTGATCTGACAATGGAAGACCACCCGATGCCTCACAATGGGGCGCTGGCGGTCCTAGGCACAGTTACGTATCCAGTGCCATGACAAATGGCTTTGTTCCAAGTCCGCCACAACAACCGACGCAGCCATTGCCATTGGACTATGCGCCGCTTGCACCGCCGCTGGCGCTAGATCACCATGTAAGGCGCGGCCAAGAAGAATACGCTTTTGGTCTTGCTGCGCTACTGCCGCAAGGTATTGCATGGCCACGCTGGTCCGAGAGCACTTTTATGAAAGTGGTCTATGGCCTCGCCGGCATCATGGGATGGGCGGATGGCCGTGCTGCTGATTTGCTAGAACGCGAAAGCGATCCAAGACAAACGACCGAAATGCTGGATAGCTGGGAAACAGCATGGGGTCTCCCAGAACCTTGTCTTTTCGGCAAGCAGTTTAGTGTGGCTGAGCGCCGCAATATGCTGGTCATGAAGATGACCTTGCTAGGTGCACAGTCTCGTGAATTCTTCACTGGTGTTGCAGCCTGGTTAGGCTATCCAATCACTATCACTGAATATCGACCGTTCATGGTTGGTGTTGATCGATGTGGTGATAGTCGTTCATTGAAATCTGATGGCACTTTCGGAGATTGGCCATGCCAGATTGGCGACCCGCTTATGAGGTTCGCGTGGACCATACACATTGCACAGACAAAACTTGTATGGTTCCGCGCGGGCAGTGGGCAAGCTGGTATTGATCCGCACCTACGCATTGCTCGTGCAGAGGATCTTGAGTGCATTATCAGGCGATGGTCTCCTGCTCATAGTCAAATTTTGTTTGATTATTCTGGCATTAGTGATCCGTTTGCTGGCACAGATCGGTACTATCTTACGGTGCGTGCTGGTGACTATATTGTCACACGCAGCGGTGAACAAATTGTGAGTGGACGGGCAGGGGCAGTTATTTGGCAACCACCCTTCGTACCTTTCGCAGTTGGTTCACCGACATTCGGCACGCCATCACTCATTGTATCAATGTCACCGCCGGATGTTGCAACCCAAGCATGGCTCAATACTGTGGCGCTGCGTGGCGGCGTTGTTACCAATCGGCAGACGGTGCAAACTGACCTCCTGATCAAAGGTCTTAAATACGATGGCTTGTGGCCGATCCTTGATCGAGTGTGGCTCGGCGCTTGTGAGAGCAATGAAGCGGTCGGCACTGTTGATATTGTCAACAATGGAATCTTAACCAACGTGGTTGGACTCGCTGGTCCTTGCACATGGACATTGCTCAAAGGTTTCCGTGGCGATGGTCAGTACAGCTATCTCAATAGCAATTTCAATCCGGCCACAGCCCTTACGCCAAATTTCAAAGCTAATAATGGCTGCATCGGTGCTTGGATCAACGTCGGGCAGTATCTTGTGCAGAAACCGAATAACTACATCATCGGTGTAGCTGAAAACTATGGCACTTACATCGATGTGCTCGATTCGACCGGTGATAATCTGTATTATTTCGCGCTGAATGATCAGATTGGCACACAGTATAATTTCTCTTCAAGCGGTGCTCCTATTGGAGCCGTCGGACCTTATCTTGCTGTTGATCGCAGCGGACAGGCTGCGAGCACCGCTTACTGCAATGGCGTGCAAATTCAGTTTAGCTCAAATCCGTCAGCATCGACGACATTTAATTCCAATATTCTCTTCGGCCGCGCATCTCCGAATACTCACTACTTCAGCTCGGAGCAGTTTGGCATCATGTACATTGCTAAGAGTTTAACGGCACGTCAACATGCGCTGCTCTATAATCGGTTCCGCAATTATCTAACAGGAATGGGACAAAATCCTGGCACGCCATACGTACCAACGTAAGAGAGGATAACTATGCGTTACTCGCAACCTTTCGGCACACCGACTCCGCCGCTTGGATCTTATCCGCGCTATATCAATGGCAATCCGGTTACAGGCACCGAGGGCAGTATTCCACCTGCGAGTGCGTTCGATGAAGACCAGATCGAGATTGTTACTGTTATCGCCAATGTTGGTTTGACGCCGGACCATAGTGACCTCACACAGTTGTGGCAGGCAATACAACTTCTGATCCAGCAGAAATACATCACGGCACCAATTGTCAAAAAGGTGCATGGTCCTGGTGCGGATTTCGTTGATCTGTATGCCGCATTAGCATGGCTTGGCAACTATATCATCACGCCGACTGGAACAGTTACGTTTCTAGTCGCCAATGGTAAATGGACTTATCTCAGCACACTTGAGCTCAGTCATCCAAATATCAATAGAGTCACAATTCAAGGTGGTGCATTGCTCGGTGCTTCGCCGCAGCCGGGAAACATTTCGGTCACCGGATATTCGCTCTCGAATGATAAGACAAACCAGATTATCTATTTGCGTTCGGTTTATGCAACAGAATTGTCTTTTACTGGCGGTGTCAGTGGCTTTCGATCATTTGCTGGTGGCTTGACGTTGCGCTACTTGCTTATCAGCGGCAGTCAAGACATCGCCAGTCCTCCCAATTATGGCAGAGCGGGATGCGGGTTGGATGCTTATGAGTTTTTTAATGTTGATGGCTGTGCGTTCTGGGGCTTCGGTGATACCGGCATCGCTATTGAGGGCACGATGGTGCAAATGACCAGTTCACTATCGTTAACCGTATGTGCGTGCGGTATCTCCGGCATTGAGGCTAGGGCAGGATATTTTATCGGTAATGGAATAGTCATAACGGCGAGCTGCGGTGGGCAAGGAGTCTTGTCGGCAACTTCGTACAGCCATTTCCGGGCAGGACTCAACAGCAAAGGCAATGGCACTCCGACCGGATCAGTCGATGGTTATGGCATTATCATGTATGGAGGCGGATACATCCGCATCAACGTTGGCGGTGGAAATATGCAAATCAATAAGCGTGCTGGTGCGTGGGTTCAATCTGGTACGCTCGAGGGCGAAGGGAACATATATTCCAACAACGGTCAGTACGGTGTCTACATGGATGGCGGCAAAGCGTGGATTAATAACTCGACGCTATCAGGCAATGGCACTCGTGACGTGAACCTGCAAGGCGGCAGTGACATGGAATTGATCGGCTCGTCGTACACGAGCACACAGCCGCCGATCAACACCGAACAAAACAACTCACTCATCATCTACTGAGGATAAAGCTATGTCAGATGTAATTCCATCTAGTGATCCGCTTATCAAGTGCAACTTGTGCGGCTTGGAATTTCATCGCGGTGGTCATGTTGACCATACGCGAGAAGAGTGGCTGCAATACAAGCAGACCAATGGTCTGCCGGACAATTTTCCGCGCTATACATCAATTGATCCGCCACCCTCGACTGGAGAGGTGCCGCCACCCTAATGCCTAAGCTTCTTACAGCGCCTTTTCAAAATCCATCATATCCCCAAGATCAGGATATGACGCCGGATGAGATGGCGGAAGCGGCTCGCGCTGCATCAATGGCGCGTGCACAGTCACCCAATCCACTGACGTGCGTTATTGAAGGCGTATGGTCGAGCGTTGATCAATTCCATGCTCATCCATTCAATGAGTGCATGGACTATCGACATAATAATGTGATTGCTGATGGCGCACCTTGGATTTATTGGCAACTTCTCGATGGGCCGCTGATTGGTCCAGCTACACCTATTCCAGATCTCCCTGGCGGAATCAGGGATTGGGTGTCGAGGGCGAGAGTAGAGCCGCCAAAACCATTGCCTCCAGTGATCCCTGTCGAAGAGGAGGAACCAGTGCTCGTTCTGACGACTATTTTTGATACTCCTGGTCAGTTCGGTGTTTACTCAACGCCGGAAAATTGCGTCAAGCTCGAAGTGCAAATGGTCGGCGGCGGTGCTGGCGGCGCGGGCGGCGGTCAGACCGGCGCGTCATGGGGTTTTCAGGGCGGCGATACGACATTCGGTACGACAATCGCCGGAGGAGGCCGTCCGATCATAGCCCATGCGTATGCTACCGGACCTTTCCAGGCTTGGAACACACCGGGCGGCATGGGGACCGCTGGCGGCGAGTCAGTCGGCACTACAGAAGGCATTGGCGCGGCAGGTGGAACAGGCGGTGCATCATTTTACGGTCAGGGCGGCGGAGGTGTCTATCAAGCGGATGGTCAGTTGGCGGAGGTTTGGGGTGCAGGTGGTGGCGGTGGCGGCGTCGATGGCACTGTCGTCGCTGCGGCTGGTCGAGGCGGCGGCGCTGGTGCCTTCGCTTTCCTGCGCATTCAGGGCCTGAGCATAGCTCCTAACTTCACCTTCTCAGTCGGCGCTGGCGGCAAACGTGGCCCACAGGGCGTCGGCGGTCATTACGGAGGTGACGGTGCCGGAGGGCGCATCATCATCGAGGCATATATTTCAACGCCACCAGTGACACCGACATGAGGACCAGATGGACGGCATATTGGGTGGATACATTGATCGAACATTTTGCGTTCGCATTGAGCGGGATGCGATTTGGCCACTCAACGGAGGCTTTGCTACGCGCGTGACATTGATGGGTGAATTCATCGTTGAGAATCTCTACATAGGTCCGGTAAGCACAAAGGGTCCAATGATCGCTGCGCATCTCTATCCGCTTACATTTAACGGCGGTGATAAAACTGCTCACGTCTACATCGACGATGAGGGTACGCTTGTGCCAATGATCACTGATCCACTGCCAATTGGACTTGACGGAAGTCGAGGCTTGATCGTCACCGGATATGTTTCCATTGATAGCAGTGGTGTGGTTGGAACACAGCTTGAACAAGAAGGTTGGAGCGCTTTTTACACGCAAGGCAATGATGCTGGCAATGTCGACAAAAGCAAGAGCGATATAGACGGCAAGCCTTATACGCCAGCAGGTTTGGCGTCTATTGCTGTTGAAATGGTTGAAGCTTATTACACTCCGCCAAAAGAAGCGACAGGATTCTATACCCCGCCACATCCCAGCCCATGAAAGCAGTCTGATGAAACCGCTTAATCAACAAACTCTTGGTCAGCGTATCGCTCTTACCATGGTCATCGTGGTCGTCATCTTGTTTGCGCTTGCCTTTATCGGTTGGGTGACGGGTGGCTGGGAAGTGATAATGGTGCCTAAAGAGCCATGAATGGCCAAGACTGTCCAGTTCAAGCTTGGTGGCACGCTTACTCTTTTAGAAGAGGAAGCTGGCTACTGCTTGGTTACAGTGCGCTATGGCGCTTTCACAATTACAGCAAGAGGAAATCACATGTCGTATACGCTTCCATCTAGAATGCAAGTTCATGCTCAAGTCGCTTACGTTGATGCTGCTGGCAATCCAGCCGTTGTCGATGGTGATGTGACTTGGGCTTCATCCAACGATCTTATCGTTGCAGTGACAACCAACACCGCGGATACAACCAAGGTGCTGATAGCTGGCGTTGGTCTGGCAGGGCAAGCGCAAGTCACTGCGACCGCTGACGCAGATCTTGGTGACGGTGTACGCACGCTGGTTACAACAATGGATGTTGAGGTTATCGCCGGCGAAGCCGTTGCCGGAACCATCACACCCGTTGGTGCTGCGGAACCGATTTCATGAATGGGAGACTACACAATGATCCGCTTCGTGCTTGGCATTCTGATCTTGCTCGCGCTGGCGATCCCGGCGGAAGCGCAGCACTCGTGTGATAGGCTTTCATTCTTTCATCATGTCAACGCGACCGGCCCAATCGAAATAATTCCGGCCGATCCGACAAAGCGCATCTATTTTTGCGGCTTCATGCTCACGCAAAAGGGTAATACGCTCGACTTCGAAATTTTGCTAGGGCATGGCACCAATTGTGACACCGATACGCAATCAATGATGTTCTTAGAGCTTCCAAATGACTTTGCGCTGACTAATCGTATCGAACAAGTTGGCCCGGTCACTGAATATGGTTGGGCGTTGTGCATCAAGACGAGTGGTAGTAATGCCAAGCTTGGCGGTGTTATTTATTGGGCACAGTTTTGATGAAATCACAAACGCATAACGTCGTCATCGCTGGCCTTGAGCAAGGGCTGAAGAATCGGATAGCAAAGATATTTGAGAATCTATCTACGGCGGGGGAAGGCGAACGCGAAAAGCGCTTCCGTACCGGGGTTGCTAATGCGGTGGCAGCTTTCGAGCGAGCTTACGAGATTGTCAATGAGGATGTTTCGTCGTGAATCCTGGTCTTCCAGAAGAAGCTGGCCTGACCGCGCGGAGCGTCACTGACGCACTCAAATCTACTCCGGTCGTCTTGGCGCTGGTTATCTTCAACGTACTCTTCATGTTCTTAATTACCTATGCATCAATCCGTCAGGATCAGAGCAACGATTCTGAACTAGCACGAATGCACGAGTTAATTGCGACTACTTTGCGCACGTGTGTGCCGTCGTCAAAACAAAGCGACTAATTACGCTCGCGCTTGCGGCGTTCCTGACAATGCAGGTCAGTTTTGATTCTGCGCAATATAGCGAGGAATTAAAAGAAGCTGCACGGCGGATTGAGAGCGATGCATTGGATGATACTTTGCGCAATTGGGTCGTTCAAGTTTTCACGGTGTGGTTGCGTGATCCAGATGGTCAGCCGCACCGGGCGGTAACTGGAGTCCGTACTGCAATCGCGGCTTATCATTTCGGACGAAACCGCATAGATCTGGAAACCGCGTCGAACGAGCACATCAAAAAGATATTGAGGGAAGGATTGGATGAAGCATTGATGAAATATCTCACCAATCTTTTCAACGCCTGGATGCATGACACTGGTGGTCGCCCTAGTGCAAGTCATCAAAAGCTCAAAGACAATGCCGTTACATCGTATTTGAGCGCACGCGAGAATCTAGATCGATTGTATGAGGAAGCAAAATGACAGATATCAAAGCGAAGGTCGATGCGGCGGCGGCCGACATCAAGTGCGAGACTGGCGAGCCGAAGTGGCTTCTGGTGATGCGCGCAATTACCGGGCTGACTGAGGAACCTGGCGATCCAGACAATCCGAAAATCCTGGCGATGGCGAGATACATTGGGCTGAAATTTCCTGATATGAAATCATACACCGATGTTTATCAGCATGATGAAACCGCTTGGTGTGGCCTCACCGCGGCATTCTGCATGAGCGTTGCCAATATTCGTCCACCATTTGGACCCACGGACACAGATAAATTCTTGTGGGCATTGTCATGGGAAAATTGGATGGATGGAATGACGAAAGGCGGCGGCAAGATTATTGGTTCGCCGGTGCTAGGCTGTGTTGTTGTGATGACACGTTCAGGAGGTGGGCATGTTACCTTATTCGAGAGCGTGGACGGAAATGGTAACTATCGATGTCGTGGCGGGAATCAAAGCGATGCGGTCAATGTTCAATCGTATGATCCGGATGATGTGGTGGCGCTAGTCTGGCCAACTGCTGCTGGTGACGTGCCACAAATTCCGGTCGAGCAGCGGCCTCTTTTGGTCGAAGGCGACAGCGGGCCGGATGTTTTCGACATGCAAAGTATGATCCCGAATTTTACTGGAGACATTGATGGTGACTTCGGGCCACAAACCGAAGAAAACGTGCGACGTTATCAGGCGTCGCGTGGTCTTGATGTCGACGGCGAATGTGGTCAGCAAACGTGGACTGCTCTCTACGAGAATACACCGCCACTGCCGCCGCCACCCGGAGCATTAACCTATGAACAACAATCGGAGGTTATGAAGATAGCAAATGAATCTGCTATCGCTGATTATGGCTGGAGAGACCGCGGCATTGCGCCGACTGGATATACGCAAGGCATGGCTCTGGCCTTCGCCCAGAGCTATAAGAAACTCAAAGCTGGTCATGCTGCCGTTGTGCAAATGGCGCGTGCCAGAACTTCATCTGATAAAGATGCATTGAATGAATACCGCGAAGATTTCGAGGCTCTGAATATGTCGAATGAGGAAGATGGTGCAGATACTTTGCGTCACCTGTACGCACTGATGCTTGGCCAAGGAATGAGAGAATCATCCGGCCAGCATTGTGAAGGTCGTGATATGTCTGCGGATAATGTGACAAGCGACACAGCGGAAGCTGGCTTGTTCCAAACCAGCTACAATGCTAGCAATGCTAGTGAACCAGAATTCGACATTCTTATGGATGAATATCTGGCAGGGCTATCGCCCGGTTATCTTGAAGCCTTCAGCGAAGGTGTATCATGTTCAAGCAGCGATTGGGAAAACTATGGGTCAGGCCGCGGAGAAGCTTTTCAAAGATTGTGCAAAGAGGCTCCTGCGTTCGCTGCCGAGAGTTGCGGGCTAACCTTGCGAAACTTGTGCAACCACTATGGACCAATCAATCGGCACGAAACCGAACTAAAGTTGGGGGCTGATGTGATGTTCCAAGCAGTGCAGGACTATATGGATGAGAGTGAGGCAGTGGCATGATCAATCTTATCTTAAACTTGAATTCAACGCGCCGCGCGTCCAAGGATCGTAGTCTTGACGAGAGAACTATTGTGAAGCGACAGCGTCGTGTGATTCGTGTGATGCATCCAGTCAAGCCCAAGCCACCTAAAGTTATTCGTGCTATGGGAAAGCTTGAATAATGACAGATGATGAACTGATTATTCTTTGGCATACTGATGAGACTGCGAACAACTTGGCGCATGAATTTGGAATAAAGCAGCAGACACTAATAATGCACTGGCGTCGCTTGAAGAATGAAGGGAAATTGCCGCAACGGGTGCGCCAGATTTCTGACTGGGGTCAGCGACAGCCTGACCGCGGCTATGATGGGAGACCAAGCGTTGGTGATTATGAAGATCCGTTGCTAATGAAGTTGTTTGAAATTCATCCTGAGAAAGCACCATAGCCCGCCTCACGTAGTTAACCTTGCGTGAGGCGAATGATTTTGTCGGCGCGCTAGTGATTGCCGGGGTCTTTGCGGATATCCGGCACGCTCCAACTCTCCGGAACAATTTGGAGTGGCGGCACGCTATGACTCTACGTACTAATGTTGCTGCTCGGCACGCTGATGGACATCGAGTCTATTTGCACAACACGGCACGCTAGTGATCGCCGGGTCTATGTGAATATCCGGCGCGCTTCAGCACGCCAAGTCTATTTAGAAATTCGGCACGCTCCAATCGCCCAAGTCTATGTCAAAGTTCGGCACGCTGTTTTGTTTCAGAACAATAGCCGCGCGCGGCACGCTACGGAATGCCGGGTCTCATTTGCAGTTCGGCACGCTTCCCAATGTCAATTCTTTGCCTCCTTCCGGCTCGCTGGTGGTTCTCAAGCCTATTTTACAATCACGGCACGCTACGGAATGCCGGGTCTCTCTTGCAGTTCGGCACGCTTCATCTCCCAAATCTTATGCGTCGACCGGCACGCTCGCACCTCCCAGATCTATAACATGAACCGGCACGCTTTCGATCTTCAGATCTAGGAATCTCGTCAGCACGCTGCTGGTCTCCCAGTTCTATCTTGAGATGCGGCACGCTTATGGTCATCAGGTTTATCAGCCAACTCGGCACGCTAACATGAATCATATCTTTTATTGATCACGGCACGCTTTGGTTCTCCAGTTCATTAAATGCTCACGGCACGCTGGAACCTCCCAGTTCAATCCATGTTTGCGGCGCGCTTTCTTTCCCCAGTTCAAAGTCGCCCGGCTCGCTAAGCGTCGGATCGCGTAGCAGTCCGAAGAGATTCGGCACGCTGTCGGCGACCGTGATCTATAAAGTGCGGCTCGGCACGCTAGAGCTATTCAAATCTTATTTGCCATTTCGGCACGCTAGGCATGGCCTGGGTCTATAGTAGATAACGGCACGCTCCATGGACCCACATCTGTTTGCTAACTCGGCGCGCTTATTGATGACGGGTCTAA
>Ga0126380_10000013_pt1 | contig 34035 bp, 30 predicted proteins | sample PanSoiMetPlot_26_FD_92544 | JGI IMG/M metagenome (GOLD analysis project Ga0126380, IMG submission 92544) | Tropical forest soil microbial communities from Panama - MetaG Plot_26 | ecosystem: Environmental > Terrestrial > Soil > Tropical forest > Bulk soil | place: Panama | collected 2016-02-17
ACCAATCTCAATCGCAATCGGCTGCGCTCGCTGTCGCGTCGGCCGGCCTTGATGCCGATGGACGACAACGACGCCGCCGACATGGCCGGCCCGGAGGCGGGCAGCCGCGATATCGAGCGCGCCCTGGCGACGCTGGTAGACGACCAGCGCACCGCGTTGCTCCTGGTGGTGCTGGAGGGACTCAGCTATCGCGAGGTGGCTGAGGTACAGGGCGTGCCGATCGGCACCGTGATGTCGCGCCTGGCGCGCGCGCGGGCGCAGGTCAAGGCGTTTCTCGACGGCGAGCGCCCGGCGCTGCGCCGCGTGAAGTGATACGAAGGTTAATAGATGGCCGATCGCGATTTGACTGTGACGGATGACGAGCTCCACGCCTATGTCGACGGAGAGCTCCCGATCGATCGTCGCAAGACGGTCGAAGCCTGGCTGGCTGCGCATCCCGACGATGCGGCCCGCGTCGCCGCCTGGCGCGCCCATGCCGAGCTGATCCGCGTGCGCTACGGCGGGGCCAAGCGCAATCCGGTTCCGGCCCGCCTCAATCTCGCGCGTCTCGCCCGCGCCGAACGCAAATGGACACGGATGGCGGTCGCCGCGGTGGTCTGCGCGTTTCTGGTCGGCGGCGCCACCGGCTGGATCGGCCGCGGCGCCCTGGTGAGCGCTCCGCCAGCGGCCGCCATCACGGTGACGGCGGAAGCGCTCGACGCCCATAAGCTGTACGTCTCCGAAGTACGCCATCCGGTGGAAGTGCCCGCGGATGCCAGCCACCTTCTGCCATGGCTGTCGCGGCGGGTGGGCTCCACCCTGCGGGCACCCGATCTCGCCACGTTCGGGCTCAAGCTGATGGGAGGCCGTCTGTTGCCCGGGCATTCGGGCAAGGCGGCTGCGATGTTCATGTACGAGAGCGCCTCCGGCGATCGCTACACGCTGTATTGCGCCCGCTCGGCTGCCCCCGAGACGGCCCTGCACTACAATGTCGTCGGGCAGGTGGCTGCCGTGTACTGGGGTGACGGAGACGTCGGGTTCGTGGTGAGCGGCCCGGCCGACCGCGACCGGCTGATCAAGATCGCGCAGGCGGCCTACGAGCAGCTCGACCGGCGGACGCGGGGCAGCTCCTAGAGAACGGACGAAGAAGGACGGATCATGCGATCCGTCCTTCTCGTGCCGTCAGTCGCAGCCCTCGACAATGCGGCCATAACCGAGGTCCTGCACGCAGCCGGTGGCGCCCCGATAGGTCTGGTAGGTGTTGGAGGCGCGCTCCTGGTCGGTCGGCTGCGTCGCCGCCCACGACGGAGCGGCAATAAGCGCCGTAAGGGCAGCCGCAATGGCGATCGCGGCGCGATTTTTCGACGCGTTCAAGGCTATTCTCCCCTGTGAACTCTGGAAGCCCGGCCCCCGAACCGGGCTTTGAGGCCGGTCTCGTTTTATCCGAGCCCGCGCGACGCGCCGTATGAACTGCGTCACAGCGGCGGTGCGGGCGGGCGGCCGGGTGCCCTGACGCGCCAAAACCTCATCCGAACGGACGAGGCCGCATCGTCCGTCTGGATGAGGAAAGCCCCCGAAAGAACAGCATGTTGGCGCGCCGTTCGGCGGCACCGCGGCCGCCGATCAATTGTCCCGCGGTCCTGTGAGATAGCTCATACCTTGCGGGGCGGACCGGGGTGTAGGGGGGAGGGCATAACAGCGGTCTTTTCACCTCGCGCAGATCCAGAGGAGGACGGCTATGGGAACAGTGAGCAGGCATACGCTCGCGCTGGCGATTCTGGCGGCATCCGCCTTCGGTTCGGCCGGATGGGCCGCATCGGACGCTCGTACGAAGTTCGCTGCACCAAGCGCGCAGGAGGAAACGATCTATCGGCCGGAATGTCCGAGCGATGAGACATCGAGCGTGTGGCAGCCATGCCGCGTCGCCGGCGCCAGTGGCGGGTAGAGCCTGCCGACACAACAACGCGAGCGTACCGGCGTCAGGTTGCCGGGGGATGGTTAACATGACGGATCATGGACTGATCAAAATGGAGGAGATGAGCGCTCACGACGACGCGGCCAGCCTCCTGTTCCAGTTTGGGATGAGGTACGCGAATGGAGACGCCGTGGACCTGGTCGCCGCCCACAAGTGGTTCAACCTTGCGGCGATGCGCGGCAACCAGGAAGCGGTACGGCTGCGGCGTGAGATCGCAGCCGAGATGTCGCCGGAGGAGATCTCGGCGGCGCAACGGGCCGCCCGCGATTGGCTGACCACCCATTGAGCGCTCATCGCGATGTGCGGCAGATGGACGCTCGCTTTTGGCCCATGAGCCAAGCCAGGCGCGATTCTCAGGTCGCCGGGATGGCCCTGCGGATTAACCGCCTGGCAATCTTGCGCTGATCGCGGGGATCGTATGATCGGCCTGCCTTTGCTCCGACGCGAATAGGGGTTTATGGTGTCTGACAGGCATTCACCGGTGTTCGATCGGGGAGCAGATTCCGTGGGGGTTGTGACCCGAATTCCAACAGACGACGCTCGCCGCCTGCTCGGCGAGTGCTATCTGTTCCACGAGCTCGACGCCGACGAGCGCAGCGTTCTGTTCGGGCGCGTCCGCGTTCGCAATTACGCGGCCGGCGAAACCATTTTCCTCATGGGCTCGCCGGGCGACAGCATGATGGCGGTACTCAGCGGCAGCGTCCGCATCAGCGTGCCTTCGCCCGACGGCAAGGAGATCGTGCTCGCCATCCTTCAGCCGAAGGAGATCTTTGGCGAGATCGCGCTGCTCGACGGCAAGGACCGTACTGCCGACGCGCGGGCCATGACGGCATGCAGCTTGGCGATTCTGGAGCGTCGCGAGGTCCTCTCCTTCCTCGATCGCTACCCGCATGTGTGGCCCAAGCTGGTGGAAGTGCTGTGCAACCGGTTGCGCAATACCGACCAGCACATCGCCGAACTCGCCCTGCTGGAGCTGCCGGCGCGCCTGGCCAAGGCCCTGCTGCGGCTGGCAAATGCCGAGGAAGCGCCGGCCGGGCGGGCGACCTTGCAGGTGCAGCTGTCACAACGCGAGCTCGGCAACATCTGCGGCGCCACGCGGGAAAGCATCAACAAATGCCTGCGCGCCTGGCAGCGCCGGGGCATCGTGCAGATCGAGGAAAGCCTGGTGACCGTCGCCAACCGTACCGCGCTTGAAGAGCTCGCCGAACTGGCGGAGCGCTGAACCCTGGCGGTGCCCGGGTCCCGCCGCAGCCTTCCAACGACCACCCCGGCGCTGCAGACTCGCCGACGATCACGGATTCTTGCATTGCCGGGGCGGCGCCGATTGCGTTGATCCGGACGCCCGAGTGGTGGGGGACAACCCGCCCGTGTAACATCGTGGCTCGAAGCCAGTTTCGCCCGCCGCGCCAGGATCGAGGTCCTTGATGGAAGGGGATCTTCCCGGAATCCTCATCGTCGATGACAACGACGACGATCGGTATACTCTGCAACTTCTGTTAGAGAGCGATGGCTATACCCGGATAGCCATCGCAACCGGCGGGCACGAGGCGCTGGCGCTCCTGGCGCGGGAGAATTTCGGCCTCATCCTGCTCGACATGATGATGCCGGGAATGGCCGGCGACGAAGTTCTCAAGATCATCAAGGATAATCCGCAGACGCGCGACACGCCGGTGGTCGTCCTGAGCGCGGACTCGGACAGCGAGAAGATCTCGAAGTGCATCGGCATCGGCGCCGACGACTATCTGCCGAAGCCGTTCAATTCGACCATCTTGCGCGCCAGGGTGGCGTCCGCGTTGCAGAAGCATGCGCTGCGTGCATTGGAAAGCGAATACCTGGGCAAGCTCGAGCAGGAAAAACGCCACTCCGAGGACCTTCTGCGAAACATGCTGCCGCCGGAGATCGTGGTGCGTCTGCGCAACGGCGAAAGCAATATCGCGGATCATTTCGACGACGCCACCGTCATCGTCACGGACGTGGTCGGCTTTTCCCGCATCACCGAGCGGATGCGGGTCTACGAGATCGTCGGCTGCATGAATCGGCTGTTCAGCGAATTCGACCGGCTCGCCGAGGACGTCAGGGTCGAAAAAATTCGCACGTTCGGCGACAGCTACATGGCGGTCGCCGGCCTGCCGACGCCGCGTCCCGGCCATGCTGCGATTGCCACCAAGCTTGCCCTGGACATGGTGGCGGCCGCCGAGCGATTGCAGTCGAGCCTGCCCACGCCGTTCCGCATCCGGGTCGGCGTTCACTCGGGGCCGGTGATGGCCGGGGTGATCGGCACGCGCAAGTTCGTCTACGACGTGTGGGGAGACACGGTCAACGTGGCGTCGCGGCTGGAGGCCGCCAGCCGCCCCAACCGGGTCCTGGTCTCGGCAGCGACCGCGAATAAGCTCAATGGCGCCTTCGAGCTTGACGGGCCGCACACGATCGAGACCAAGGAGCAGCGAGTCCTGGAGGCATTCTTCGTCGCTCCGGCCGGCCGGTGAGCGGCGTCGTTCTGCCGGCAGCCGCTCACCTGCGGCCGTCGAGCACGCGCCTGATGTTCGCCACCAGCCGATCGAAGTCGACGGGCTTCGTGTCAAATTCGTTGCACCCGGCGGCCAGCGCCTTCTCGCGCGAGCCGGCGAGCGCGTGCGCCGAAAGGGCGATGACCGGAATGTCGCGCGTGGTGGGATTGTTCTTCAGCCGCCGCGTCGCCTCCCAGCCGTCCACGACCGGGAGCTCGAGATCCATCACGATCACGTCGGGTTTCTCGGCCGCCGCCTTGGCACAGCCGATCTCGCCGTTCTCGGCCACTAGCACCTCGAACTCGTCGAGCAGCTCGAGCCGCATCTTGAGCATGTAGACGTTGTCGTCGTTGTCTTCGACGTAGAGAACTCTTATCACGGCATGCGCTCCAGGACGGGGGCTGGGCCAGCGTCGGAGATGAGGCGGCGTATGCGCTCGACCAGCTCGGCGGGAAGGAACGTCTCTTTCAGCAGCACCGTCTGCACGCCGGAGTTCAGCCGCTCGCGGTCGGCGGCGGTCAGGTCGCGCGCCGTGACGACGATGACCGGGATGTCCTGCAGAACGGGATCTTCCTGCATTCTTGCCACCAGCTGAAATCCGTCCATGTCCGGCATCATCAGGTCGAGCAGGATCAGGTCGGGTGCCTCCTGCTTGAGCCGTTCGAGCGCAACCTGGCCGTTCTCGGCTTCGCTGATGATCCATTGCTGCGGCTCCAGCCAGGAGCGGATGCGTTCGCGCTGGACGTCGTCGTCCTCGACCACCAGGATGCGCGTGCGCCGCACCGGCTGGCGAAAACGCTGGAGCAGCCGGATCAGCCGTTCGCGATTGATCGGCTTGGTGAGATAGCCGGCGGCGCCCAGCGTGGTCCCGCGGCGCTGTTCGTCCAGGATCGTCGTGATGATCACCGGAATGTCCGCGAGCTCCGCGTCCTGGCGCAAGGCCGCGAGCACCGCCCAGCCGTCGAGGTCGGGCATCATGAGGTCGAGCGTGATCGCGATCGGCCGCGCCTCCTTGGCCCGCTTCAGACCCTCCAGGCCGCCGGCGGCGGTGATCACGTCGTATCCGGCGCTCTTCAGGTGGTTGGAGATGATGTCGCGGGCGTTAGCATCGTCGTCGATGACCAGAATGGCATTGGATTGCGGCAACGCGACGTCGCGTCGGTCGGCGGAGCGGTCGAAATCGACGTCGATGAGATCGCTTGCCGCCGGCAGCCGAACTGTGAAAGTCGATCCCTTGCCGAGGCGGCTCGTGGCAGTGACGTCGCCGCCCATCATGCGGCAGAGCTTGCGCGTGATGGCGAGACCGAGCCCGGTGCCGCCATAGCGGCGGGCGGTCGAGGAATCGGCCTGCGAGAACTCCTCGAACAGCTTGTTCAATTGGTCGGAGGTCATGCCGATGCCGGTATCGGAAACTGCGAATTCGACCCAGCCCCGCCCGTCGAGCACGCGCCGCCCGACCCGCATGGAAACCTCGCCCTCGGTGGTGAACTTGCAGGCATTGCTGAGCAGATTGAGCAGGATCTGCCGCAGTCGCATCGGATCGGCGACCAGGCGGCCGACATCCCGGGAGTAGTCGACGAACAGGCGGTTCTTGTTCTGCTCCGCCAGTGGACGCGTCGTGTCGATGACCTCGTCGATCAGCGGAACGATCGCGACCGCTTCGGAATGCAGTTCGAGCTTGCCGGCCTCGATCTTGGACAGGTCGAGCACCTGGTTGATCAGGCCGAGCAGGTGCGTCCCGGCGCGATAGACGCGGCGGAGCGGTTCCGCCGCCTTCTCGGTGCCGAAGCGGGCCGCATTGGTCACCATCATCTCGGTCAGTCCGATGATGGCATTGAGCGGCGTGCGCAGCTCGTGACTCATGTTGGCGAGGAACTGCGACTTGTGCTGGCTGGCAATCGACAGCTGGCGGCCCTTCTCCTCGATTTCGCTGAACAGGCGCGCGTTCTGGATGGCGAGCACGGATTGCGCCGCGAAGGTGCGCAACAGGTCGACGGTGCTGTCGGTGAACAGGCCGGGCTCCTTGCGCTGGACCACGAGCGCCCCGACCGCGTGGTCGGGGCGCAGCAGCGGCACGATGAGAACGCCGCGATACCCCGCCGCCAGGGTGAAGTCGCGCGCCGCCGAAGGCGGCTCGGCGCGCAGATCGGGAAACTGCAGCGGCTTGCGTCGCTCCGCGGCCCAGCCGATCGCCGTCTTGGAGAGGTCGATCTGCGGATTGGACATTTCGGCGATCAACGCGTCGTCCAGGCCGTAGGTGTAGCCGAGCTGGAAACGCCGCGTCGCCGCGTTGAACACGAAGATCGCGCCAGCCTCGGTACCGGAGAGCTGCACGGCCTTGGCGACGATGGTGTTGAGCACGGTCTCGATGTCGAGCGTCGAATTGACCGCTTGGCTGACCTCGCCCAGCGCCTGCAGCTCTCCCACGGATTGTCCCAGCTCGCGAGTGCGCTGCTGCAGTTCGGAGAACAGCCGGACGTTCTCGATGGCGATCACCGCCTGGTCGGCAAATGTCGTGACCAGCTCGATCTGTTTCTCGCTGAACGGCCGCACGGTTCGCCGCGACAGCGTGATGACGCCGATCGGCACGCCCTCGCGCAGCAGCGGCACGCCCAGCATGGTGCGGAAGCCGGCCAGGCGCTGCAGCTCCGTCAGGGCATAGTCCGCATCGGCCTTGACGTCGGTGATGTGAACGGGCTTGCCTCCGAGCAGAGTTCGGCCGACCAGCGATGCCTTGCCTTGTGCGAAATCGAGGGTCTTCAGATACCGTTCGCACTCGGGTGGATAGCCGTGATACGCGACCGGTCGATAGACCGTGCCGACCGGCCGATTGATCGCGGCCACGTCGGCGTCGCACAGGCGCATTGCCGCCTTGACCAGGGCATCGAGAACGGCATCGAGATCGAAAGTCGAGCGGCCGATCAGTTTGAGGAAGTCGGCGATGGTGGTCTGCTGGTCCAGCGCCTCGCGCAATTCGCCGGTGCGCGCCTCCACCTTCCGCTCCAGGTCGGAATACGAATCCTGAAGCCGGCCGGCCATGTCGTTGAACTGGTCGGCCAGGGCCTCGAGCTCGTCGCCGGTCTTGATCGAGATGTGCTGGGACAGGTCGCCGCGCCCGATGCGCGCCGCCCCGGCGCGCAACGCGTGGATCGGAACCACCAGCCGGTGGGCGAGCAACAATCCGGCCAGAAAGGTGATGGCGAGGGCCGCCAGGAACAGCGCCCCCGAACGCTTGATGGCGGCGTAGAGCGGCGCGTAGGCCTCGTCGACCGGCAGTTCGACGAACACGAGCCAGCCGAGTGGTGCGACCCGAGCGTAGGCACTCAGCACCCGTTTCCCGGCCACGTCGGCAGCGGTCTGAACCTCCTCCGACGTGGCGTCGGCACCATCGCTCCGCGCCGCTTGCACCTGCGTGAGCTGGGAGAGGTCTGTATTGCGCAACACCAGATTGATATCGGGGTGGGCGATGAGGTGGCCCGACGCATCGGTGACATAGGCCTGTCCGTGCTTGCCCACCTTGATTTGCGATACGATGTCCCAGATGAATTTGAGATTGACCTCGGCGGCGCTCACTCCGGCGTCGGTCCCACCCGCCAATGCCAGCGTGATGTAGGGCTCGGAACCTTTCCGGAAGTAGATGTCGCCGTAATATCTCTTGTGCGCTACGGCCTCGACGAATTGCGGCGATCGCGACAGGTCAGTGCCGCTTCCGAGCACGTCGGGAGTCACGCGCGAAATACGCACCTGCTCGTGGCCCGAGGGATCGATCTGCGTTACTTCGCCGATGGCGGGTACCTGACGGAACAGACGCCAAACGTCGATCCGCCGTTGCTGCAGCGTGGCCATGGTCCACGGCAGCTGCACCGTCCAGCCGAGCTGGGCTTCGATTTCGCGGAAGAACTGGCCGATCTTGATCGCGGCCGATTCCGCCTGCTCGCGCTGGATGCGGATCAGCGACGCCTTGTGTTCGCGATAGAAGAACCACGTCTCGAACGCGCCGTGGGCCAGCAGGGCCACGCACACCACGAGCATGAACAAGGCCACGTATTTGCGAAACAGCGGGCCGCGAATAGCGGCCGGCGCCATCTTGTCCGTGCTCTCGACGTGATCCTGCGTGCGCTCGTTCACGTCATCACCTCGTCGGCGCGCGTGAGCAGCGCCGGCGGCACCTCGAGCCCGAGCCTCCGGGCGGTCTTGAGGTTGATGACCAGCTCGAATCTGATCGGCAATTGAACCGGCAGGTCGCCCGGCTTGGCGCCCTTGAGGATGCGATCGACATACGATGCGCTGCGCCCGAACACCTCGATCGGATCGATGCCGTAGGATACCAGCCCGCCGAGGACCGAGAAGTAGCGAAACGGGTAGATGGCCGGGACGCGGTGGCGCGCCGCCAGCTCGATGATCGGGACGCGGTGTATCGCCGTGAAGGCGTCGGGCAGGATGATCAGGCCGCCGTTCGGGTCGGCCGCGAATGCCGCCACGTTGCGCTCAAGCTCGGCCAGGTCGCGCGCCGCCAACGCGAACGGCTTGACGCCGAACGACGCGGCGACGCCTTCGCCCGCCCGCATGTACTGCGCGGCGAACGGCGCGGATTCCGGGCTGAACACCAAGGCGGCGCGGGAGACGCGCGGCGCAAGCTCCTTCAGGATTTCCACCCACTTCGCGCCCATCGAGAAGTCAAAAGTGGTGAATCCCGTGATGTTGCCGCCCGGCTGGGCGAGGCTGGCGACAAAGCCGCCACCGACCGGATCGGATACCAACGTGAACACGATCGGTATGGTGCTGGTCTCGCGCCGCAGCGCCTCCAATGCCGGCGTGCTGTGGCAGAGGATCATGTCGGGGGCGAGGCTGACCAGTTCCTTGGCGGAGGCCTTGGCGAGCTTGGAGTCGCCGCCGCTCCAGCGATATTCTATCTGGATGTTTCGCCCCTCGATCCACCCCAAGGCCCGGAGCGCGGCTCGGAATGCCGTGATGCGCAGCTGCGATTCCGGATCCGTTTCGGCGATGCCAATCAGCACGCCGATTCGCCTGATCCGCTCGGGCTGCTGCGCGCGCGCAGCCAATGTCCAGGCAATCGCGGCGCTGGCGAACGACGTGATGAATTCGCGCCGTCTCACTCGATTACCTCGTCGGCACGGGCACGCAGCCAGGGCGAGACCGAGATGCCGAGAGCCTGTGCTGTTTTCATATTGATGATCAGCTCGAACTTCGTCGGCACCTGAACCGGCAGGTCGGCCGGCTTGGCGCCGGCGAGAACGCGACCGGCATAGCCACCAATCTTCTGATAGGCATCGGTGATGCTGGGACCGTAGCTCATCAATCCGCCGGCCATGGGGTATTCGCGCCAGGGATAGACTGCCGGAAGCGCGTGGCTCGCCGCCAATTGAACGATCTGAGCACGCTTGCTGGTAAAGAATGGATCGGCACTGACGAGAAGCCCTTCCGCTCCGTGCTCCTTTGCCGAAGCGAATGCCGCCGCGAAATCGCTCTCGCTGCTGACGGCAAAGACATGCGTTTGCAGCCCGACCGGCTGCGCCGCTTCCATCAGTTCCTTCTTCTCGATCTCGGAGACGACACCGGTCGGGTTCACCAGCATGGCGATCTTCGTCGCCTTGGGAGTCAGTTCGCAGATGAATTCCAGGCGTTTCGCCACCAGCTCGGTCGTATGCAGACTGAGGCCGGTGGCGTTTCCACCCGGCCGGCTGAGGCTGGCGACGAGCCCGAACTGGACCGGGTCAAAGCCGCTTACGAACAGAATCGGAGTGCCCGCAGCGGCGCTCGCCGCCACTTTCGCTGCCGCGGTGCCTCCGGATGCGACGATCAGCGCCACGCGGCGTCCGGCCAGTTCCAATGCCTGCTGGCGCAAGCGGTCGAAGTCGCCCTCGGCCCAGCGGTATTCGACTGAGACATTGCCGCCTTCGACATACCCGGCCGCGTTCATGCCACGGTGGAACGCCGCCAGGAAGGGCGCGAAGGCGTGCTGGGACCCGATGCTGAGAAAGCCGACCACGGGAACTTCCGAGGGCTGTGCGTGCGCGACGAGTGGCCAGGCAAAGAGCCCGCCTGCAACAAGACCGACGAACTGGCGACGTCTCATGCGTGTATTGCCATACGCGTGCAGACTATAATCTACCCAATTGAGCCGGGTGTAATCTACGTCACAGGGGGTATGTCGATCCGTGTAATACCTTGTTCTCGCGCCGCCGTTTGCGCAGCGCACCGGGCCGCTTTACTGAGTGTGAAAGAGCAGATAATCTCTGTACTTAAAAGGTAAAAAATTGCTTGCGGGGGGCATAGTTGGACCGAGTTTGTCCGCTGCCGCATGCGGTGCAGTCGGCCATCGCCATGGCCATTCGTCACGGGCCGGACGAATGGTAAGACCCGCCGCCCCAACGCCCCCGCGAGGCCCAGCTGACCGGTTCGGAGATCCCGGCGTCGGGCAGCAATCCGGCACGTGCGACGGTAGGAGCCGGCAGGGCTTTGCCCGCCGCGCTGCGTTCCATTTCAGTGCCGATTCAGGCTTGTCGGCGGCCCGACAGGAACAATTCAAGGCACACTTTGCTGCCGAGGCAGCCGCGCTTGAGGCCTGGTCGGTCGAGGAGGACTGGCCCCCGATCGTTCCTTGCACGCATCTGTGGATGTTCGTGTCGGGAAAATACAGGATATCGAAATCCCTCGTGCCTGCCTGGTCAGGCGACGTTGGGCGAATGGAATTTCCCGCCTGGAGAGTGGCGGCTGGCCGGGCCGCCATCCTGCACGAGCTCGTTCATGTCTATTTCCCCAATGCCAACCGCCTGCTCGCCGAAGGATTGGCGATCTACCTGCAGGCGAAAATCGGCGGAAATCCCGCATTTCCCAATTTCGGCGGATCGCTCCATGCCATCGCCCGCCAAGTGGCCGGCGGGCTGGTGCCGGCCTTCGCGCGCGGCGATGCGAAAAGGCTCGACGATATCCGCCTGAGCGATCTCGACGCGATCGCCACCCCGAGTCCCCTCGAACTGCGGGTGGGGCGCAAGCTCTACGGGGAGGATCCTCATGGGCAGGCGCGCATCTATCCGATCGCCGGCTCGTTCGTTCAGTTCCTGGTGGAGACGTACGGAATGGACCGGTTTCGTGCGCTCTATCTGCAAAGCCCGCTCGTAGCCGGACGCTGCAATGCGGGGTCGCCTGAACGCTGGACCGTCGCCTATGGATTGTCGCTGAGACGCCTGGAGGCGGCATGGAAGGCGTTCATTGCACAAGACTCCTGGGGGAGCGCGCCGACCGATCCACCGGTCGCCGTCGGTCGCGACGATGTCCGAGCAAGGAAGCGGGGCGAAGTTAACGAGGAGAGAGGCAATGACTGAGATATTTCCCAAGCTGACGGCGGCAAAGCTGGCCCGAGGCGCGCGCAAGACCTCGGAAGGCAAGGGGCTGGCGCCGCTGCCGGGCGTCAGGACCGACGCCAAGCAGGCCGCAACGGCCGACCCCGCGAATCCCAGATCGCCCTATTACGGATCGACCCACCACGATCCCCAAGGCTATGCGAAGAATCGTGAGCTCGCCGACCGCATCAGCAAGGCGGTGCACGAACTCAAGGAAAGCGATGAGCACGGATCGCGTTTCGTCCTGGCATGGCGGCTGTATCCGAACAACGATCACCCGTCGTGGCACCGCCAGGACGTCCATCAATGCGGCTGCGGGTGCGGCTGTGCCTCGGCGCCGCCTGAGAAGGAAAAGTCCTCGCGCAAGCCGGCCCGGCGCCGCGGCAAGAAATAGCATCTGACGGCCGCCTTGCGCCTGCCGGCCGCAACGCGGTCATGTGAGTCACCACGGATTTGCGGAGCATCCCATGGCAGTCCAGAAACGAAAGAAGTCGGTCCCGGTGATCGCGTTCCTCAGCAGCCAGGCGAGCAAGCCATTCAAGGATGCTGCCGCTGCGTTCCACGAGGGTCTCGCGCACGGCGGCTGCACCGAGGGCGAGCATTTCAACGTCGAGCACCAATGTGCAGATGGCTCGCCCGATCGGCTGAAGAAAATGGCGGCCGACGTCGTCCGCCAGCAGGTCGCCCTCATCGCGGCGTTCGGCGGCGCAGGCACCGCGCTGCGCGCCAAGGAGCAAACGGACAAGATCCCGATCCTGTTCGTCAGCGGCTTCAATCCGGTCAAGGTCAAGCTCCTCGACAAGCTTGATAAAGGCCGGCGACCGAGCAACATCACCGGCGTGCACGTGCGGACGACGGAACTCTGCTCGGACCGCTTGAAGCTGTTGCGGGAACTGCTGCCCAAGGCCAAGACCCTGGCCGTGCTCGTTAATCCGACTGGCGTGGTTCACGAGGACGAGACCGCGGTCTTAGGCAAGGCAGCGCGCGCAGCCCGCCTCAAGCTTGTCGTGCTGCAGGCGAAAGACAAGTCGGAGCTGGATGCCGAGTTCAAGCGATGCAGGAAGGAGGGCGCCGAGGGACTCGTCGTCAGCGCCGATCCTTTCTTCACCAGCAGTCGCGATCAAATCGTCGCGTTGGCGGCGCGCCACAAGATTCCGGTCGTGTATCCGTGGAGCGAATATGTCTACGCCGGCGGCCTGCTGAGCTACGGCCCCAACCTGACCAATGCCTACCGCCGGGTCGGAGTATACGCCGCGATGATCCTCAAGGGTGCAAAGCCGGCCGACTTGCCCGTGCTGGAGCCAAGCTCGTACAAGCTAGTCATCAACCTGAAGACGGCAAGGAAGCTCGATTTCGAGGTGCCGCACATGTTGGTGGCGCGCGCCAACGAGGTCGTCAATTGAACGAGTGCACGGCCCGCCGTCGCCGTCGCCGTCCTCGGCAACGGCGGGCTGGTGCGAAGCAGCAACCGGCCTCTTCCGCCCGCCGCGTCATCCGCCGGCCCGATACGCGCAAATGACCACGAACGGCTCAGTTCCTGCGGTCGGTCTCGGCTACCGATCGGCGATCGACGACTGGACGCGGGCCAATCTCGATCGCTTCGACGTGCTCGAGATCACGGTCGATCATTGCATCCATGCCGGTGCGGCGCAGCGCGCGGCGATCTTCGACCTGGTCGGCCGGGTTCCGCTTACGGCCCATGGCGTCGGCCTCTCGATCGGCACCGACGCGCCGCTCGACGTCGCCTACCTGGACCGGGTCGCGGCCGTCGTCGAGCGCCTGGAAGCCCCGGCTTACAGCGAGCACCTCGCATTCACCCGCGTGCCCGGCCGCGATCTCGCCAATCTGTTGCCCCTGCCCAAGACCGAAGCGGTCGCCGAGCAGATCGTCGCCAAGGTGCGCGCGGTGCAGTCGCGCGTCCCGGTCCCGTTCCTGCTCGAGAACATCACCTATGTGTTCGAGTGGCCGGACTCGAAACTGTCGGATGCCGAGTTTCTCAACCTGATCTGCCGGGAGAGCGGTGCCGGGCTTCTGCTCGACGTCGAGAACGTTTTCCTCAATGCGTCCAATCACGGGTTCAACCCTTACGCGTTCCTCGACGACCTGTCGGCAGGGCTGGTGCGGGAAGTGCACATGGCGGGCGGCGTGACGGTGCGCGAGGAACCGTCGGGGCGGCCGTTCCTCGCCGACTCGCATTCCCATCCGGTGCCCGACGCGGCGCTCGACCTGCTCGCCTATGCGCTCGGGCGGCACCGGCCGTCGGTCGTCATTCTCGAACGCGACGACCGGCTCGACGCGGTCGACGAGGTCCTCGACGATCTGGCGCGTATCCGCGCGTGCGTTGCGTCTGCTCAGTTGGGAAAGCGTCATGGCGAACCGGTTGCTGGATCGGCAAGCTAGATTGCTCGCGTATCTGACGAGCGGCGCCGCCATCTTTGGCGAGGAGGGGGTGGCCGCCGATCCTCTGCTTGGCATCGATCCGGCATTGCTCCATCTTGAAGCGCGCTTCTCGCATGAGAAGCGCATGGAGAAGATCAGCGCGACATTTCCCAAGACGCTGCAGATGCTGGGGGCGAATCGAGCCGCGGTGATCCGCGGCTTCGTGGAAGCCTGTCCCCCGAGCGACATCAGCCGGCTTGCCAATGCGCGTCAGTTTCACGAATTCCTGCTGGCGCGTTGGCAAGACGAAGCGCCCGAGCCGGCACATCTGCCCGATGTCGCCGCCTGCGAGGTCGCATGTGCGAGGGTCCGCGCCGGTGCCGACGAGGCGCCGCAGGAGGAGGGTGGAACCCGTGCGCCGCCATTTGGCATCCGGCGCCATCCCGGCGTCGTCCTTCTGCGCTGCCGCCATGACGTCCGGCCGATCTTCGAGCAGGACTCGCAGGCTGTTCCGGTCAGGCGCGACACGCCGCTTGCCGTCGTTATGCCGCCCGGCGCGCACGGCGTGCAGGTGATGGAACTGCTCCCGGTGGTCTTCGATCTGCTCTCCGCTCTCGGCGACTGGACCGATCCGGCCACTTTCGGCAGTGCGCCGGAAGCGAGCGTGCTCATCCGCGATCTGATCGAGCACGGGCTGGTCGAGGGCGTCAGGTGAGGATCGGCATCATCGGCAAATTTCCGCCCGTCCAGGGCGGCGTCAGCATGCGGACCTACTGGACCGCGCATGGCCTCGCGGCGCGCGGCCACGAGGTCCATGTCGTGACCAACGCCAAGGAGGTGCAGCCGCCGTTCCGCATGCACATGCGCGCGGAGGACTGGCGGCGCTGCGAGCATGCCTATGGCAGAGGCTCGGTGAGCGTGCATTGGACCGATCCCGTCGACGCCTCGCAGTCGCATATTCCTATGGCGAGTCCCTTCGTCTCCAAGCTCGCAGCCATCGCGGCGCGCGTGCATGCGGAGCAGCCGTTCGACGTCGTCCTCTCGCACTACCTTGAGCCGTATGGCGTCGCCGGTCATCTCGCGGCGCAAATCGCCGGCGTGCCGCACGTGGTCCGCATGGCCGGAAGCGATGCCGGCCGGCTGTGGCACCACCGGCAGTTCGAGGCCCTCTATGACCACGTGCTGCGCTCGGCCGAGATCGTGATCGCGACCGGCAGCGTGGCGGAACGCGCGATTCAACGCGGTGTCGCCTCGGAACGGATCGCCTTCGGCGGCGGGTTCGTCGTGCCCGAACACCTGTTCGCGCCGGCCGGACCGGTGCTCGACATCGCGGCGTTGCGGCACGAGATCGAAGCCGAGGGCGATCTTCGCGCGTTCCTGTGGGGCGACTTTGCGGCCGACCGTCCCTACTTCGGCGTCTGCGGGAAGCTCGGCGAGCGCAAGGGATCGTTTGCGTTGCTCGCCGCCTTGTCACGGCTCAAGCAGGCCGGTCTCGATGTCGGCCTGGTCGCGCTGGCGCACGGACCGCCCGACGTGGACAGGCGCTTTCGTACCCAGGCGCGGCGCCTCGGCGTGACGGACCGCGTCCTGCAAATTCCCTTTCTTCCCCATTGGCGCGTGCCCGAATTCCTGCGCTCGTGTCTCGCCGTGTGCTGCCTCTAGCAGGATTTTCCCATCGGGTTCCACAGCCCGATCATTCCGCGCGAGGTGCTGCTGTGCGGAGCCTGCCTGGTCGCCTCGACGGAGGTGATCCGCAAGCTTCCGGCCCATGACCGGCTGTCGCATGGATACGGGTGCGTCGCCATCGGTGACGTGAACGACGTCGACGCGCTGGCCGAGCGCCTGGCCGCGATCGTCAGGGATCCGGCGCCTGCGCCGGAGGTTGGCCGGCGTGGATGCCTGTTCGCGCGCGAGCTGCAGCGTGAGATCCCGTTCCCGCATCTGCTGGAGCAAATTCTCCAGGCAGCGGCGGCACGGGAAAAAATTCCGCAGGAGGCCGCCGGTGATGCGCCGGTGGCGTGTGCAACGCGCTTCGCCTTCGCGGAGCGCGCGGCGGCGCGCAACGTCGTGGATCGGGCGAAGGCAGCGCCGGGATGCTTCGGCTTGGCACAGGCGCGTGCCATCCTCGATGACGTGCAACGAGACATCGCTGCGGGCCGCGCGGACCTGAAGCCGCTGGCGCTGGCGATCGAGACCGAGCTTGCCGTCGCGATGGCCGAGGAGGATGCCGGCGATGTCGACGCGCTCGACCTCGGTCCTTTGTTTCGGCTGCACATCGCGCGCTGGGCGCTGCAGGACGCCGACCTCTCAGCATTGATACCGGTGCGCGATCCGCGCGTTCGGGTGCTGGCCTTCGACTATGACGTGGCGGAATTCATGGCGCCCCGCGGCGGCGCCGACCTTCCGGTGCAGCCAGCGCCGCGGCGAAGCCACATCGTCGCGTTTGCGCGCGCTGCCGGCCGCTACCGCAGCCCGCTTGTTGTCGATGCCCGGACGGCACGGATTCTCACGCTGAGCGACGGCACGCGGACGGCCGCCGAGATCGTGCGCGACGCAGACCAGACTGCCGAGGCGGCCGGACGACACAGCCTCGAATGGCTCGAGCAGCTCTTCGTTGACGGTCTGATATCGCTGCGCGACAGGCCGGCCGGTTTGGCGCACAGGGCTGGAACCGGCGGGCGAAGGCGTGAGTTGTCCTCCCGAAGCCCGTGATCCGGATGACGTCATGGCCACGCGCGCGCACGCCAAAACCGCCCGCCGGCGCACCACGCGCCGGGCGAAGGCAACCCGCAAGGCCAACGTGGGCCGTCGCTGGTCGCAACGTGTCACCGAGCGCAGCGATGCTCTCGACCTGGAGCGGGGCGTGTTCACCCAAAAGGATCCCAAGCGCATCGCCGCCTCGCTCAAGCGTTCGGCCGAGCGCAGCCGGCGCCGCAAGTCCGATTCCTACCGTTCAGCCATGTCGATGCTGACCTTCTATCTCAACCGCGCCGGCAAGGCGCTGCCGGCCGAACGGAAGAAGACCTTGCAGCGCGCCAAGGACGAGCTGCGCAAAGCAGTTCGGGCGGGCCTAGACCATGATCCCGAAAAAGCTGGCCCGAACTTGATCCGGGTCGGATAGCGGTATTGGGAAAGGCATGGCCTCCGGCTCCACCGGAGGGATCATGCTCCAAGCATGAGCGAAGCCCGCGTCACTCCATGGCCTTGCGCGGATCGTACGGCCTCTGCTCGCGCCATTCGCGCATCAGCTCCTCGAGCTTGGCGTCCGTGCCCCCGGGCAGCACGATGCGCACACCGGCGTAGAGGTCGCCCCGCCCGTTCTTGCCCGGCAGTCCCTTGCCCTTGAGCCGGAAGGTGCGGCCGGCGCTCGTCCCGGGTGGGATTGCCAGCTCGACCGCGCCATCGAGTGTCGGCACCCGCACCTTGGCGCCGAGCACCGCCTCATAGAGGGTGATCGGGATCTCGACCCTGAGGTTGGAGCCGTCGGGCTTGAGGTAGGGGTGGGGCGCTATATTGACCGTGATCAGCGCATCGCCGGCAGGCCCGCCGCCGAGCCCGGGAGCGCCCTGTCCCTTGAGCCGGATTTGCTGCCCGTCGGTGAGACCCGCCGGGATCTTGATCTCGACCTCCTTGCCGTTGGGCAGGTGAACGCGACGCGCGCCGCCTTTGGCGGCTTCCGCCAGCGTGATGGTGATCTGCGCGGCCACGTCCTGGCCGCGCCCGCGCGGGCCAAAATCCTCGAACTGGAAATCTGGGCGCCGGCCGCGCGCCTGTTGGCCGAACATGCCCTTGAGGATATCGTCGATGCCGCCAAAACCGCCGCCGCCGCCGCTTGACCGCCGCACCCCTTCGGGACCCCAGGTGAAGGTTTCGAACCCTTCGAAGCCGCCGCCCGGCTGCGCCCCCTCGAAGCCGTGGAAGCGCGGCTTGCCCTCGGCATCGATCTCGCCGCGATCGAAGGCCTTGCGCTTCGGCTCGTCGCTGAGAATTTCGTAAGCCGCGTTCAGCTCGGCAAACTTCACCGCCGCCTTGGCGTCGTTCTTGTTGGCGTCGGGATGCAGCTTCTTGGCGAGCTTGCGGTAGGCTTTCTTGACTTCGTCCTGGCTCGCCGTCCGAGGCACCCCCAGAACCTCGTAAGGGTCTCGCATCCTGTTCAAGCTCCGAAATGCCGGGCCGATTCGCGTCCGGCTCCCGGAAGTCAATGTGGTGCTGGTGTTGCCATACTGCAACGAGGACCGGTGGACCGGGATCGGGGAGCCGCGAGCCCGGGGTGGGGATCGCGGCGGTGTCCAGGCGGGCCGCGCCGCTGGAGTCACGTCCGCTTGAGCCGGCGCAGGGCCTTTACTTCCCATTTACCATGGTGAATGCGGCAGGCCTCGCCCTGTAGCCACGACTCGGCGCCTTCGCGCACGTAGCTGGCCAGGAAGTCGCGGCACTCCAAGCCGTCCTGGGTGTACGCGCTGGCGATGGCCGTGACGGTGCCGCGCGCGCCGGTGCGGGGATTCTCCCACGGGACACTGGTGTTCTGGTCCTCCCGGCTCAGCACGTCGTGCACGGCGGCCCTCGTGAACGCCAGGTCCTGGTCGGGTGGAAGCGCGGCGGAGGCCGCGGGTTCCGTCGCTTTGGCCGGCTTCACGCTGCCGGTTTGTTCGGCCTTGTCGTCGAAGAATCCGCCCAGGCGGTAGGAGCAGCCGCCACCCGGCAGCGCCAACAGGACCGCGGCCGCAGCCGCCGCAAGGCACCGCACCCGGCCAGATAGGCGGCCTGCCGCCATTCCACTATAAAGTGGCTGCTGGTCCGCTGGTGCCGCGCCGGTCAAAAGGCTTCTCCGATCAATGTCGCAATTCGAATCAATGGAAAACTCAACTTCGTTAAAGTCCGGTATTCTCAGCGACGCGGAGGAACCCGTAGGGTTGTTTTCCGCCTGGTTCGAGGAGGCGGCGCGCGCCGAGCCGGCGGATCCGACCGCGATGGCGCTGGCCACCGTCGATGCCGACGGCTACCCCAACGTGCGGATGGTGCTGCTGAAAGGCGTCGATACGCGCGGCTTCGTGTTCTACACCAACAGCGAAAGCCCGAAGGGCCGCGAACTGGCAGCCGCGCCGAAGGCGGCGGCAGTGTTCCATTGGAAGTCGCTCAAGCGACAGGTGCGGCTGCGCGGGACGGTCGAATGCGTCACCGATGCGGAAGCCGATTCCTACTTCGCCACCCGCCCGAAGGGATCGCAGATCGGCGCATGGGCGAGCAAGCAGTCGCGCCCCATGGAGGATCGCTTCGCGCTCGAGAAGGCCGTCGCGCTCTACACGGCGAAGTATGCCCTGGGCGCTGTGCCGCGCCCGCCCTATTGGATCGGATACCGGATCGTGCCGCTGGCCATGGAATTCTGGCAGGACCGGCCGTTCCGCCTGCACGAGCGGATCGAATTCCGCCGCCAGCATGTCGATGCCGCCTGGGTCAAGACGCGGCTCTACCCGTGAGGCGTTTCCGCCGCAAAAGGCTGCCCCCGGCGCGTGACCCGCAACGGTCAGGACGTCGCAGAGCGGGCATGGCGAAAACTTAGAACGCGCCTACATGACAAACCTGCTTCGACTTTTGCGGAAAGCGCCTTAGCATTGCACCATGGTCACCCCACATTCCAATGAGCCGCGCCGCACCCTGCTGCTGACGGGTGCCAGCCGCGGCATCGGACACGCTACCGTCAAGCGTTTCTCCAGCGCCGGCTGGCGCGTGATCACCTGTTCGCGCCACGCATTTCCGGAGCAGTGCCCGTGGGAAGCGGGACCCGAGGATCACATCCAGGTGGACCTCGCCGATCCGGACGACACGCTCCGAGCGATCGCCGAGATCAAGCGCCGGCTTGCCGACAGGCAACTCCATGCCCTGGTCAACAATGCAGCGATCTCGCCCAAGGCCGACGGTGGCCGGCGTCTGAGCTCGATCGAGACCACGCTCGACGTGTGGGAGCATGTGTTCCGGGTGAATTTTCTTGCGCCGATCATGCTCGCGCGCGGGCTTTTGGACGAACTGGGGGCGACCAAGGGATCGGTGGTGAACGTCACGTCGATCGCCGGCTCGCGCGTTCATCCGTTCGCCGGCGCCGCCTATGCCACGTCCAAGGCCGCCCTGGCGGCCCTCACCCGCGAGATGGCGTCCGATTTCGGTCGCCTCGGCGTGCGCGTCAATGCCATTGCGCCGGGCGAGATCGACACCGCCATCCTGTCGCCCGGCACGGAAAAGATCGTCGAGCAGATTCCGATGCACCGGCTGGGAACGCCGGAGGAGGTCGCCAAGATCATCTACGTGCTGTGTACCGAGACGTCGTCCTACGTGAACGGGGCTGAGATCCACATCAACGGCGGCCAGCACGTCTGAGGTTGAGCAGGGAATGGTGAGTAGTGAGTAGGAGAAGCGCGCCAATGCTCACTACCTACTACTCACCACTCACCACTCACCACTCACATTATCCCGCGCGGGCGGTTGCCCGCGGCAGCGGGTCCGCGCGTCCGATCAAGGCGGCGTAGTTCTCGATCGGCCCCGGACGGCCGATCAGATAGCCCTGCACCTCGTCGCAGGATTCGCGCGAGAGAAACGCGAGCTGATCCTCGCTCTCGACGCCCTCCGCCACGACCGGCAGGTTCAAGCCGCGCGCCAGACCGATGACGGCGCGGATGATTGCCGCCGCCTGCATGTTGCGGTCCAGGTTGGAAATGAAGGCGCGGTCGATCTTGATCTTGTCGAACGGAAAGGCGTGCAGGTACGACAGCGAAGAATATCCGGTGCCGAAGTCGTCCATGGCGATGCGCACGCCGAGGCTCTTGAGGCGCCGCAGGATCGCGATCGCGCGCGAATAGTCGCCGATCAGCACACCCTCGGTGATTTCCAGCTCCAATCGGTGCGGTGGCAGCCCGGTTTCCAGCAGGACCGAATGCACGAGCCCAGGCAGGTCGCCCTGCCGGAACTGGACGGGCGACAGGTTGATCGCGACCTGCAGCGGCTTCGGCCACGACGCAGCCTCGCGACAGGCCTCGCGCAGCGTCCATTTGCCGATCTCGACGATGACTCCGCTTTCCTCGGCGAGCGGAATGAAGATGCCGGGCGGCACCAGGCCGCGCGTGGGGTGATGCCACCGGATCAGCGCCTCGAAGCCAGTGACCTCGCCGGAGATCGACGCCTGCGGCTGGTAGTGCAGAACGAGTTCGCCGCTATCCAGCGCCGACCGCAATTCGTGCTGCAGGGCGCGTTGTTCGCGCAGCCGCTGGTCCATGGCCGCATGGAAGAAGCGGATGGTGCCGCGTCCGTCGGCCTTGGCGCGGTAGAGCGCCGCGTCGGCGTTGCCGAGGAGCGTCGTATCGTCGGTTCCGTCGCTCGGATAGATTGCGACGCCGATGCTCGTCCCGATGCGCAGCCGCTGGCCGTCGATGTCGAAATCGTCGGCCATGCTGGCCAGCAGGCGCTCGGCGGTGGTCGCCACCGTCGACGGCTCGCCTTCGGCGATCAGCGTGTATTCGTCGCCGCCCAGGCGGGCCAGGAACGCCCCGTCGGTGGCCTGCCGCAGCCGCCGCGCCACCTCGCGCAGCAGCGCGTCGCCCGCCGGATGTCCGAAGACGTCGTTGACCTCCTTGAACCGGTCGAGGTCGATGCACACGATGGCAAAGGATTCGTTGCCCTTGCCGGCGCGCTCGATCGTCTTCTGCAGGTGCTGCGTGAACGCCGCGCGGTTGGGCAGATCGGTCAGCGCATCGTGGTGCGCCATGTGCGCGATGCGCTCTTCCGCCTCCTTGCGTTCCGTCACGTCCTCGACGACGGCCAGCAGGTATTGCGGCCTGCCACTCTCGCCGACGATGGGAAGGCGCCTGGTGGTGACGATGCGGGTGCCGTTGCCCGGCGTCTCGATCGGATGCTGCTCGGAAAAATCCTCGCCGCCGACCTCGAGCAGCTGCCGGTCGCTCTCCATGATGAATCGGGCGGTCGCCGGCGGGAAGATTTCGTCGGCCGTCTTGCCGACCATCCGCTCGCGCGGCACGCCGTAGTAGCGCTCGCCGGCGCGATTGACCAGGACGTAGCGCAGGTCCTGCGCGTCCTTCACGACGATGGTCGACGGCACGTTTTCGATGACGGTATCGAGGAAGGATTTGGTGCGCTCGAGTTCGCGCTCGGCGCGCCGGCGCTCGGTCACGTCTTCATGCGTGCCGATCCAATAGCCGCCGGCAAACGGCCGATTGATGACCGAGATGGAGCGTCCGTCCTTGCCGTCGACGACCCAGCCCACGGTCTTTCCCTGCGCCACGGCGGACAGCAGCTCGTCGCGATATTCCTCCGGGTCGCGGTTGAGATGACCGGACGCGATGCGATGGCGAATGACGTCGCGAAGGGTGCAGCCAGGCTGCAGGAGATCGGCCGGAAGGTCATACATCTCCAGATAGCGCTGGTTGCACAGCACGAGCCGCTCTTTGTCGTCGAACATCACGATGCCATGCGGCATGTTGTTCACGGCGGTCTCCAGCTGCCGATCGCGCTCGCTGAGGCGCCGGTCCGCCACGGCGCCGATCAGCGCCATGCCGAGCACCGCCACGGCGACGCCCGCGACGCCGACGGCCAGCGCCAGCGGAGACATCGAGAACGCAGCAATCGCGCGGGTGGCGTCGGGAACGATTTCCACCGCCCCCATGGCGGTGAAGTGGTGCGAGACGATTGCGAGCGTCAGGAGGAGTCCGGCCAGGACAGTCCCGGGCATGTCATCACGGCGCAACGCGACCGCCAGGGCGGCCATGCCGAACAGAATGCCGAGCACGATCGACATGGCGACGAGGTCGGGTGACCAGGTCACGTGTCCCGGCAACTGCAGCGCCCACATGCCGGTGTAGTGCATGCAGGCGACGCCGGCGCCCACGATGCCGCCGCCCAGCGGGGCGCGCCCCGGGCGGCTCACCGCCAGCGCCAGGCCGCCCGCCGTCACCGCAATCGCCGCGACGAGCGAGAGGGTGGTCAGCCCGACGTCGTAGGAAATTGCGACGCCGGGGTCGTAGGCGAGCATCGCGATGAAGTGGGTCGCCCAGATGCCGCACCCGGTCGCCGCACCTGCCAAGCCGATCCAGAACGCGCGGGCGCGCCCGGCGGTCGCCCATCCGCGATGCAGCAGATGGATCGCCGTGACGCTGGCGAGGAAGCAGATGAGCCCGGCCAGGACGACCAGGCGCAGGTCATGCTCGCCACCGAGGCAGGACAGTATTCGGTACATGCTGTCTTTGGTCTCTGCGCGATGGATCAAACGCCTGTTGCAGGCCTGCCATGATCTATGCGCAGGGGGAGCGAAAAATGAGCAAAAAAATGTGGTTAAGGGACTGTCGCCGCGACCGGCAAATTACAGCCAGCCGCGCCACTTGAAGAACAGATAAGGAAGAATGGCCGCGACCAGCATGAAGGCAAGCGCCCCCGGGTAGCCCAACGACCAATCGAGCTCCGGCATGTGGTGGAAATTCATACCGTAGATCGAGGCGACGAGGGTCGGCGGCATGAACACGACGGCGGCGACCGAGAAGATCTTGATGATGTTGTTTTGCTCCAGGCTCACCATACCGAGCACGGCATCGAGCAGGAACGTGATCTTGTTCGAAAGGTAGGTCGCATGGTCCGACAGCGACTGAACATCACGCTGCATGCCCTTGAGCTGGGCCCGCGCTTCCTTCGGCCAGCGCAACGTGTCGGCCTCGTTGGCGAGAAACAGCAGAAGACGGCCGATCGAGACGAGGCTCTCGCGTACCTTCGACGTCAGGTCGCCCTTGCGCCCGATTGTCGTGAGCAGGTCCTTGGACGAGCGCGATCGGTCGGAGGGGGTCTTCTCCGGCTCGAAGATGTCGTGGGAAACCTGGTCGACCTCTGCGCCGATCCGCTCGAGGATGTCGGCGGCGCGGTCGACGACGGCGTCCAGGAGATCGATCAGCACCGACTGGCCCGACACGTTGGGCGGGCAGATGCGTGCCAGCTTGGTGCCGACGATGGTGAAGGGACGCGGCTCGTCATAGCGCACCGTCACCAGGCGGTTGTCGGCGAGAATGAACGTGACGGCGGTCGTCTTCGGATTGGCGGTGTCGGACTGGCACATCAGCGTCGCCGTCATGTAGCGCGCGCCGTTCTCCACATAGAGACGGCTGGTGATCTCGATCTCCTGCATTTCCTCGCGCGTCGGCACCGCAACGCCGAGGATGCGCTCGACCAGCTTGTCCTCGCGCTGCGTCGGCGTGAAGAGATCGAACCAGATGGCATTTTCGGGGATTTCCGTCAGGTCCTCGACTGGCTTGCGCTCGAGCGAGGTCCCGTGCGGAACATAGACCGCGAGCATGTGAGGTCCTGCGTCGGCGCCAAGGTCGCGCCATGGGTAGCGCGGCCGGCCGCCCGCGTCCATCGCGGGCGCACGACAGCAACGCCTCTGCCGGGTGCAGCGGCGCACACTGGCCCGCCGGCTGTGATCGCCTGGCGGATATCAGTTGTGCGTACGGCGCAGGATCGTGCGCACGCGCCGCCGCGGCCGTCAGGCTTGGCGGCGGCTCCGGACCGCAGGCGGCCGCAAGCCGGCCGCTACGCCGGCTTCAGACGCGAGCCCCGAATCTACATACAGAAGTTGTCAGGCGGCGACGTCTTCTCGTTCGCCCTGGGGCTCCCAGGCGACGGGCGCGTAGGCCGGATTCTTGGCCTCGCTGCAATAGTGTAACGCCGCTGCCACCGCCGAAATGCCGATCTCGCCGTAGCGGCGATCGAGGTCAGGGCGTTCCCGCGAAGGTTTGTTCTTGTTGGGGCTGGCAGGCATCAATTCCTCTCCCATTCCTTGGACGTTGGGTACTCAAATAATCAGCAAGTGCGGCAGATATGGGCAGCAAATCGCTCACTATTGTGACGATTGAGTCCACAGCGGCGCGAACTGTCAGACTGCCAAGAGGTAATCAAACGCTTTAATGGTAAACCAACATTTAACGATCACTCAGTAATGCTGAAAATTGGAAGTCCAATTCATCGAAATGCTTTGCGGCCTGATGATTTCGCCTGCTCGAACCTGTCACGACGCACTCGGCCGGTGCGGCATTCTTGCAACAGTTTAGTAGAAGGATGTTTTCGCAGCGATCATGCGACTGGGCCACGACGCGATTTCGGTTTAAGACAAGACTCGGGCGCGCGGGGGCGTACTCTTGGAAAAATGATGGGCGAACCATGGCGGCGAGAGGGGTGGGCGTTGTCCTTGTGGGCCTGATGCTGGGCGGCTGTATGCAGTCGACGCTGGAGCCTACGGTGGAGGCCAATTTCAAGCCCAGGGATAAGCAGCTCCTGGCGAGCGCGCCTTATGCCAAGGCGACCATACCGGAGCCCTACCGCCGGCACATCGTCGGCTATCACCGCAAGGAAAGCCCCGGCACCATCGTCATCGATACCGATGCGCGCTACCTCTATTACGTCCTGCCGGAAGGCAAGGCGATCCGCTACGGCGTGACGGTCGGCGAGGAGGCCCTCGCCTGGTCAGGCGTGGCCCGCATCGGTCGCATGGAGGAATGGCCCTCGTGGGTTCCCACAGCCGACATCAAGAAGCGGATGGGTGACGTTCCGGATTTCGTTACCGGCGGCCCGCACAACCCCATGGGGGCGCGCGCCCTCTACCTGTACCAGGGCAACAAGGACACGCTGTTCCGCGTCCACGGCACCAACCAGCCGGAATATATCGGGCAGGCGATCTCGTCGGGCTGCATCCGGTTGACCAACGAGGACGTGATCGACCTGTACAACCGGGTGAGGGTAGGCGCTCCAGTGGTCGTGCTGCGGCCGAAGGAGGGTGACTCCCCGGTGAACCCGCGCATGGCCTTCTCGGCCGGCCCCGGCTTGTAAGGCACGAACGGCTCACGATCTTGCGGGCGGCGCCGGACTGGTCCGGCGCCGTTTCGCTTTCCGAGGAGGGCATCGCGCGTGCGGCCCACTGATGCCGGCGGGCGCAACATGCTCTAGACTCCTGCACCGCCACGAGCGCAGCCCAGGAGGGTCACATCGAACTCCATCGCGCCGACGCCTGCACGATCGTCGACCTGCTGCGGCGCGAGGAGGTTACGCCGCATGACCTCCTCGATGCGCTGGCGCGCCGCATTGCGGCGGTCGACGGCGCCGTCAACGCGCTGCCGACATTGTGCTTCGAACGCGCGCGCGCGCATGCCGACCGCATCGCGCGCCTGCCGCCCGCTGAACGCGGCCTGCTCGCTGGCCTGCCGATCGCCATCAAGGACCTCACCGACGTCGCCGGCGTACGCACCACCTACGGCTCGCCGATCTTTGCCGACCATGTGGCGCAGCGTTCCGACATCATGGTCGAGATGCTGGAGGCGCGCGGCGCCATCGTCTATGCCAAGTCCAACACGCCGGAATTCGGTGCCGGCGCCAACACGTTCAACGAGGTGTTCGGCGCCACGCGTAATCCCTGGCGGCTGTCGCGCTCGGCGGCCGGGTCGTCCGGCGGCGCCGCGGTGGCGCTGGCCACCGGCATGGCTTGGCTCGCCCAGGGCAGCGATTTCGGCGGCTCGCTGCGCAATCCGGCCAGTTTTTGCGGCATCGTCGGCCTGCGGCCGAGCATCGGACGGGTGGCGCGCACGCCGGTTGCCAAGATCGACCGCACCCTGTCGGCCAACGGCCCGATGGCGCGCACGGTCGACGACCTCGCGCTTCTGCTCGATGCCATGGCGGGGGAGCATCCGGCCGACCCGCTGTCGCTGCCGGCGCTGCCGACCTCGTTCCTCGCCGCGGCGCGCTCGGGCTGGCGGCCGCCACGCGTGGCCTATTCGGCGACGCTGGGCATCACGCCGGTCGATCCGGAGGTCGCCGCCATCACGGCCAAGGCGGCGCAGGGCCTGGCCGAGGTCGGCGTTATCGTGGAGGAGGCGCATCCCGACTTGCGCGGGGTGCACGAGTGCTTTCACGTCCTGCGCGCGTATGACTACGCGGTGAGCAAGGCCGACCTCCTGCGCCGCCATCGCGACCTGCTCAAGCCGGAAGTGGTGTGGAACATCGAGAAGGGCCTGGCACTGACGATGGAACAGCTCGAGCGCGCCGAGGCGCAGCGCGTCGAGCTCACGGCGCGCACACTGGAGTTCTTCGCGACCTACGACCTCCTGCTGACGCCGGCCACCATCGTGCCGCCGTTTCCGGTCGAGCAGCGCTACGTGACCGAATGCGCCGGCACGACGTTCTCCAACTATCTCGACTGGCTGGCGATCGCCTATGCGATCACCATGGTGTGCTGTCCGGGGCTGTCGCTGCCGTGCGGCTTCACAGCCGATGGCCTTCCGGTCGGGCTGCAGATCGCCGGCCCCGCGCGCAGCGAGGCGCGCATCCTCGGCGCCGCCAAGCTGCTCGAGGACATGCTCGGCCTGCGCGGCACCACCCCGATCGATCCGCGCCCGTGAGCGAATCTAGATCAGGCCCTGGACCTTGATCGCCGTCCAGCCGGTCGCGACGAAGTTGACGACCATGTGCAGCAGGATGGGAAGCGTGGTGGTGCCGCTGCGCCAGCGCAGCCAGCCGAACAGGGCGCCCATGCAGAACGTCTGGAACATGCCGAACCGGTCGTACTGAATGTGCGCTGCCGCGAAGATCAACGAGGTTGCCGCAACGGTGCCGACGGGGCCGAGCCACGACGCCGCCCAGCCGCGAAACATGAAGCCGCGAAAGACCGCCTCTTCGCCGATGGGCGCCGCGATGACGAACGCCACCCACAGCAGCGGCACCAGGCCGGCCGCGCGCGCCGTGCGATATGACTCCGTCTGGAACGGAGTGACGCTCGCGCGGCCGACCACATGGGTCAGGATTTCCAGCGCGGCGATCACCACGACCAGGGCGGCAAAGCCGTGCAGTACATCGCGACCGCGCGGGCGATCGAGGCCGAGGTAGCGGCCGGCCGGCCAGCCCGCCCACCGCGCCGCTGCGGCGATCACGGCAATCTGGATGAGCGTGATGAGGATGAACTGCAGCGGGAACCAGGGATCGTCCTGGACATCGGGCACGTTGGCCTGGTGCCGGTTGAGCCAGAGGACGGCGCCGCCGACGATCGCTGCCGATAGCGCGAACGCCAGCACGGCCCAGCCCAACGTGGCGAGGAAGCCCCACGGGCGCGGGAGCTGATCGTCCGCCGGGAGCGGCGTCCCGGCGGCGTCCTGTTGTGGAAGGATCGCGGAGCTCTCGTTCATCGCTTGGCGGAGCGCGCCGGGGCCGACGGCGGGCGTTCCGGCGGCAACGGCACGCTGGCGACCACGGTCGGATCGCGCACGTCCCATTGGCAGATGCGATAGCCGTTGCGCCGTTCGGCAAGATCGAGATGGATGTGATTTTCGTGATAGCTGTCCGAGCCCGGCCCGAGCACGGTGGTGAAGCGGGCGCACGCGGCTTTCCGCAGGCGCTCGCGCGCGTCCCTGGCGACGCCAGTGTCGGTGAGGACGATCGTGTGCCCGTTGGTCAGGGTGAAGCCGCGCAGGTCGATGGCATTGGCATGCCCGTGCTCGCTCAGCTTGGCGCCCGCGATGTGGTTGCGGCTGCGGCACTCGAACGACGTGTCCACGGCGACCGCCTTGAGCGCCCCGCCGAGATCGGCGGCGACCGGCACCACCTCGTCGCGGATCCAGTGGATCACCGACTCGGCCATCGGGCAGCGCAGCGTCGCCGGCGGCGCGATAGCGACGCGCCGGCCATCCTTGCCCATGACGGCGTCGAGCCGCACCACGTCCTCCACGGTGCATTGACCCGAGCTGATGGGCGCCAGGATGTGAACCGACGCGAGGTCGGGCGTGAGCCGCAGCTGGCAGGCCGAGGGGGGAGGCGGTCCGGGTGGCGGGGACTCCCGGCTGGCTTCGGTCTCGGCGGGAGCCTCCTTGTTGGCCGGCGGAACGGCGGCCGTGCGCGCGGGTGGGAGTTCCGGCGGCCGCGGCCGCGGTGCAGGCGGATCGTCCACGATCCTCGCCGCTTGCGTTGGCCGCGGCGGCGCCTCAGCCGGCCGCGGGGGCGGTTGCGGCACCGCTTGCTCACGCGCTCCGGACAGCTTCGCGCTCTGCTTTCGACTCATCCTGCCGCGCCGCTCCGATCGTTCTTCCGGCGCGGTCACCTTGACGGCGCGTGCGCGCGTCGCCTCGGCCGCCGGCTTGGCCCGCGCGCGCCTGGCCCGGCGCGGCGGGGAAAACAGGTCGTGAATCGAGACGCGCAGCTGAGCGAAGGGGAAATCGCTTGCCGCCTCGACGCTAGTCTGGGTCGCCAACAGCGTGAATGCTGCAGTCGCACACGCCGTGACGGTAAAAACGACGAATCGAGAGTTCACAAAATCTTATGCCAGTTTGTTGCGACCGATGGGACACCAATGCGGCATTTCTGGGCTCGCCGGTCAAGCCCGGTTTCCCGGCCGGCGGCGCCGAACCCCAGCGGATAATTCCAACGCAGTGCCGGGAGTTCCGTCCCGCCAGTTGCGTCGGGGCGAGACGAAGCTAACCTTGGTGCGGGCCCAGGAGAAGGCCAGGAAGACCGTTTCGACCAGGGAGGACTACGATGCTCGGGCTGATGCAGGACTGGCCGTTGCTGTGTCATCGGATCATCGATCACGCGGCCCTGTACCACGCCGAGCGTCCGATCGTGTCGCGCTCGATCGAGGGGCCGATCCACACCACGACCTATGCCGAGCTGCGCCGCCGGGCCCTGCGAGTGGCTCAGCGCCTCGACCGCGACGGGATCAAGCCCGGTGACCGGGTGGCGACGCTCGCCTGGAATACCTGGCGTCATCTCGAGGCATGGTACGGCATTATCGGCATCGGGGCGGTTTATCACACGGTCAATCCCCGGCTGTTTCCCGAGCAGATCGCGTGGATCATCAATGACGCACAAGATCGCGTGATGATGACCGACCTGACGTTCGTGCCGCTGCTTGAGAAGCTCGCCGACAAGCTGCCCTCGATCGAACGCTATGTCGTGCTGACGGACGCGGCGCACATGCCGCAGACCTCGCTGAAGAACGCCGTGCCTTACGAGGAATGGATCGGCGCGGTCGACGGCGACTTCGCCTGGAGGAGCTTCGACGAGAACACCGCTGCCGGCATGTGCTACACGTCCGGCACCACCGGGAACCCGAAAGGCGTCCTCTATTCGCACCGTTCCAATGTCCTGCACGCCTTCATGGCCTCGCTGCCCGATGCCAAAGGTCTGTCGGCCCGCGACGTCGTCCTGCCGGTGGTGCCGATGTTTCACGCCAACGGCTGGTCGCTCGCATTCTCCTGCCCGCTGGTTGGCGCTTCGCTGGTTCTGCCCGGCGCCAGGATGGATGGCGCCTCGATCTATGAACTGCTCGACACGTATCGGGTGACGTTCACGGCCGCTGTGCCGACGGTCTGGCTGATGCTCCTGCAGGACCTCGAAAAAACCGGCGCCAGGCTGCCGCATCTCAAACGCGTGGTCATCGGCGGCTCGGCGTGCCCGCGCGCGATCGCCCAGACGTTCCAGGATGTCTACGGTGTCGAGGTGATCCACGCCTGGGGCATGACGGAGATGAGCCCGCTCGGATCGCTCTGCACCATGAAGCCCGAATATGTCGGTCTTTGCGGCGACGCGCGCCTCGATATCCAGCAGAAGCAGGGGCATCCGCCATTCGGCGTGGAGATGAAGATCACCGACGATGCCGGCCGGCGCCTGCCGTGGGACGGCAAGACATTTGGCCGCCTCAAGGTGCGCGGCCCGGCGGTGGCGCGGGCCTATTTCAAGGCGGAGGGCGAGCGGATCCTCGACGACGAAGGATTCTTCGACACCGGCGACGTGGCCACCATCGATCCCTGCGGCTACATGCAGATCACCGATCGCGCCAAGGACGTCATCAAGTCGGGCGGCGAATGGATCTCGTCCATCGACCTGGAGAACATCGCGGTCGGCCATCCCAAGGTGGCGGAAGCCGCCGTGATCGGCGTGAAGCATCCGAAATGGGACGAGCGGCCGCTGCTCGTCATCGTGCTCAAGCAGGGTCAGTCCGCGACAAAGGACGACATTCTCGCCTATATGCAGGACAAGATTGCCAAGTGGTGGCTTCCCGACGACGTCGTGTTCGTCGACGAAATCCCCCATACGGCTACCGGGAAAATCCAGAAGACCACGCTGCGCGAGCGCTTCAAGGGCTACAGCCTGCCCACCGGCGTCGCCGCGGAGTGATCTTAACCTTAAGCCAGGAGAGAGCGGTTCGAGCCTGCCGCCGAGCCGTCCCGCTCCTTGCGCATGGCGATCCCCCTCTCGCATCATGCAACCGGCGATCGGGGTAGGTTCGGCGTCCCGGGGGAGTCGGATATTGCCGAAAGGCCATCAATCCTGCACAGAGTTTGGCTACGTCCGGCCCTTCCGGCCGCGTCGGCCGGGTCCAGGGCCGGCCGCGCCCGACGGCACCGCCGCTTCGACACGCTCGCCACAGGAGATCGATGACTGTGCTTGATGCAGTCGGGCCCAGCCCCGGCGCGCCAGCCGTGGCAAGCATCGCAGCGGCGCCGGCACTGCCGACACCGCCGGTGCCGCCGGCGGTCGGAGCCGCGACTTGCCGTTTTTTCGGCAACGAGGAGCCCTATTGGCGGCTCATGATTCGCGGCGCCGTCCTGCTGATTGTGACCCTCGGCATCTACCGTTTCTGGCTTGCCACGGACCAGCGTCGCTTCCTGTGGGCGAACACCGAAATCGCCGGCGATGCGCTCGAATATGCCGGCACGGCCCGCGAGCTGCTGATCGGGTTCCTGGTTGCCGTGGCGGTGCTGGTTCCGCTCTATGCCGTTCTTTCGCTGGCGGCTCTCGGCTCCGACGTCGTTGGCCAGATCTCCGGCCTGCTGGCCTTGGTCCTGCTCGCGCTGTTCGGCCCGTTCGCCATCTTCCGCGCCCGCCGCTACCGGCTGACCCGCACGATCTTCCGCGGGGTGCGGCTGCATCAGACTGGATCGGCGTGGCTCTATTCGGTCTATTCGATTCTGGGCTGGGCGGTGACGCTCGCCACGTTCGGCCTCGCCTATCCGTGGGCGCAGGCCGCTCTCGAACGCTACAAGATGCGCCACACGTTCTATGGCGATGTCGGCGGGCGCTTCGTTGGTTCCGGTACGCGCCTGTTCCTGCGCGGAATCGGGCTCTGGCTGCTGATCCTCGGCCCGCTTCTGGCCAGCATCCTCTATGCCATGGCCAGCATCGACGGGACGGTGGTCGCCGAAGCCGTCGAGCGCGGCGGCAACAATATGCTCGGCAGCATCGAAAGCGCGATGCCCAATTTCAGCCTCGCGTTGACGGCGCTGGTCATCGCGTTCTTCTGGTCGGTGATTGCCGCCGGACTGCTTTATCCCGCGTTCCAGGCGATGATGCTGCGGTGGTGGACATCGGGGCTCAGGTTCGGCGACATGGCGGCGACCTCGCGCGTGCGGACCGGCCAGATGTACGGCCTCTATCTACGCTTCGTCGGCTATTCGCTATTGTTCGGCCTCGCCGCCGCCATCATCGGGGTGATTGTCGGCACGTTGGTTCCGCTATCCGCCCTGGATGAGGAAAAATTCGCCGAGATCGACACCTGGACGCAAATTGCGGGTGTCGTCGCCGCTTTGATCGGCTATGTGGTGATCATGCTGGGCTATTCGACGATCTACCAGGTCACCGTGAAGCTGAGACTGTGGCGACTGAGCTTCGAGACGGCGGAAATCACCGGCCTCGAGGCGCTCGACCGGGTAAACGCGGCCGGCGTTCCGGGCTCCGCCTTTGGCGAGGGGCTGGCCGATGCGCTGGATATCGGCGGGCTTTAGGTCCATACCGGCGCCATGACGAGATCCGGCCCGGGCATCTTCTACGATGGCAAGACCAGCGCGCGCCACACCGTGCAGGTGGAGCTCGATGGCGCCGGCGTGCTCGTGCGCGCCGCCCGCGGCGATCTGCTCGCGCGCTGGCCCTATGGCGATCTCGAGCATCTGTCGGCGCATGACGGCATGCTGCGGCTCGGCCGCGTCGACAATCCGGTGCTGGAGCGCCTGGAAATCCACGACCCGGAGCTCGCAGCGGCGATCGATGACCTGGCGGCGACGGTCGATCGCACCGGCGCCACCGAGCGGCGCGGCCGCACAAGGGTCGTCGCCTGGAGCGTTGCGGCGGTGGCCTCGTTCGTCCTCGTCGGCATCTTCGGCGTGCCGGCGATCGCCGATCGCCTGACCCCCTACGTGCCGACCGCCGTCGAACGCAAGTTCGGCGAAGCCGCGGACGCGCAGGTGCGGGCCATGCTTGATACCGACCGGAAGGGCGAGGCGTTCGAGTGCGGCCGCGGCGAAGCCGGGAAAGAGGGGCGCGCCGCCTTGACCCGGCTGGCCGGCCGCCTCGAAGCCGCCGCGTTCCTGTCGGTGCCGATCACGCTCACGGTGTTGCGCAAGCCGGAGGCCAATGCCTTCGCGCTTCCCGGCGGCCACGTCTACGTGTTCGAGGGCCTCATCGACCGGGCGCAGACGGGGGACGAGGTGGCGGGCGTCATTGCCCACGAGATCGGCCACGTGGCCAATCGCGACAGCACGCGCTCGGTCATGCAGGCGGCCGGATTGTCGTTCCTGTTCGGCACCGTGCTGGGCGATTTCGTCGGCGGCGGCGCAGTAGTTATCGCCTCCAAGGCGCTGCTGCAAAACTCCTATTCGCGCGAGGTGGAGCGGCGCGCTGATGCCTACGCGGTCGAGCTGATGACCAGGCTCGGCGGCGATGCGCGCGCGCTCGGCGCCATCCTGCTGCGCATCGACGGCACCAATCATCCCGGAATGAAGCTCTTGCTCGATCATCCCGATACCAAGGATCGTGTTGC
>Ga0126380_10000014_pt1 | contig 33622 bp, 55 predicted proteins | sample PanSoiMetPlot_26_FD_92544 | JGI IMG/M metagenome (GOLD analysis project Ga0126380, IMG submission 92544) | Tropical forest soil microbial communities from Panama - MetaG Plot_26 | ecosystem: Environmental > Terrestrial > Soil > Tropical forest > Bulk soil | place: Panama | collected 2016-02-17
ATCTGAGATGTACGCATGCATACGCCCCGCGTCATATCGAAAACCATGCCCGCCCCCGGGCATTGCGGGATTAACTCACAGCGCATTGTGTTAAGGTTTGGCCAATAACCCATCGGGCAATGCGGCCCCTGCGCCATTGCGTATGGAACGCATCTTTGAGAATTGGGATCAAATACCGTCCCGGGCTGTATCTGCGCGCAGGGCGGGATCGCCATGCATTGCCCCGTCTGCGACGATGGATACTGCCCCGGTAAACATCGCTGAGTTGCCGGGGGCTTTTGAACACATTGCATCGTCCACGGATCGCGCACTAAAGGCGGGGGGCAAGGCTGCTGAGGCTGAGGCGGAACGCCCGGGCGCGCCCCTGAGGGCGGGGGCGGGAAAGGGGGTTGCTGACCTACGGGCGCAGTAGATGGCCCTGCTGGCGGAAAAGGCACGCATATGTCTTGCTGCGGATGCCCTATCGGATATGGATGATATGTTCCTCCGGGGCATGCCGGCGGCAAGCCCGGTTGCTGATAAGCGGGCGATGTAGGAAGGGGCGGGGGCGGGGGCGGTGTTTCAGGCGTAGGGGTAGGCGGAAAAAGAATATCTACCCATGATCCATAGCCCGCCGTGTAAATATCCGTGGGATAAGTAGATGTCTGCGGAAGCTGCTCATGCTCAACTGTAGGAATTGTGATTATACCTTCCTGAGCGCGGGTTGCGGCTGCGGCATCTGCGGCTGATTGTGGATCATAACCAATTGAAACATAGAAATCATAATATGTCTGATAGGGATCGGGCATTTGCTGATATTGCGGCTCTTCAATTGGCCAGGCTTGCGTGTAATCAGCATAATCAATTGGCTGCTGTGATGTATCCGTGGGAAGGAATGAAGTATCAATGTAATTAGTGTAATCAAGGTAACTGCCATCAAGATAGCCGCCCCCGCCATCTACAAGGTATCCTCCGCCCCCTCCGAATAGATCATAGCTAAAATCCATTTGACCTAGCCCCCTTTGATTGCCTGTCTTGCCGCCCTTGCCCCCGTTTCCTAAAAGCAAATCAAGTAATCCAATCCTTTCGCACCTTTGTTCCTGATAATTCCATCTAAGCCTGTGCGCCGCGCAATCGGGTAACGTCTTATATTGATTTTCCCGTCTGTCGAAATATTTCACGCCCCTTTACCTTTTTTTCATAACAAGCGCTAAAAGAACTATTCCGCCTATAACCCATAGCCCCGTTGAGCCGGTAAAAGAAAAGCCGGGCGATTGTTGATTGATTTGCGGCGCCCCGGGCGTGGTTGTTATGACGCGGCTCGGATAGCTTTGATACTGCGGGTAGTTTGGCGGATATGACGATGGATATTGCGTTGACGGCGCGTATATGATGTTCGAGCCGGGGGGGTAGCCGCCCGTTTCCGCTACCTGAGCTGTCTGAGCGCCGGCCCATATCAGGTTGTTTATCGTATCTAACCACGGCGGGCTGTCTACCCAGTTTCCTTGCGCGTCATAAGGCATACTATCTACCTCAATTGAAAATTTCTTGTGACACCTCAAAGCCCCCGTCAAGCAAAGGCTGACGCCATCCCATAGGCAAGCCCCGGGCTACGGCATCGAGGGCGAGATATGAACCGTCATCTAACTCAGCCTCAACGTAGACATGCGATGCCTCACGCCCGTCTACCCATTGCGCAACAAAGCGCGAATGAATAGCTATTGCGCCAAGCAAGGTAGCAAGTAATACCGAAAGGCTGACGCAATCCCCCTGACCTAGGATCATTGTGCGTTTCGCATCCTGCAAAGTTTGTTGATTGAAGGGATGAGGAATGTATTTAATATGATTTTGAGCGTAATCAAACAGGGCGGCGATTCGCGAATTGCGGGCATGGACATGGTCGCAATCGCAAATGGCACGCGCCGCCCTGATATTAAACTCGTCTTGATATCCGCTATATTCCGGCGCAATGCCTACTAAAACGGCATCGCGCATCGCGTCAAGCGTTTGAAAGGTAGCGTTATTGCCCGGGGGCAACGGCTGATATTCCGTTGTTATGTTGGCGACGGCAGGCGCGGCGTTACTGCTTGGACGTTGCACATCTGATGATGTTAGTTTCGACGCGTCTGCCGTCATAACAAAATTAATTGCCCCTGCCCGTGACAGATGCGCAACGTTCGGCGCAATGAAAACACCTTAAAAATTAAGCTGTCAAGTCATTTTGCGTTGACGTTTGATAGGCTAAAAGACTATAAAGCCTGTTAGTTATAAGGTAAACTTAGTGTGAAGCTATGCATAACTCAGGCACAAGCGATGTAGAAGCTTTGCGAAATTTACGGGAATTTTTTTTTTAGCCCGCCGCAAAGGATGTATACGCTATGCCACGTGGTCGACCGCGCAAGTTACAACCTAGATTGATTGAAGTGTTGCCCCCTGAGGATGATGAGGTAACGAAGGAATCCCCTCAAAATGTAATTGAGGTCAGACATAAGACGGAATGGAGTGAAATGCGCCCGGCGCCTGATCAGCCTGAGCCTGATGAGATCTTTGAGGATGAAAAGCCGCGCCGGCGCGCGCCCTCCGAGCGCGATGAATTGCGCAAGAAACTTGCTAAAGCCGCAATAACGCCCGGCTCACAATTGAAGCTGACCATAGAAAAATATTCGCATAGCGAAGCTGTAGACGGTCAGGGCGGGATGTTTGCCGAAAAAGAACACTGCAGCAAATACGCATGCGCTGAGGAGCATATAACGTCTGAGGATTACTTAGACGTAGCCCGCCGCTATGGCCCCGGGCTTTACCGTTTCACTCTGCGCATGCGTAATCAGATTGTTACGGCATGGGATAAGCGGATTTCAGCCGGCGCGCCCACGTTGCCCCTGCCCCCTCCACTCATTCAACATAATCCGAATGATCCCGCAAGCCCGCAAGTCATCTATCAAATACCTGAGGGGTTAACGGCAGGCTTTCCCGGGCTTGCGGGGCAAGCGCCCGTGGGCGTTTTAGATCAGCGCAAGGTTTTTAAAGACCATTTGGAAATGGAAAAAACTTTGCTTGAAATGGAAAAGCTACGACGTGAGGCATGGGGCTTGAACGGCTCAGGGGCGCCGGGCGCGCAATCATCCGATCCGAAAATAGCGGCGCTTTCCCTTATTGCTGAAAATCCAGACGTGATGGAAAAAATCGGCGCGGGGCTTGCTAAAACCGTTTTAGGTAGCAGAGGCGGGGGCGATAGCGATCCGTGGGCTGATGTTGCAATGGAAGCATTGCGGTCGGGGCAAGCTGTTCAAATTGTACGCGCCGCTATTGATTCGCTTTTCAGCGGGCTTAATGGGCTATTCCCTAAGCCCCCCGCAAATCAGTACCAAAATGGGCAGGCTGTACAGCAAGCGCCCTATCCGCCTAATACCCCGCCCCCTCAAGCCCCGCAATATCAGCCTGAGCCTGGGGCAGGGGCAACGGGGACAGGGGCAACGGGGGCAGGGGCAACAAACGGGGGCGCCGAAAGCATGATCGCATCATCTACTGAGGAGCAAGCCTTAGGTCTTGTCATCGATCATTGCCGGCGCAACGCGCCCGTCAAGGTAGCGTTTAATAGACTGATCAATCTTGCGGATGCAATTGAAGAGCTAATGCCGCAAGGATCAATTTACGATTACGTTGAGCTATTTGGAAAAATGTCTATCGATTCGGCGCTTGAGTTTGTTGAGGGCTTGCCGGGGGGAAAACAGGTAACGGGTTTACAACATTGCAGGCAATGGACGGCGGAACTGCAAAAGATGATTCTTGAAAGTCAAGGGGATGCAAATGATTGAATTAAATCTTGCTAGCTTTCTACCTGACATTGAATATCTGACGCCTGAGGGGCGATGGGATTTGTTGCAGGAATGGATTGCGGATGATCCCTGGCGCGCCGCTACTGTTGAGCAATGGGCAAATTCAACGCCTGAGGAAATATTCCCGGAATTACGAGCAATTGCGGCAAAAATGGCTGAGCGCGAATACGGCGCCCTTGCCAGCGCGCTTGTGCGCACATGCCAATTAACGGATGAGGTCAGAAACTGGATTAGTCAGATTCAAACCTGTTATCTTGAACGTGAAAAGGGGGATACAAAGCATGTCAGAAAACGAAAAAAACGGCTTACAGCCTGATCATGAAAATATACAGGCGCCGGCGGCGCCGCCCGATTTCGATTTTGATTACATTACTCAAGCCTTAGGATTGATTCCCATACACGCGCATGGCGCCGCAATCAATCCTCAATTGATAGTTGATATTTCCTATGTTGACGATGAAAGTGTATGGATCTTTGATTTGCAGGGCGGGGAATCCTACGGGCTTGACGCTGAGGAAATGGCGGAACTTGAAAACACTATTCGCATGAGATCAGAGATCGCAAAGCAAATGCAAAAAGACGCAATCAAACAGAATCTAAAGGCTCAGGCTGACGCCGTGACAGAATTATCGGGCGCCGTTACTCCGCCCGGTAAAATGATTTTAGGCCCCCCGCAAGGAAAGCGTTTCAGACAATGATTTAACTCTGTAGGTAATGCATATTCTCACTCATAGGGGGCTGATATATACAGCCCCCATTTTTTTCGATATTTAATGTTTTTTCGCTTTACAAGCAATATTGCTTGTTATAGTATTCATTCTGTCAGCGGGCAAACGGCAAAGGCTGACACGGAACAAAGAACACTTTAACGAAGGGGCAAGAAAATGACTGAATACGAAAACAAAATCTATGATATTGATTGCAAACGCGAAAAATATATCAATAGGCTCGATAGGCAATTCTTGAACAGTGACATGGCGCAGGAAGAGTATGATCGGCTCATGCGCATAATTGACGAATGGGCAGAGGGCCAATACAACGCAATTGAGGAAGATGCAGAAATAACGGCTGACGCTGAGTCAGACTGGAAATGGATCAATAATCATGCGGGCTAAAGCCCGCTCATGGGGCTGAGATCAGCCCCTAAACTTTCAACACTCAACGAAGGGGAAATCGATGAAGATTTGGCGAATAGCTTACATGGATCGAAAAGGCGCTTACCATCAGCGGGTATTTTCTGACGCTGATCAGCTTGTCAAATTCTGCTCAACGCTCAGACGTGAGGCTGAGATAACTGACGCTGACAACAATCCTATCGGGGCTGTAATGAAAGTAGATGACATGCCCGGGAATAGGAAATGGGCATGGTGGTTTGACAATCAAAATGATCTTGATACGCGCAACTTTTTTACGGAATGAATGCCCGGGGGCTGACCTCAGCCCCCTCAATCTTGAACACTCAACGAAGGGGAAATCATGAAAACAGTACACATTAAATATTTCGCTGATAATCAGGCAACGGAACTGATAACAGATTACGATACGAAAGAAACGGCAACGGATGAAAGCCTGCGGCTGAGAAAAATGACCGCGTGACATAACACAATGCTTATCGGACGCGCGGAACGATGCCCGGGGGCGCTCACCTCAAGCCGGCGCCCCTTTCCCCTAATAATATTGTTTGTTATTTAATGTTTTTTCGCTTTACATCCGATATTGTTTGTTTTATAGTTCATTCTGTCAGCGGGCAAACGGCAAGGGGCTGACGCGGGCAAAGAACACTAACGAAGGGGAATAAAATGAACACTCAACACAAATTTGAAATTGCGGGCTTAGGCAAAGCGCCCTTTAAGTTTGTAGGCGTTGAAAAGAAAGTCTACGTTGCGTATCCGGGCGCCCCGGCTCAGCCTGCGGGAACTTGTGACTACTGCGGGAATGGAATCCTCTGGTGTTGCATGATCCGTGACACTGAGGGGCGCACATTCATTGTCGGCAATGAATGCGTCAAGAAAACTGGCGATGAGGGCTTGAAAAAAATCACTGCCTCAGCCGTGCGCCGTCAAATCAGTGATGCGAAATTTGCTGCAAAGCAACTCAAAGATCAGGCTAACGCCGAGGCTGCTCAGGCTGCTTTTCGCTCAGGACGCTTTGATGCGGAATTGAAAGCCCAGCCGCATCCTACGCCATATATGGCTGCAAAGGGCTTGACCAAATACGATTACTTTTCATGGATCTTTGAGTGTACGGGTTACAGCAAGCAAGCAAGCTTGTTGAAATACTTTGAGGGCGCCGCCTAAGGGGCGCCCGGCCCCCGGGGCTTTGCTGCCTAATGATATTGTTTGACATTTAATGTTTTTTCGCTTTACATCCGATATTGTTTGTTTTATAGTTCTTTCTGTCAGGGCGCAACGGGCGCGGGACTGACGCGGGAAAAAGAACACTTTAACGAAGGGGAAATCATGACCTACGAGGAAATTATCAAAGCTGAGCAGGAATCGCACGCCAAATTTGAGGCGGAAACTTTTTACAACAAATATTGTGTGGCTGACTTGCGCAAGATTTTTGACGGGCTGACCAAAGACATGGCTAATTGGAAAATGCCATTTGATGTGCCCGGGCTGATGGGCGAGGAAGTCATGCCCGTTGTAACCGCAATTCAGTATTTTACGGGCGATAACCCTCAGGTAGATTTAAACGTCAACACAATGCGCTTTTGCGTGCGCACACGGGGCTACTACGGCGCTTGCGGCGCCTAAGCGGGCAAACCGAGGGGGCTGCTCAAGCCCCCTCAAATCTTGAACACTTAAACGAAGGGTAAAGGTAAATCAGATGTCTATTTTTTTAACTAACGGAAAAATAATCAAAAATCGGTTCGAGGCTTTGATCCCGACGATTTTGGAAATCGAGCCGGCTGATCAGTCTGTTTACGTTGTCAACGATAGGCGCTTTGCGCCTCTGAGCGCTCAGGTATGGACGGAAAAGGATCGCCAAAGAATGATCGGCGTTCGGGCGCAGGAAACGGCAGACCTACGGGGGGGCGGAACGTTTGAGCAGGAATATGACAGGCTCAATGATGCGTTTAATTCCTCACAGGAAATTTTTGCGGTTACACCTGAAATGATGTCAGGTGTGGGAATCCATATCGAGATATTCTACTCAACGGAATTTCTTGAAGCCCCGGCTTACCGGAAATATGACAAGCCCGCCTTTGCGGCTGACCTACACAAGCGGATTGAGGAAGCTATGCGCTATGCATTCCCAGATGCGGAAGTCGATTACCATTTCCTCAGGCATGGCGAAAATGAGGTCAGGGCTGTAAACATCTTTGATTGCGATACGCTTGAGAATGTAATGGTGGAATCGCGTGTCAGGGTAATCATTCAAAAGGTTTTTGATCAATCACAATTTACAGATTTTAGATTATGACGCGCAGGGGGGGGCTGCGGCCCCCTCAATCTTTTCTTGATATTTAATGTTTTTCCGCTTTACAAACAATATCACTTGTTTTATAGTTCTTTCTGTCAGCGGGCAAACGGCTGAGGGCTGACGCGGGCTTTAACACTCAACGAAGGGGCTTCAATGCATTCTCAAGTCAACGATCCTAAGCGCGCAGGGCAAAACGCAAGTAAGGTGCGCTACTTTGGCGAATTCTCGCGCTATGCCGTTTTTGCCGTACATACGCGCGATTCCGCCGTTTGCTGGTTTGTCACGGATGCCGCAGGCATTTCCGATGATGAGGTCAGGGCGGGCGAATTCCCGCCTGTCATCAGGCAAGAGCCTACATACGAGGCTGCAATCAAGGGGCTTGAATAAGCCCCTGCGGGCACGGGGGGGCTGATCAGCCCCCTCAGGGCAAAGAACACTTTAAACGAAGGGGCTACAATGAATTCAGATACATCAGACAATACATGGTTTTTTGAGATCTACACAAAGAAAGATCAGTATGGCGTATGGGGCAACATAGAAGTCGGGCACGTCTTAAACGCTGCTACCTATGAGGCTGCAAAAACGAAACTGATGATCAAGTTTCATCAATTCGAGGTCATTGATCTTTACAGGCAACACCTTTGCCCGCTGGGCTTAGGGCCGAATGAGCGCCATAACATTGTGAGATAAATACAACAGCGGGGCGCCCCTATCCCGGGCGCCCCTTAACATAACCACATCATTACTGGAGATTGATCATGTTGTTTCAGCATTTTAATTCTGACCTCAACGCTTACGCAAGGCTTAACCTCGTTGAAGTGTAGCCCGCTTGAGCAGGGGCGGGGGTGAAAATCCCCCCCCCTTTTTTTTGATCTTTAATGTTTTTTCGCTTTACAAACGATATTACTTGTTTTATAGTTCTTTCTGTCAGGGCGCAACGGGCGCGGGGCTGACGCGGGGCAAAGAACACTTTAACGAAGGGATAAAACAATGACTGATTACAATGACAATCCATACGGCGAATATTCATGGGAATCTGATCAGGAATATGCTTTTTATGAGCGGATGAATGATTACACGCCCTCACAGTTTGAAATTAACCGCGAGCGCTATGCGGCGGAATGGGAATCAATAAAATATGAGGGCGCGGAATATTCTTATCTTGAAGAATTTGGGCCGTGGAAATTTGAACATGAAATTAAATGGAATGGCGATTATGAGGGCGGATTTTATGGGCCGACCTTAGATGATGAAATTCCGTTTTGAGCCGGGGCGCAATAAGGGGGGCTGAGATCAGCCCCCCCTTTACTTCACTTAGCCATTCATTGCATTGCATTTCTTTGCAGCGCAAAGCCCGGCAGATGCCGGGATCTTATCACGGGGAATCGGGTTGACTATTTCAGCTTAAGATATTGTTTGATATTTAATGTTTTTTCTCTTTACATACAATATTGCTTGTTATAGTATTCATTCTGTCAGCGGGCAATAAGCCGGGGGCTGACGCGGGAAAAAAAGAACACTGAAACGAAGGGAACAAAATGAAAAACGTGGCAACGGCGGAAATCATCAATGTACTAATCCTCAGCAAAACGCATTTTTGCGTCATCTTGCGCAACGGCGTGACAGTTGTATCAACATCAATTTTCGATAACGAGCGAAGCGCGGAAAATTACGCGCTTCGCAATGCTCACAATGTTCTAAAACTCACTGGTCATGCACATGGCAACGCCTGTGCTGACCTCATCTTTCCAATACGCAAATAAACCCTCAAGCCCCGGGGCTGATCTAAGCCCCGGGGGCCTAACTAAGGGGAAAAAGAACACTTTAACGAAGGGGAAAATCATGAAAGCGAAGTTTGTTTTAGTTGACGATAAGACGGGCAACATCATTTCAATCGGATCAAAGGTAGAAAATTATCGGGGCGAAACGGTTATCGTGCGGGGCATCATCCCGCCCAGCCGCCCCGGCTCAACAAGCGGGCTTGTAAGCCTGTCATATGGCGAATTCCCCCCTGAGAATCGTTATCCGGGGGTTATAGGCGCGAAAATTATGCTGATTGAAGAGCGCCCCCTATGCCGGCAATCAGATGGAGCATTCCTCAGGGCGGCAACGCCTGAGGAATGCATTGAGAGTGATGAGGCGGCATTGCTAGATCAGGATCAGGGAATCATTCAAGCTGAGGTAGACGGGGAAATGGTATGGGCTTACGTGATGGCTGAGGAATGGATGTGCGAATTTGAGGAAGGGGGGCAAGGTCAATGAAATACACAATGTCAAAAGACGGGCGCCGGCGGGCAAACGTAAACATCAGCCTAAGGTTGACAAAGGCGCAAATAGATCTAGCCACGCTCTTTGCCTCTGATCATTGTTATGGATCATGGCGTGAATTGATTGCGGAAAGGGGCATGAATTTTTTTGAATATTTCCTTGAAAAATCCATAACTGACGATTTCAGCCGGCGGGAATTTTACGCCCTGCCGAAAGGCAAGGAAATTTTTGAGGCATGGTATTTGGAATTTTTTAGCGCAAAGCCTGAGGATAATCATCCTCATTTATTTCAGGATGACGAATCCTCAACATATGTGAGGCTGCATCCTGCTTAGGTGCGGGCGCACGGGATCGGAGCGCCCCGCCCGTCCCGTGTGATATTGTTTGACATTTAATGTTTTTTCGCTTTACAAACAATATTACTTGTTTTATAGTTCTTTCTGTCAGGGCGCAACGGGGCGCGGGGCTGACGCGGGAAAAAGAACACTGAAACGAAGGGGCAAGAAAATGAGATTTGATTTGATGAAATGGGCAGATGACAAATGGCAAAGCATACGTACCTTTGCAACGGCGTTAGAAGCTGAAACATGGTTAAAATGTGAGTCACTTTATGAAATGCAAAATGTATCCGCGTCAGATGATACCCGCTGGTACATTTGGAGCGCAGAGGAATCAAAGCACATCAAGATTGTTAGCTTAAAGAGTTTAAAAGCAGGCACGGGCGAGGAATAGGGCGCGCCGGCGGGGGGGGCGCTCAGCCCCCCTCAAACTTGAACACTGAAACGAAGGGGTAATAGTGAATCAAAATCTAACAACAATTATCGCGGTTACGTCATTGATCGTTGCGTTATTCGGCGCGCTTCAATATTTCACAGTCAGGATTGAAAAAAATCTTGATTCTCGGTTTGAAAGTTTTCGGAGTGAACTGCGGGCGGAATTCTCAGCCGTTCGCGCGGAAATGACGGGCATGCGGGGGGAAATGACTGGCTTGAGGAGTGAAATGACCGCACGGCTTGCGGCGCTTGATGACAGGCTTAATAGAATTGAACGTCAAGTCGATTCTATGTTTAAGCCGATCATTCCCGGGAAATAAGGCAAACGGGGGGGCTGCGGCCCCCTCAAACTTTCAACACTTTAACGAAGGGGAAAGAAATGAAATACAGAATTGTAGACACCTATTATCAGAAAAAGCATTCCGATTCCCATTTCCTTGTAGCTGAGGGCACGGATAAGCGAGCCTTGATTGCGGAAGCGCGCCGGCTTTACAAGCTTGTGCGGGGCGCCCGGATGTTGCGCGTTGAGGGGCGCAAAAGCGCCCGGGATTATTGGCAACTGATTGAACTGTTACCCGCCGGCAACGCTCAGCCGGTCAAGCTTACGGCCCCGGTAGATTGGACGGAAGGCGCTTTTGGTTTGCCTGATCCTGAGGGGCTTAGCAAGGGCAGTATGTGAGGGCACGTGCAAACAGATGGCAATGGAATCGCGCGCTGAGGGCTTTGCCTTAGGATTCTGCATAGCCTTTGGCGTCATTGTCATCATTCATTTAATAATGAAAGTTTTTCGATAGGGGAATCAATATGGTACTGACAGCAACGGAAACAATCGAGACATATTACGCAAGCCTGATTCCGTCATTTCTTGAGTATCCGCCGGATGAGGTGTTGTATCTGATAACCGATTTCAGCTTTGCCGCTGATCCACAGATTTGGACGGAAAAAGACAAGGCAGACATCCTTGACGCTTACGCGCGGCAAGCGGCATCCGTAGTCGATGGGCTTGAGTATGATGAGGCGCTTAAACGGCTCAAAGACAATTTTGACTCAAGCCGGGAAATCTACTCAATTCAGCCGAAGGAATTCGGAAAGACAGGGGGCGCAGATGAAGAATAAAAAGACAACGGCCCCGCCGGCGGCGCAATGTATTTTGATCAGGTTTGCAACGCCTGAGGAAAAAAGGAAAATCGAAAAGCTAGCCCAAAAAGCCGGCATGTCATTTTCTAATTATGTGAGGTCAAGGCTTGATCTTGAGCCTATAGGGCGCGGGGGATGGCGCGGGGGCGGGCGCCCCCGGAAAGAAAAGCCGCCCGGGGAAGATGACGCGCCGGCGGAAAAAACCAAAGCCGCGCGCGCGTGAATCAAAAAAGGGAAAGCCGGATGATTTCATCCGGCTTTCCCTTTGTGAGGTGTAGAAACTTGAGGCGGAAACGGGGCGCCCTTGCGCCGGATCGGGGGCGCCCTTGTCACGCCCTGCCGTATCTGTATAGGGGGAGCAATGACGGGGCGGGACGCAATAAATTTCAACGGCGGCGCCCTAAGCCCCCGTGTCATTACTGAGGGGGTATATCCATTTCCGCTATTGCCTCAGGCGATAGCTTGAACTTTCCAATCAGATGAGAAATGACAACCAAGGCATCGCCAAAATCTATGCCGGATGCCATAACCGCATAGCTATCCTGCCGGCGGGAAAAATAGACAAGCAACATGGCGTCATCATCTTTCCTGCAGGCTTCCTCAATTGGTCTGTATGCCTGCTTAGCTTCCTCAATCGTCATTAAAATACCCCTTTCAAAAACCCCTGCAAAATCCCGGCGCAAAGTTTTTGACCGCCCCTTGTAACTGCCCAGATTTAAACGACTTGCAGGGATGCGGCGGAATTATGGCTCATTTCCGATCTACCTTTCGCGCGCATCCTGCAAATCCCATAAACTACTGCAATTACAAGGGGATAAGGCATCATCTACGATCCGCGGATTTCCTCATAATGCCCTGTTTTGCCCTGATTCTGAATCAAACCCCGTCAAAATCCCGGAATCAAAATCGACAAATTCTGCGGCAAAACGCTCAAGCGTTTCCGTACCCCGGCGCATGACCTCAAGCGGGGCATGGGTGTAGCGCGCCGTCATATCCCGGCGCTTGTGACCTAGAATCGCGCTGACTATTGAATACGGCAGGCCGGCATGCTCCATCACGGTTGCGGCAAGGTGCCTGAGGTCATAGATAACCCAGCCGCCCGGGACGCGATCCCCATAGGGCACGCCCGCAAGCTCAGCCGCGCGCCTGAGCGCCCGGGATATGATCTCGTCTGTATAGCCTAGAAAATAATCCGGGGCTATGCGATCCAGTATCCTGAGCGCGGCGCCCGATAGGGGAATAACGCGCGTAAAAGATGCGCCCGTTGATCCCTTGATGGATGTCAGCCGCATTGTTTTCCAATCCCGCGAGATTTGATCAGGCTCAAGATTGAGCAGCTCACCTTTGCGCGCGCCCGTCAAAAGCATTAGAACAAAAAGATCAGCTATCCTGCGCCTGTGATTTACGCTTAAAGACTGCTCCGCCGGCTGGCGCTTAACCCGCAAACCCTCAAGAATCTTTTTAATTTCCTCATTTGATAACAACCTTTGACGCCCCTCAGGCTTTGCGAAATAGACGCCGCGCGGAGGGCGCCATCCGTCAAGATCCCGATATATCTGCGGGGCTGAGGATAGGATTCCTGAAACGGTTGCCAGATATGTATTGATGGTTCCCGGCGCCTTATCAATGAGCGCCTTGCGGTATGTATGCCAGTCTAATTCTTTGAGATCCAGCAGCGGCATATTTTCCCCGCTTATCTTTTCAACAAATTGACGGAAGATAAGACGCGCCCGGCGCGTATATGATTCATCATCCTCAATCGCTTTGAGGAATTGCCCGAGCGTAATTTTGGGCATAGGTTTGACAAGCCCATATCTAGCCGCCCGGGCTGAGGAAATCATTGCCGATATCGCTTCCTTTGCTTCCCGGGCTGAGCGGAAATCAGACCGTCTATATTGTTTTCCGTCGATTGTCACATTGATCTTATAGCGGAATTCTTTATGCCGCTTGCTGAAAACCTTTTCAATTTTCATGATGTTTTCCTTTTTGTAATGATGTGGATTTGAAAAGCCGGGGGGGCAACGGCGCCACGGCTCAGAAGTGTTTGCGGGGGCAACGGGGAGCAACGAGGGGCAACGGGGGGCAACGGGGGGCAACGGGGCTTATTGAAAGAAACTCAATGAAGCTTCAATGCCTACCTGTTTGCCTGAGAATACCGACATGCGATTGTCTAGGATCAGGTAATAATCACGCGCCCCGGTAGGCAGATGCGCCTCGATGTTGCCCGCCGTCGCATGATTCTGATTGAAATAGGTTTGAGCGCCGTTGCCGTTTTGAATATTCATGAATCCCTGATCGTCAACAATGTAGATGTTGATGTCATTGTGAGATCCCCCCCGGGCTTGAAACTGCCCCTTGACAACGGGAGCGGGCACGACACCTGTCGAAAACTTGAAATATTGATACGTGCCCGGATTGATGTTGACAATCTGACGATTGATTATTGAAACGGATCGCGCTTGCTGTACGGCGCGGGCAATCTCCCCTAAGGGCGATGATGAATTCCGGCTATTATCAAGGGCTTGAAGAATAAACGGAATTCCTATGAATATGCCCGCAACTATAAGCAGGAATAAAAAAACCCTGCCGAAAGTAAAACGGGATTTTCTTTTTAGAGGAGCGGGAACGGGGGGCATGGCTTCCCGGGCATTGCGGGCTATAGGCGCCCCGCATTTGTTGCAGAATTGGGATTGAAAGGGCGTCTGCCCTCCGCAATATACACAAACCATAATCTAGCTTTCCTTTCTTTTGATACGTGTGAGAAGTAAAGCCGGCCCCGGAAGCGTGGCGCCGGCTTTATTTGCTATTTCCGCAAGGTCTGGACGCTATTTTGTTTTTGATCAGCTTTTAGGCGAATTTTTTTCATAACATATCGGCGTGTTTGAATTTTTTACGTCAAATTATTTAAGCATACCCGATCAGGGTGTCTTTTTCAGATTTAAACAAACCCGGCTCAAGATTGAAATACGCAATCAAGATGACCTCAGTTTGTTTTGCTACTGTACGCCGCTGCTCTTTGGCTTCCTTTTCCAAAGATTCCCACACATAGGCGGGGAGAATAATAGACTTTTTCAAGGGCTTTTCGTTTCTTTGGGGCTGACCAGAAACTTGCTCTTTTTCGACGCGTGAGTACTGATTCTTTTTTGTCATGCCTTCATTTTTCTTTTTGCGAAATGGCAAGATGCTCATGACATATCTTTTGCTCCTTTCTGGAAGTTTTCAAAGATTATCAATGCGCCCATGCCAATTGCGGATTTTCACCATTCCATAAAATCACTGATAACCCCCTTTTATCAGACGGGCGCGCGTTTTATCAATTCAATTCCGTCGAAATTCGCAAAATAATTTTTGAACCTAAAAGCACCTCCTAGGTTCTCATGGGTGTTGACATATCACCTTTGCGGCGCCATTATGCCGGCCCTATGCGATATGTCAAATTCAGTATACGAATACCCCGGATAGCTTGCGCGCCCTTAGACGCCGAGGCTGCTTCTGAGGAGCGCAATCGTACTCAGATGATCATAAAAATATTGAAAGAACGATACGGCGTGAACCTTCCCGATTCCAATACCACGCCCGCCCGCGCAAGCCCCCGCCCGAAAGCCAAGCAAAAGAAAAGCGCCGTACTCAATTGAAAAACCCGCCCCCGCGCCCCCGGAAAAGAAAAGATATGCGCGCACAATGCCTTGATCGCCTGATTGATCCCGATACCCGTCATGTCATTGCAGCTTACGGATGGCTGAGGCTCTTCAAAGATTCCCCCGATCAATATTGGGTGAGTATTGAAGACGCTCCCTATCAGTTTTTCAATGATCCCCATTTGGCTGAGCAGTATTACCGCATAGCCCTCAGGCATCATCGCCTGAGGCTTTCTATGCAAAAGAAACAACGTAAACCCCTGACCAAAAATGCGGTCAGGGGCAGGAAAGGGGAAAGTAGATGGGAAAACCCGATAGATTCATATCATTCGCTGAGGTTGCAAAGATGATTGGTTTATCCGCAAAAACAATTCACAACGGGCAATGCGGGACGGATGAATTGCCCCGTGTGAAATTGGGCGGGCGCGTATTGTTTTCATTGAAAGCCGTTGAGGCATGGATGGCGCGCCGGCTGCGCCGGGCTGAGCAGGAAAAGTACGCGCATAAAAATACCATAGCCGATATCTTTGCTGATAAGCCGGCGCGTCAACGCGCAGTCCGCAACACTTTATCAACATTCATCAATGGGGGTAGATATGAAAAAGATGCCCGCCGTAAATAAAGAATATATAGAAGCCGACATCCTGATCTACGCCTTAGATAAACGTGATGAGGATGCGAAAACTATGATCGCTTATTTATCGAAAGATGAAAGCGCTGCATTACAGGAAGCCTGCGCGAATATCAGTTATTGGATTTCTGAGATCAATAACAGGAAATCAGGAAGCGTATGGCTGGATTGTGATTTGACCAAATAAAAAAGATGCCGCAAGTAAAAGCGCCTGCGGCATCGTGTAAGTGACTCACGTATCAAATATAGTCTGCTAGATTACGCATATTCTAGCCTCAACACAGGAGAAAAATAAAATGAAAGATATGGATTTAGAAATTGCGACGGAATATGAGGCGGCTGCGATTGCGCTCATTGCGTGCAAAAAAATCAATCCCGTAAACCCGCTGGCCGTGGCGGAAAATATACCAGCAATGTGGGGGTTGCTCGAAAGGGCGCTTTGCCCGATTGAGGTAGAAGCCGCCCGGCGGGAAATGTTGCTTGCGCCCGGGAAAAGTGATTACTACCGGGAAATGCATGACTTAGCTGACGCCATACATGAAATAGCCATCAAGATCCTGAAAGGGGGCGCCGGATGCCGAGAATGATCATAAATATAAATGAAGTGATTGAGCAATTAGGTGATAGAACGATTTTAGGTTATGAGCTGACGCAAGAAATCAATTTTGAAAAAAATGATGATCGCGCTCGATCCTTATTGCCCGTTGCAGCCTTTATTTTGCCGAAAGTAGTCAAAGAGACAATCCAATTTATTCAAATCAGCGCAGGGGGTGAATTGCATAAAATTGAGCCTGACTCACTTGAGACTATCTCATCGCTTTCCCTTAATAAGGCAATTCTTGCGTTGAAAAATAAAATTCTTTCAAATGAAGAGCCTCAACGGGAATGGCCGGAGGGAATAGAAATAGATGAAAATGAGGGGGTAACGACCGCATGAGCAAGCTTATTATCAATGTTGAAGAAACACATGCGCATGGGATGGATGGAAGCCCATGCGCAACGGGGATAGCCATCAATTATCACTTTGAAGATTTAGAGCATGGTGACATGCTGCCCGGGCTTGCCCCGCTATTGCTCAGGCTTGTCAAGCAGGGCATCGATATGAACTTAGGCGACCGCATATCAATCGAGGATGATTATGAATTGCCAAGCCCCGATCCAATAATTCATTGATCCCGCAAACTAAGCCCGGGATGCCCGCCAAAGAATCCCGACGGCGGGCATCGTTATTTTTCAAGGCTAAGCTGATGTCACTTGATGAAACCTTCCGAAAGATCATAGCCGCAACGCGGGCGAAAAAATCAGGTAAAACATGGCGGGGGCATTGCCCGGCGCACGATGACGAAAATCCATCAATGAGCGCCGGACGCTCAGATTTTGGTCACATATGGGTGAAATGCCATGCCGGCTGCTCAACGGATCAAATTCTATACGCCTTAGGCTTAAGCCGCGATAATCTTTATCAGCCGAAAAATAATGAGCCGGAATATTTCATTGAAAATATATTTGATTATCGTGATGAGGCGGGCGTTCTTTTATATCAGGTAATCAGGCAAAAGCTTGCTGATTCTGTCAAATGGCCAAAAGCTGATATAAAAAAATTCACGCAACGGCGCCCCGATCCGAGCGGAAACTGGATATATAAAATGCGGGGCGTGCGCTATGTGCCCTATAGATTGCCTGAGCTGATCGATCCGAAAAACGCGGTCGCTACTGTATGGATAGTTGAGGGGGAAAAATGCGTCGACGCCCTCAGGGCGCAGGGGCTTCTATCTACCTGTAATCCGATGGGCGCTAACCGCTGGTTTAAAGAATATAGCGAATTTTTGACGGGGCGCGATGTAGTCATCATTCCCGATAACGATCCGCCCGGGATTGCGCACGCGCAAAGCGTAGCCGCTAAAACCTACGGCAAGGCAAGGGAAATCAGAATCATCAATCTATGGGAAGTCTGGAAAGATATGCCCGAAAAGGGCGACGTTTACAATTGGCTTGAGCAGGGGCATGACGGGGCTGAGCTGTGCAATCTGGCTGAGGCGGCGCCCGTCTATAAGCCGTATGACGCCCCGGCTCGAGCCGGGGGCAGGGGTAACGGGGGCAGGGGCAACGGGGGCAAAGACGAATCGGTTATTGATACAACCCTATCGAAAATAACCACGGCGCAATCTATATTGCGCACCGATTACCCTGAGCCGCGATGGGCTGTTAAAGGCATCATACCTGAGGGCGCAACGATTATTGCCGGCCCCCCGAAGTTAGGCAAAAGCGTTTTTTGTTTAAATATTGCCGTTGCCGTAGCTGAGGGCGGGAAAGCCTTATCATATTTTGATGTTGAGCAAGGCTCGGTGTTGTATCTGGCGCTTGAGGATTCTGAACGCCGGATAAAAACGCGGCTTACAAAGCTTTTGACAAAGCCCATTTCAGGGGCGCTTGAGGTAGTAACCCGCTGGCCACGGCTCAACGAGGGCGGGCTTGAGGCAATTGAGGAATGGATCTTGCGCCATGCCGCCCGGGCGCGCCTGATCATCGTTGACACCTTCAAACGTATCCGCCCGCTTAAGGGATCTCATCATAAAAACGCAACTACCTATGATGTCGACTATGATGACGTTGTGCCCCTGACTGATTTGACCATCCGAAATTGCGTAGCCCTTACCTTAGTTGCCCATACCCGCAAACAGGAAGCAGAGGACGTTTTAGCCATGATCTCAGGATCTTACGGGCTGTCAGGCGCAGCCGATGGGGCTTTGATCCTAGGTCGGAAGCGAAATAGCAAGACGGCAACGTTGTCAGTAATTGGGCGGGATGTTGAAGAGCAGGAATTAGCCCTTGAATTTAATCCCGATATGTTCATGTGGTCTGTATTGGGGAAATCATCAGAGATCATACAATCAAATGAACGCGCGGAAATTTTGGAACTGTTCGATAACTCAGATGAAGCCCTCAGCCCGTTTGATATTGCTTCAGCCCTCAATCGCAAGCCCGGCGCAATTCGCTACCTTCTATGGAAAATGAAGGCGCAGGGACAAGTAATTGCTTTTGGGCGGAAATATCAGGCGCCCGGATTTGTTTTACCGGGAAAACAAGCCGAAAAAAAAGAAAAACAGAAAGGGCAGATAGGACAAATGGCGTTAGGGGCTGAGTTTGGACTTTAGTTTTAAATCAGTGTTAAAACGTTAGCGCGTTAGCGCGCGTTAGTGGGGGGGCGCTAACGTTTTTATTACTACTGTTCATTATATTTATACCCAAACGTTAGCGCGTTAGCGCATATAGTAGAAATGGGGTATTTGAATGTAATTAAATATACACAGTGAAAAATAAACCGCATATATGCTCACATGCGCTAACGCGCTAACGTTTGCCATTAAATACTTTATTATTCTAGCAATTAAAGCGTTAGCAGCCCCCACTAACGCCCGCTAACGCGCTAACGTCTTTTAAACGAAACAACGGATGATCAAGCAATATTATATGGATTCTTACGCGCAGATTTTTCATGCCGATTGCCGTGACATTTTGCCTGATCTTGAGCCGGTTGATTTGGTCTTGACCGATCCGCCCTATGGAATTGATATTGCCCGGCGCCCTCAGGTGGGGGGCGATGGAACAGTACGGCGCGGCTCATTCGGAATGCATCCGCCGCATATTTTTCCTGTCAGCGATTGGGATAAATATCCGCCCTCAGCCGAAACACTGCAGCTTACAATCAGCAAGGGCAGGCATGCCGTTATTTGGGGCGGCAATTTTTTTGGATTGCCCCGGGCATCGGGATGGCTAGTCTGGGATAAGGCGAATGATTACGGAACGAATTTTGCCGATTGCGAATTGGCATGGACAAATTTTCGCATGGCTGTTCGGATTTTCAGATGGCGCTGGAATGGGCTTTTACAGGAAGATATGAAACGCAAGGAAATCAGGCTACACCGCACAATGAAGCCATTAGCCCTCATCAAATGGTGTATAGGCTTTGCGCCTGAGGCTCAATCCATAATCGATCCTTTCATGGGATCAGGCACAACATTGCGCGCGGCAAAAGATATGGGAATCAAAGCAATAGGGATTGAGATAGACGAGCGCAATTGCGAAATTGCGGCGGAGCGCCTAAGGCAGGAAAGCTTGATCGGGCTGATTGAGGCGCTTGAGGCTGAGAAAAGAAACGGGGGCAGGGGCAACGGGGGCAACGGGGGCAACGGGGGGCAACGGGGCATGGGCGCCGGCGCAATGGATCTTGAACAAACCTTATTTGAAATGAAAGGGGCAATATGAATGGGTCACAACAAAAATGGGATGACTTAGGGGATTCACTTTTACATCGGCTCAGGCTTTTGATTGATCAAGCAATTGACGGGGCTGTATTACTTGAGCGCGCTGCCTGCGCCGATATTGCCGAACGTATCCGCGCCCGTGAAATTGAAGCGAATGACGGCGCCCCCCCGTTTTATGATCTTATAGCTGAGGAAATCCGCGACCGTATCCGCATGCGCCCCGCAACTACTGATGCCAATTGGCGCGATGCGCTGCCCGAATCAACAAACAGAAAAAGAAAAACCTGAGGTCAAACCATGAAAAAAAATGCAGTAGCAACAATCATGACAAAAAGTATCATTACAGATGAGAGTTTATGGCCAAATCAAAAGCCTAAAAATCCCGGCCCTGAGATCAGGTCTGGTTTTGAAGATATCGGCCCTGATCTTGCGGCAAAATATCTTGAGCTGAATATAAACAATCGGCGCATCCGTCAAAAAGTTATCGAAAAATTCACGCGGGACATGCTCCGGGGCAAATGGAAATTGACGCATCAGGGCATCGCGTTCAATGAGGATGGCAATCTTATTGATGGGCAACACCGATTGTGGGCAATAGTTGAGTCAGGTTGTACTATCCGCCTGATGGTCACTCGCGGGCTTTCCCGCGATGCGAATGAGGGCATTGATGAAATGCTTAACCGCAAGGCAACTGACATTCTGCATTACAGGGGCGTGCAAGCCTCAGCCCATGAGCTGGCAATCGCAAGAATTATCATTACGCCCAAAGTAAACGCGCTCAGCCGGGCTGAAACAATGGAAGCTTTCATCAAACATCAGGACGCAATAAACTCAGTCTGGCGGATGTTTCCTAGCCATAAAAAAAAGATTACAATCGCGGCTGTTTTAGGCGCAATGGCGCGGGCATGGTATACGCAAGAGCGCCCCCGCTTATCAAGGTTTGCTGATGTCTTATATGACGGCGTTGCAACTGATGATGATCGCGTCATCATGATCCTTCGGGATTTTCTTCAAACGCTTAAGACCGTTTCCGGGCAAACTCTCAACGTTGAGATCTACGGCAAAACCGAGCGCGCGCTCCATGCCTTCCTGACAGGGGATAGAATTTCAAAGCTGTACGTTGCATCACAAGAATTGTTTCCGCTGCCGGGCGAGGCGCAGATTCAAAACGGGCAGGGGCGTTTGTATGAAACGGATGATGATCATCGTAAGCCCTGACAGATGCGCCTTTTTTTGGTATGGCGTTTTGATAGGCTGCGCCCCTTATCTCTGCCTTAAATGGGGCTTGCCGGGGCTGATTCCCGCAGTATTGGCAAGCTTTATTGTTTGCATCTGCAAGATTCTTGAAAGCAAATAAATATGCCCTGCGGAACTTATGGAAAAAACCGCAGGGCTTCTGGCCAACAATGAACACTTTAACGAAGGGATTGTCGACCATATGAAAAATCATATCACATCTGAGCCTATCCCGATAGGTCATGCCCTGACTCTAACAATCAAAACAAAAGAAAGGAAATAGACATGAATGAATTTCAAACAACGAAAGATCTCATTGTTCGGGATCTTGACGGCATATACTTGCGCGCCCGGATCGATGGTCACTGGCAAAACCGCTGCCTGACTGACCTTGTATGGAATGATGTCGAGGCATGGATCAATGAAAAATGGTCTGACTGTGACCCTATTCTAAGGGCTGATTTTATACTGAAAATCGCAAAGCATTTGCATGAACGCCTGAGGGCGTTAGGCGATGTGACTGATATCATTGTCAAATTTGCTCCTGATCTCAAATGCCCTGACTGCGGCGCAGACATTGTCAAATTTGCTCCTGATCTCAAATGCCCTGACTGCGGCGCAGACAATATGAAAACTGAAATGCATATGGATAAATTTCAATATGGCTACGGGGAAAAGGCTGTCATGCTTGAGGCTGAGATTCCTTTTCGTATATGTGAAATCTGCGGCTTTTCATGTACTGATGCCGAGGCTGACGATATACGCGATGCCGTAGTTATTAAATATATAGAAAGTCAGGGGGCGGGAAAGAAATGAAAACTCTTGAACAGATAGAATACGAATTAAAGGCATGGAAAGAACGACTAGAATTTCATGAGATTGCAATATCACAAGAGCCTGAGGAATATATGACGCCTGAGCAGGAAAGACGAATAGAAAAAACATTTGACATGGCTTACGCGCAAGCTGCCGTGGATTCACTTGAATGGACGCTTGATAGATTAGTACGTCTTGCGAGCCGGCGCAAAGGCATCAAGGGTGCGGAAAATGATGACAATAAAAATTAACCTGATAATTTTCCTCATTGTCACAATGATCATGATGATTGGTTCATGGCTAGGAAGGCAACATCAAAGGAAAGCGCAAGAAACATTTGATCAATTGCGCCGCATAGCTATCAAGGGGGCGGAATATGATGACGCTGAAGATTAACATGATTTTTTTGAGTTTGATGTTTATTGTATTTCTCATCCTGATTTTCAAATGGCTAAAACTGATAGGTGAAACGTTGAGATCAATACAAATGAAAATTGATTGCCTGCGCGTAGGTATAGCGGAAATCAAAACAACTCAGGCAGAGGATGTATACACGCGCAGGAAAAGATTAAGTGAAACGGGGAGGATTAACGATGATCTTGCAAGATTTGGGGATTTGCCCACGCGCCCTCAGGGGGAATAAAACTTAACAAAATAACCCCTTATGTAAAGAATGCCCGAATTTTTAACATAAGATTGTCAATTAAATCAGCGCCTCAGGTATTGACGACACTTGCCGAATTGTAAAGAATGAAAAATCAAGCTTATGGAAAGACGCAAATTTTTAACTGAAACTGAAATCGATGCTTTTTTGAAAGCCGCCCGCAAAAGCCGGAACGGCGTGCGGGATTACTGCATGGCCCTTATGACCTATCGGCACGGGTTACGCGTATCTGAGCTGACAGACATGAGGCTTGATCAGCTTGACCTTGAAACTTCGAGGCTGCAAACGCGCCGGCTTAAAAAGGGATCAAATACACTGCAGCCAATAGAAGGCGACGAGCTGCGCGTCATTCGGGCATGGCTTCGTGAGAGGTCAGCGCATAAGCTTGCCCATTCCCCATTTCTTTTCCTCAGTAATCGCGGCCCCCTCACACGTCAAGCCATCAATTACTTATTCAAGACCATAGGAAATAAAGCCGGTATAGGAATAAAAATTACTCCCCATATGCTAAGACATAGCTGCGGATATAGCCTTGCAAACCGCAACACTGCTACCCGTACTATACAGGATTACTTAGGTCACAAAAATATCAGGCATACTGAGCTGTATATAGCCGCCAACCCCGAGCGCTTTCGAGATCTATGGCGCAAGTAAAAGCGCCATTTCAAATAATTCAAAATAGGAAAGGTAGAATCATGCCAAACTCAAAACACTCCGAGCCGCATATTAAGTCAATTGCAAATGAATTTACTCACAACACTCACAGGGGCGAGATCTATTCGCAATGGGAATCCATCAGCCCTGGACGCGCCTCAGAATATCTGAAAAAAAATCACTGCAATCGTCCGCTCAAGAAAGCATCAATCAAAAGGTACGCCCGCGATATGGCTGCGGGGGCATGGCGATCAACGCATCAGTCGATTGCCTTTGATAGAAAGGGGCATCTTTTAGACGGGCAACACAGGTTACATGCCATCATCATGGCTAATGTGACAATCAAGCTTTATGTTACGCGCAACGTTAGCGCTGAGGTCAACGATGGAATTGACAACGGCTTAAACCGCACAACGATTGATATCCTGCATTATCATGGCATTCAAGCTGATAACCTTGTCGTGGGGCTGATCAGATGGATGGCTTACAAGGTAGGCGACCGTGAGTCAATTGGTAGAATGACAAGGGCTGAGCGCGTAGATTTCTACAATGAACATAGCGAGGCAATTTCTTTTGTTGTCAGTCTTTTTGCCAAAAGCAAGCCCGTGCCCCGCACGCGCATATCATCCGTTTTAGCCGTTTTTGGGCGGGCATACTACTCAACAAAAGATAAATTGAAACTTGAGCGCGCCGCTGAGATCATGATAACGGGCGTAGGCGGGGATGATGAGGAGCGCTGGCTTATTATGCTCAGGAATTACTTGCTCTATCAGAAATCAATCGGGGGTGAAGTCATAAGGCAGGAAATCTATCTAAAAACTGAGCGCGCGTTGCATGCATATCTGCATGGCGAGGAAGTAGTAGGAAACCTGCGCTCCGCGCCTAAAGAATTATTCCCGCTCCCCGGGGAAGAGATCAAGCCCACGCCTGAGGAAATAGAAACCGCAAAGCCTAAGCTTTTAAAGGTCAGGAAGCCTCGAAAAGGCAAAAAGAACGATGATATAATGACCGCGCCTGAAAACTAAGTCATTTGTTCATCGGGCAAAAAAGACAAAGCCGCAGGCGTCAAACTAAGGGGGTTGACGCCCTGCGGCTTTTCTTTTCCCAAAAAAAGAAAGGGGGACAAATGCGGCCCTGCCCCCCTAAGGTGAAATTTTTGGAAATAGTAGAATCAATCGCGCTACAACGAATTCAACTTTAAGAGTCATTCTTTCATATACCATATCAGACCGACCGCCAATAATCCAATCAATAAAATGGGAACAATTGAGGATTGATCCGGCGCCCCGTTGCCCCCGTTGCCCCCGTTGCCCCCGCCGCCGCCTGCTAAGACTGCCCCGCCCCCTCCCATAGCGGCTGCAATTGCGTTAGCGTAATTCTGCGCCGGCTGCGAAACTCTGCCGGATTGTACGCCCCCCGGCCCTCCGTTATACGCTTGTAAGGCTTTTGTATAATCCCCGCCGAACATATCAAGCAAATGTGACATATAACGACACCAGGCCCTGAGGTTTGCATCTATATCCCATGCGTTTGAAAAATCCCCCTCTCCCCAGTCACGCCATGTGCCATCAGTAAATTGCATTATGCCGCGTTCACCATCAGGCCCTGTTTTTGGCCCAAATACTACATCCTGCCTGAAACTTGATTCCCGTTGCGCCTGAGCCACGGCGATGCCCTGATCTAAACCGCATGAGGCTGCTGCATCTGATACTTTGGCAATGATCTCATCCGTTGTCATCGCTTTCTATGCCCCCCCATGAAAAGCATAATCAACACAAGCGCCCCGCCCCCAATGACAATCATTTCAGCCGTAGCCGTTGAGATCCCTAAAGATCCCGCCAATTGATCAAAAAAGCCCCCTTGCCATCCGGGGGTGCAATATCCCGTATCATCACACTTATTGCCCGCCGCGTCCCCCCATGTGCGGAAGCCGTTTTCATCCGTATATTTCCACATGCCATCGGGGCAAGACCAATAAAACGCGCCGCTTTTATAGGTAGTAGTAACGCATCCCGTAGACTCATCCTTATCTACTGTATCAATAGGATCGTTTTTTCCCGTAGGATTCGCGGCGCCCGCATCAGCCGCCGTATCACCTAAGCCCCGCCATCCCGCCCTGCTCCATTTGCGCCTCATTGCGGCCCCCCCTTTGATTCTTTATCCTCAGCCCATATGCCTGATATGCCCCAGCGATGCCCCTTTGAGCATTCCATCATAAGATGCCCGCCTATCGCGCAACGGAAGCCCTCAGGCAATGGCCACATGCCGCCCTGCCCGCAGTTAGGGCAACGGATGTTGATCCGGTCAAGATACACGGGGGCAATGATCTTTTCTTCATTGTCATTATGGCGCTTTTTCGATAACCATTTCATCGCCTTATAAATTATCAGAAGTTGAATACTTCGCAGAGCGTTCGGATGCACCTTTTAAAATACAAATATCTCGCAAGTTGTTAAATATTGTACGACATCATCTTGATCCACTCCACGCGCGAAAGTAGCAATCTCAATAGGATCAAACTGTAAATCCCCCTGTGGATCACGGGTTGCGCTTTGTGATTGAGTTACATTACCTTCAGCTTGTTGCACTCCTGTAGAAGCGACTTGATTCAAACCGAATATAGTGTTGAAGGTAAAATAGAATCTTGTCACAGCGCCCGTCCATATCAGCTTACCAAAAACTGACCAGCCGATTACGGGGATGGCTTCTTGTATCTGACCACCACCAAGCACATCAATAATAGGGGTTTGCTGAATAGTCGCATCTAGTGATGTAAGAATAAATACCTGCTTGGGATTCGTGTTATTGGCCAGCGTCCCGGACATGTAGACATTGGCGTAATCTCCCGGCGCCTTAAAGGTATTAGGTGGAATAGTAATGCTTTGCAATTGTGTATTATCATCTCCCAAATGATAACCAAGTGGAGTAGTGACAGCGGGTAATGCGAATGGCGTGCCCGGCTGTGGGCCAAGTGAAACATTTACGCCATTGATGCGGGCAAATAACTGATTGGTAGTTGAGTTATACCATAGGTCGCCATTGATAGGCGTTGAAGGATCTGGCGAAACAGAGCCAACATTCACGCCCGGTGTTGTGGCGCCCGGTGAGAAGGTTTGCCGATTATTGGGGTTATATATCAGAGAGCCATTCGACGGGCTAACTGAAATGCCTGCTCGAAAGGTGGTAAATGGCGCCGTTCCTTCATATATCAGCCGGCGCGCCGTGTTTGAATATGGCCCATCGGCTACCATATCCCCGACGGGTTGCGTTACGCCGTTTTTCCGCGTCATCAGGCGATTGGTTGTAGAATTGTACCATAGGTCGCCATTTGTAACGTTAGTAGGATCACTTCCTACTATGCCTACGTTTATGCCCGCGTTAATCGCGCCCGGATTGAATATTTGGCGGGCGTCATTTGCGTAGCTTAAAGTTTGGCCATCCTCAATTAACAGTGACGTGTCATTTAGCGAGTCATGATCGGGCGAGTCAAAGATAGGTATACTATTAACTATAGCTGACCTATGCTGTTCATACTGCGGCCCCGTAACATTGCCGATTCGGATAAATGGAAATTGATTGATAGATTGAAAAAAGCCATAACCGTTTGGATTGCCAGTTTCCGGTATAAGCGCTATTGCGCCGAAACCAATAATTGAAGGTGGTGGGCCAGAACTAATCGCATGCTCAAATCTCAAAGCCTTGTCAGCGATGTTATTCGTAATAATAGAAAATAGATCATTATTTATAATTCTATGCGAACCGTTCAAGCCCTCAGATGGTCTTACGATATACATCTCATCCGTGGCTTGTGATGATGTTACTGCAGGCAATGCGGTTAGCTTTGATGACATATGATCTATATTGAACTTTCTAGTAATAATCCATCAGCGCCTGCGCCTTGATCCGATTCAAGCAGTAGAATATCTGAGCCGGCGCCTGTGTCTGACTCAAGCAATAAAAAATCGTCTGCCGTAGGCGCTGCCTCGCCTGCGCCTATTCCCCGCTTGTGATATGCAAGGATGTCGGGCAAGTGTATGCGCTCATAACTCAGCATATATTATTCACTGAAATATGTTGTTTCGGACGGCCCCAGCCTGTCAGCTATAATGGCGCCTACTAAATAAGCATAAACAAGCGTTCTTATAACGCGCGGTGTCGCATCCGGCGCGGGATCAAGCGCCGCAACTAATGACAACTTTTGCCCGCCCTTTGCGAAAAGCATTTCATCGCTATCTACCAAAATATGCAGCGGTTCATCAGGCGTAATACGGTAGTCGTCTGTTATGGGCACGGCATCGGTAAATACCCAGTGCGCCGTGCCTGAGGGCGGGGGCGAAAATAGACCGAAACCCGGCGCCCCGGCTACAAATGTCGTCGTATAACATTCAACGCGCAAGATCAATAGATAAGACGAATCACCCGGTATTTGATAATCGGCAAGCGTTACCGTAGGCGCAAAGGCTACAGAATTGCCAAATTTGACGGGCTTTGCGTCATGCCAGAATTTTGATCCTTCGGCTTGCGTTTCAGGATAGCAAGCCGCCGCGATGCGATGCATATGTTCGAGCTGTAACATAATCAATACTCACACTGTCTGACGCCTACAAGGGTTACACTGCCCCCGACAACGGGATCGGGCGAATTATTCTGAATCATCAATTGCATACGATGCCGGCCCTTCAAGATATGAGGCAAGGTCAGGGGCATGACGGGATTCGCCTGATGTTCCCCGCCAAATACGGCGGGCGTGGGCGATTGCGATGGTTCCCATGCCGTTTCCGAATCCACGTCAACTAACTTGAGTGATAATTTTTCCGCCTGAGGCAATACACCATTGATGAAGTTTGAATATATTCCGTGGATCTCAACATCACAAAATTGAGGGGGAAAGTACTGTATGGTTTGTTTGCCCGGATCAATTTGAAAATCTGATCTCAGGTTTGACTTAAAGACGCCTATCGGTACTGTAGAGTACCACGGAAGCCGTGAACCTACGGGCACTATTGCCCCGTTCGGCATTGTCACGAATTGCGGCGCCGGCGCGCTCAGATTTACTAGCTTTACCCCGAGCAGAGTAAAGATAAGGCGCAGCGGAACTACAAAGCCCGGTAAGTCAGCGCGCCCGAAAACGAAAAACTCAAGCTTGAGCCGGGAATGAGCGGGCAGAAAAAAAGCTTCCGGCCATCGCACAACGGAATTAGCCGCAACGGCTATTGAGGCGCTTGTCGGCCCTCCTGTATCTATCCCCGCAATTGCGGGCACGGGAAAATGTCCTATGCGGTTTGGCGTTGCCCACGGTATTCCCGTTTCATTGTGCGATATATTCAAATATATAAACGCCTGCGGATTTGGAACAATTGAATTAGCCGGCAGAGGCACAAGCGCATGCGCCCCTAAGATCAGCACATCATAAAGCAGGGGGCGCGTTACAATTGTGCGATTGCGCCGAGCCTCAAGTGTATCCGTGCCCGCTTCGGTAACGTTGAAAGATAAATACCACGGGATCTGTGTAGGATAGTTATCCGCTATTCCCTGCCCGTATGGCGTCAGCTCAGGCGAGGCTTGCCACACTGAGCCTATATAGTTCCCCGTTTGGATTACATATTCCCCTGCAGGCATTTTAGTTAAACCCCATAGAGTAATCCCATCCGCCATTGATTGGATTTGAAAGCCTCAGCGCGCGCCATGTCCATCGTCCCCCCGTTATCGGGTTGTTAGTTGCGTTTGTAAATTGCATCTGTAGCCTGCCCTGATTTTTTATAAAAAAAGGCTGTACCAAAGGCATGATGGGCGATACCTGATTGAATATGCCAGCGACGGCAGTAACGGGCGTGTCTTGAGGCAAGGGATCGTCATTTGCCATCCATTCATATTGCGGGCTTATTGACCTTATCCGTACAAGGATCTCAGGATTGAAAAAATCGACGGTAGCCCCGAAATACAAGGCATCCTCCGAAATTTGATTTGTAAATACCGGGGCGGGCTTTTCTTGCACAAGCCCCGTAAACGCAAGCGGTATTGTATCTATCAATTCCAAATGCGTCATGTACCGATCTAAAATCTGTAGCACATATTTTGTAAAAGCATAATACATTGTTATTACCTCAAACCCGCAAGCCCATGCCCCGGCAAGCGCCGTATATCTGCAACACTAACTCATGCTGTTCGATTTCCTTGTCATACTGCGCCTTTTCCTCAGCCGTAAAATGCAGGCTCGAGCCGTTATTTAGAAGCGCGTCATAACCTGACCTCAGCCAAAAAGCATAGCGGCGCCAGCCCGTTTTATTTCGCGCCCTGATTGCCACAACGTTAAGGATGGGCAATTCATAGCGTCCTATCTGTTTGATGGGATTCACGGCTTTACTCAAAAAACACTTGCGGGGCGGGCAGTGCAAGCCGCCCCGCAAGTAAGATCAAGCATGAAAAAGAATAGTAACCGCCAAAAATCGCTTAGCCAGTTACGGGTTGCAGGCCGATCCCACACATGCCAACACGCACGCGCACGGCCATGCCCGCGTCAATAACAAATGGATTTTGTACTTTCATTCGTATGCCGAATTTGGTTAATTCTGGCAAATGTCTCATGACTGGCATTTGATAAGCCCATCCGACGCCATTGTTTACCCATCCATCATCCTGCCCGCCGGTATCACCTGAGATGCCGTATGGCCCCGCCGGAAATCTCCAGCCCGGCCCATCCTCAAAATTAGTCTGATTAACAAACAGCACAAAATAGGTACTATCCTGAAACGCCCGCATATACTTGCCCATACCTATGTCGGCGGTGGGCGCCCCGGGATCAAGCGCAAGGTTATTGAAGTTACCCGTCGTTTGTAACGTAGTATCGTTACCCGCAACGATGGCAAATTGCACACTGATTTGCCATATGAGCGCCTCGTACCCTTTGGCTAGCTGCCCCCCGCCTACAATCCACGGAGAAACATCTATTTCAGCTTTTGTATAGGGCGTGCCTGATACAAACAATTGTTGCTGCTGGCCCAGAGCATTTTGATAGAAAACAAAATCCCTCAGAGGCATTGTGCCCGCGTCTATACGCAAGGTGTCATAGAGTTCAACTCCGCAAATACTTGCTAAGCGCCCGCCATTCGCGGCGATAAAATTTGCAATTTGTTGATAATAACTCGGATTGATTTGATCGAGTGTAGTAGGTAATCCGGGCATTGATGACTGAGTAAACCCGAAATTTGGCGAATTATCATAGAAACCTGGCATGGTAATTACTCCTGTTATTTGATTACTTGCCCCGCGCGCGTTCCATGCCTAAGCGCGCGCAAGGCTACTGATCAATGTTATTTGTTTTAGTGTCCCCACATGCCCGGACGCATACCCAGACCATGCATGCCCGGCTGCGCTCCATTTGCGTGAGGCGGCGCGGGGGGGGGCGGAACGATCAACGGCGGAACGCCCGTAGTCAGACCAATACCCGCCATGCCTCGCGGTCTATAGCCCGTCCACGGCCCTTGCATCCCCGGCGCAGGCGCCGCCGCCGTAGTAGTCACGCCAGCCAACGCGCGCGAAATAAACGGTTGAACAATTTGAATGACGGCTGTCGATATGCCCAAAATAACGGTAGGCTGAGCGAAGCGCTTTGTAGCTCCGATCATTTCAAACAGCTTGCCTAAACCCCAGCCCGTGACTGCGGTAATTACCGGCGCGTTGAATTGACCTAAAGGCAATAACCCGCCTATCAATCGGTTTACTAAGGGCTGAGCTATGCCTAGACCAATTCCGCCCACGGCAAAATTGATGATCTCACTCCCGGTTACGCCTAAAGGATTGCGGCGCCTATGGTGCCTGCGCCTGTGAACATGACGACGGATAGGATTGCGGCTTCGGGCAAATACACTATGGTGTCTATGATGACGCCTCACGCGCCGCCGGCGCGTCGGGTTAATTGGATTTGAATGGCGCCGTTTTGCAAATAGGCGCCGCCTGCTACGTCTACGTTTTGCTGGCATATTTCTTTTTCTCCTTTTTGGATTGACTAGCGCTAAAACACTTGGCGCCGGATTTACTACCCGCCTTTTAACTAAGGGCATGCGGCCCCCCTTTCAAAAATGGCTTGAGTAAGTTGCGGTAAATACCCATGTTAGTTTTCAAGCCCCCTTGATGTGATTACGTAATCCCCGCCTTTAAAAACAAGCCCGCCCTGACCATCCGCGCATAAATGCGGGCGGATGCCGTTGCGCTCCCCTACATGGTGAAAAAAAATGGTAGGCTTTGAGTAATTTAAATGGCGCTTTACATCCTCATATTCTATTTTTGTTACTTCCCCAAAATCGCGCTTCGGCCCATCGTACAAGGGCGCGCCCGATGTTGATCCTATATGCAGCTTGCCCCGCGTATCTGAGGCTAGCCATGCAACACCCGCCACGGGCTTAATCACGCCTTCCTCTGTAGTTATAGAAACAAGTTTGCCTAACTTGGCTAATTCCCCCTGAGGCGTGCCCATCGGGAAATGTAAAACGCGCTCCCCTGTCACTGCCCCGGAAAATTCGCGCCTGATCTCTGCGGCTGAGGGGTTGTTACGCTTTCGGGCGCTTACTACCCTACGCGCGCTTTTGCGTAAATCCCTTTCACTTCTAAGCGTAGGATATTTAGCGGAACGTCGACGCGCGCTTGCATATCCTTTCCGCATGCCTCTGCGCGTAGGATTTTCCCCCCGCACGCGCTTGTAACGCGCACCGCTTGATTTAGCGCCCCGGTAATGTTTACGTATGATCTTTTCTGCAGCCTTGCCTTTCTCAAAGCCATGCGCTTTAGCAATGCCGCGCGCTGTTTTCCGCGCCGCCCCGTAATACCGGCGCATGCCTTTGCGCGTCGGGTTGCGGCGCTTGCGCGTAGGATTCGCGCGCTCTTTTTTCGCGTAAACGATACCGGTATTACGATCAAGAAATAACCGCGTCGAAATTTTTGTAGTTCCCCGCCCCCAAGGATAAGTCTTGCCGCCTACCTTCCAGCCCTCTGCGGTTTGTTTCGCCTGCCCCTTTATCACAAGGTCGACATAACGCCCCTCGTTTTTGATCCTTTTGCGAATAGGATTTTTTTCAACGCGATACCTATATATATTTTTCGGCCCTTGTACTTTTTTCTTGACCTTGCGCACGGCTGAGCCGCTGGTAAGCGCGCTTACAGTTTCCTTGACCTTTGATGTGTACTTTGGGATTGCCTCGACCGTATAGCTAGGATTCCGCTTTTTGCGGCCCCGCGTTTTCCGTTCCTGCCCCCGCACGGTAGCGGCTGCAATTCGCTTTGCATCCCGTAGGCTAGCCCCGCGATCAAGCTCAGATTTCAATATATGTTCATATTGCCTCTGTTCTTTCGGCGTTGCGCCCGGCAAATGTTTCCGCCCCGGATTTTTTGTTGCCCGTTTTTTCATGCTTTTGCTGATTGAATAAGTACAAATGATGCTAAAACCAGAAAGCCCACGGCTACTACTGCGCCCACGGCGCCCGCTTCAACGCCCGCAACGGCTGATTTAATTCCTAACTGACAGGCGATGTATGTCCCAAATGACATTGAATTCCAGTCACATTCCTCTGGGTTAGCGTTAGGATTAGCAGCCGGATTTGTTGTATAGGGTTGTACAGCATCCGGGCGATTCGCTGGTACTTCCTGTACGTTAGGCGTATCCGCCCCCGTAATTGATATAGGTACGCCAGAATCCTGTATGCCCTGCTTAATAGCGGTTTGCATATCCATGACCGTGGGGTAATCCTGAGTTATCCATCCGTCAACGGTTATATATCCCCCCTGTAAGCCTAGATAAGCCGGGGGCTGTACACTAACGTTGACGGCTGAAAACAAACCGTATTTGTAAAGCTGAAAAGTAATCGAATCGATAATAAAGCCTGTTTCCGTCCACCCTTCGGCGTTTTGCGCTGAGGTAGCGGCAAAATTGAAATGGAAGCCGGCTTGTATATGAGATCCCGCCGCAACGGTAGTTCCCGCCATCAGCCCTGTAAGACCGAATGACGGAAAATTTGAGGAGCAGCCATAACCTTTTAAGCAGCCGGCGCAGCAACTCATGATGACCTCCTGTGCCTTACTGTTGTCGTATGATGATCATCATTACCCATCAAAAGGATTGCCGCTAAAAGTAACCAAAGCCACCACGGTATCTGATCAAAGATTGATTGGGGCTGCTGCTGACCTATCTGAGATGTACGCATGCATACGCCCCGCGTCATATCGAAAACCATGCCCGCCCCCGGGCATTGCGGGATTAACTCACAGCGCATTGTGTTAAGGTTTGGCCAATAACCCATCGGGCAATGC